>Ga0209657_1002380_pt1 | contig 10511 bp, 10 predicted proteins | sample SaaInlV_100m_DNA_FD_184650 | JGI IMG/M metagenome (GOLD analysis project Ga0209657, IMG submission 184650) | Marine microbial communities from expanding oxygen minimum zones in the Saanich Inlet - SI037_S3LV_100m_DNA (SPAdes) (version 2) | ecosystem: Environmental > Aquatic > Marine > Intertidal... | reverse complement strand
TGTCCGGCACCAAGACCAATCGTTGTATTGTCTTTTGCAATTAAAATACCATTTGATTTTGCGTGACGTAAAACTTTCCATGTGAATAAAGCAGTTTCAATATCTTGGTTTGAAGGCTGCGCTTTTGTTACAGTATTCAAATGTTCACGTGTTAGAGTGTTTAGGTCAGTGTCTTGAACGAGTAATCCGCCATCAACATTTCGGACTTCAAGTTTGGGCAACCGTTTACCAAATTCACCAATTTCTAAAACACGTAAATTCTTTTTCTTTTTGAAAATATCCAACGCTTCTGGCGTGAAGTTTGGTGCCAAAACAATTTCTACAAAGACTTTACTGATAGATTCTGCAACGTCTTTTGTACACCGACGATTGAATGCAATGATGCCGCCAAAAGCGGAAAGGGAATCCGCATTGAAAGCACGCGTGTAAACATCCAAGAGCTCATCACCAATGGCTACACCACAGGGATTGGAATGTTTCACGACCACGCAAGCGGGAGAACCAAATTCACGGATGCAAGCCAAGGCGCCGTCCGCATCCATAATATTATTGTATGACAATTGTTTCCCTTGGTGGATGGTGGCATTCAAAACATTGGGTTCATTGTTCCCGGGAATCTTATAAGAAGCGGCGGATTGGTGGGGGTTTTCGCCATAGCGCATTTCTGAATGTTTTTCAAATGCAAGGGAAAGATTGTCCGACAATTTTTCATCCTTTAAATAATTATGAATAATGGTGTCGTACTTTGCAGTTTGACCAAATGCTTTGGCGGAAAGTTCTCGCCGTGTTTCAAATGAAATTTCACCGGATTGCAATTCATCTGTTAATGAAGAATAATCAGAAGGATCAACCGCCACACAAACCCACCCTAAATTTTTTGCAGCGGAACGAATCATTGTGGGGCCGCCAATATCTACATTTTCTAAAGCCATGGCTAAGTTGCAATCTTCCCGAGAAACGGTTTCTGAAAAGGGATAAAGATTGCAGACGACAAGGTCAATCCATTGAATATTATTTGCATCCGCATCGGCGCTGTGTTTGTCACGTAGTCCAAGGATTCCACCTTCCACCAATGGATTAATGGTCTTCACGCGACCGTCCATTATTTCGGGAAATTTTGTATAGTCACTCACATCCGTAACGGGAATATTCGCATCACGCAATGTTTTTGCCGTACCACCGGTGGACAGAATTTTTATACCATGTTTATGTAAAGATTGAGCTAATTCCACCACGCCAGTTTTATCAAAGACAGAAATGAGTGCGCGGTTAATTTTGATTGGATTTTGATTTAAAGTTTGTTTTTTTATCATGATGTTTTTTTACCGCGAATGCACGAAGATAGGGAGCAATATAATAATTTTACTCAGTGTTCTCCGTGTCTCTGTGGTGGATTAAATTAATTGCTTCGATGAAAGCTTCGCCTTCTAATTTTTGAACTTTTGTTTTTAGTGTGTCCACCGTATCAGTTGAATTTACACTACATTTTTTTTGGATTAAAATCGGTCCTCCGTCTACTTCATCTGTAACAAAATGGATGGTACATCCCGTTTCTGTTTCACCATTTTTTAAAACTTCTTCATGGACATTTTTATCCATTCCACCGGCGTATTTTGGCAGAAGTGATGGATGTACATTCAAGAGTTTATCACGCCATTCTTGGCAAAATTCCACGGACAAAACTCGCATAAAACCAATCAGTAAAACCAGATCAACTTTATAGTTTTTTAGAATTGCCGTCATTTCAAAATCAAATTCTTCCCGCGATTTATCTTTGTAAGAAATAAACACAGCCGGCACATTGTGATTTTCAGCTCGCTCTAATATATAGGCATTTTTTCGGTTGGATAGAACCACAGAAACTTCGGCATTCAATTCACCAGAAGCTATTGCATCCAAAATGGCTTGAAGGTCCGTCCCGTTGGTGGAACCTAAAATTCCTAATTTAAAAGTGTTCATGTTATAATGTGTTCGAGTGTTATTGTCATCCAATTAAGTGCCTAAAAATGATTGATAATTATTTTGATGAATCACCGAAAATGTTGCATCAGGATATGCCTTTCTCCAAGCAGTTGGTGTTTTTACTTTTTGTTTAGACCATTTAATTTCAAATGCATCTAGTTTTCCTGCTGATTCTTCAACCCAATCAATTTCTTGTTGATCATAAGTACGCCAAAAATAATTTTTTCCTATAAACCCTGTTTCACTTTGCCGTTTTACTCGTTCGCTCACAAGATAGTTTTCCCATAATGCGCCTACGTCATTCCGCTGGCTTAAGGGACGGAAATCTCCCAGAAGCGTATTTAGAATTCCGTTATCTACAAAATACCATCGTTTGCTTTTTGCAATTTCTTTTCTAAGGTTTCGGCTAAATCCGGTGACCGGGAAAATGACAAATACCTTTTCTAAAAGATCCAAATATTTATCAACGGTTAATCGCGCCAAACCAATATTTCTCCCCAATTTTTCCGTGGAAACTTCTTTACCGATTTGAAGAGACAGTAGTCTCAAAATGTCCTGAAGTTTTTTTGCATTTCGAATTTGGTCGAGCGTAAGAATGTCCCTGTATAGATAATCGTTGGATAGTTCAATTAAATAGTCTGATTTTTCTTCTCGTGTTTCGTATTGCCAAACTTCAGGATAGCCCCCAAACAATAATTTTTCTTCCAACAATGATTCAGTTTCTAGCGCAGTTTCGTGAGTAGAAAACTCGCTAAAAGTTAAGGGGTACATACGAAACGTTTTTTTTCGTCCAGTGAGCGGCTCTCCAAACTGATGATGTAAATCAAAGGCTGATGAACCGGTTAAAACAGCGGTTAATCCTTCAATTTCATCTAACATTAATTTTATGATCGAACCAATATTTGGAATTTTCTGCGCCTCGTCTATCATGAGTATCCGCGCGGTCCCCAACAATTGTTTGTATTGTAGAAGCGTTTTTCCTGCGAGCAAAGAAAGCGTTGCAGGATCTTCACCGTTAAGAGATAAAATTTCACGACCCGTTGACTTTTTTAATAATTTCAATAGGACAGTTTTCCCCACCCGCCGTGGACCAACAATCATTAATGCTTTCCCGGAATCCAATGAAGATAAAACTTTTTTGAATAAATATCGCTCGTATTTCATGCCAATACCGTAACCATAGTAACGTAATTTACATTAATAATGATATTATAATACAATAAATAAGTTCTCTAAGCATTCATATTTTAATGTGTTCGCGTGTTAAATAATAATGAGGTGTGAACACTCTCGAAGACCTAAATACTTTCGTACTTTATTTCATTCATATGATCAATCCGTTTTTGAATAACTTCATCCGTCCCAATATCTGTCCGATGAAAGAGCGGTCCGCTTACGGATGAAATTTCTTTTTCAGCGATAGATTCAGCTTCAGAAATTGTGTCCGCAATTCCCACAACAGCAACCGTTCGGCTGCCCGCTTCAACAAGTTTCCCACTCTGAATATCCACAGATGCATAAAACAATCCATCGGTATTAGAAATACCAGAAACATCAATGGGTTCACCTTTTACTGGATTGTCCGGATATCCTTCCGGCACGGCGTATTTACAAACGGTAGCTTTATTTTCAAAGCTAACATCCACGTTTTTTAAGGTACCATCAGCAATGCCATTGCATAGCTCAATAAAATCTGATTCTAGTAAGGACAAAACATTCATGGCTTCCGGATCGCCAAACCGGGCATTGTATTCAATGAGTTTCACCCCACTTGCCGTTGCCATAAATCCTCCATAAAGAATACCTTTATAGCCCTCACCAAACTTGTCTTTTACCGCATTGGCGGTTTTAATATTGATTTCATGAGCTTGGGCAATATCACCTTTCGTTAAAAAAGGAAGCGAATGGTTTGCATCGGAATATGTCCCCATTCCGCCGGTGTTTGGACCCGTATCACCTTCGTAAGCCCGCTTATGATCTTGAACTGCCGGCATGTGTTTCAGCGTTTCCCCATCGCAAAAACTCATGAGCGAAAATTCTTCGCCTATGAACTTTTCTTCAATCACAAATTCACCGTCGTTATTTACCAATTCGGTACAATAAGCCAGTGCTTTTTCGTGGGAATGTAAATGATCGCCGGACACTTTTACACCTTTGCCACCGGCAAGACCGTCATACTTTACCACATAGTTTTCGCCGAGCTCGTTTAAGAAATCAGCCACCCCATTCATGGAATTAAATATTTTATATATAGGGCCACCGGGGATCTCATATTCTTTCAACAAATTTCGGGTGAATGCTTTGGATGTTTCCAATTGGGCTAAATCTTTTTTGGGTCCCACAACTTTTATACCAACATCCAAAAGGGCATCGGCAACACCATTCGCCAGCGGATTTTCAGGTCCGATGATTGCCAGGTTCGCTCCGATTTCTTTTGCATAATTCACCACAAAATCTGGTTCATTAAAATTTCCGATTAATATTTCATCGCACAATTCTGCAATCCCAGGATTCATATTGGAAGCGAGACAGTAAATCTCTTTTTCTTTGGGAGAACGATCGAAAGCCCGAATTATCGCCTGTTCCCTAGCACCTGAACCGATAACTAATATTTTATTTTTCATTTTATATTAGCCATGGAGCGCACAGAGATTTATTTTTTACGATAAAGGTCATTCAATGTTTTTCCATCTTTAGTTTTCCACTCATTCCAACCATTGGCCGAGCGAGCAAGTACTGCTGCTGCCGCCGCACTGGGCGAACTAAAAATGTGATCTGAAGTAAATTTATAAATATTGTTTTCCAAAACTAAAACACCAGATTTAATTAATTGGCCCCATTGTCTCCGTGGTTCAATATAATTTTTCTTTTATTTTTCTCTGTACGCTCTGTGGCTATTTCCCATTCCTATCATTCACACGCATGGTTTCCATCTCGGCAATTTTAGCTTCATCAATATCGTTTACCACATAGTTTCCATCCAAGCAAGCCATACACGGGGTGTCAATATGGTGATCTCCTTTCCGCGTAACTGCTTCCACTAAATCATCAATTTTCTGATAGAGTAATGCATCCACATTATTCAACAGATTGATTCCAAAATTGCGAAAGCGCCCTTCATCAAAAGGGAAATTGAAGGTATCACCTATAAGTTGGGTGGCGGTTTGTTTATCCATATTTAAACGATGTTTTTGTTAATCAAATTAACGATAACTTTAACAATAGTATCTTTTTCTTCCGGTTTACTTTGAGCAATAAGAACCGTAAGTGCTACCAAAGTGGTATCCGGTAATCTTTTGCTGCCATCTTTTCTGTATAGAATTTTATTTTGGTTGAGAAAATAAACAAACAAAGTTGCTGCAATGCGTTTATTCCCATCCACAAAAGAATGATTTTTCGTTACAAAATATAGCAGATGCGCTGCTTTTTCTTCTACACTGGGATAGGCATCTTTCCCACCGGCAGATTGGTAAATTGTTGCTACGGAAGATTGAAAACTATTATCTTTGGGAACACCGAAAATATCACTGCCCCCGAATTGTGTTTTCAAATTATTTATGAGTTGAAGTGCAGTTTCATAATCTAATATGAAATGTTCTTTTTTAGTAACTTTTTTAAGTGTTAGTGTTTTGAAATCGTATTGATCTAAAATATCTAAAGCATAAGCATAATCTGTAACCACTTCAATAATGCCACGGGCTTGCTCTTGGGTGATTTCATCTAACTCTAAAATATTTTCTAATAATTTGACAGAATTTTTTAATTCTTCATATTTCTGTGCTTGTTGTTGGAGCCGTTTTTCGTTCAGGGTGTATCCCTTTACCAAATGATCCCGTAAAGTATTCGTTGCCCAGATTCTAAATTGGGTAGCAGTTTTGGAATTAACACGGTAACCAACAGAGATAATAATGTCTAAATTATAGAACTTTGTTTTATAATGTTTACCATCATTGGCAGTATGTTCCAAAATGGAACTAACTGAATTTTTAATTAATTCTCCTGATTTAAAAATATTACCGATATGTTTAGTAATTGCAGGTCGTTTAACTTGAAACAAAATCGAAATTTGTTTTTGGGTCAGCCAAACCGTTTCGTCCGTAATTTTTACTTCAACAGATGGTTGGCCTTTTTTAGGTTGGTAAATTTCTATGTCAGTATTTTTAGACATAAATCATTCTCCCCTTTTCAGTTATCGCAAATTTTGAGACAACTAAATCCTTCAATTTGAACTCGTCAGAAATTCCCACAAGTTGCTTTTTTCCTGATTTGAACTGTTGCAATATTTGCACAAGTTGAATTTTAAAGTATTGTTTGCCATTTGCATTATCATTCGTTTTCTCCTGTCAGCCATTCAGACAAAATTACGTTGGAATTTTGGAACCTTAATTATAACCCTTTGAATCTCTATAATAAGATCTAAATATTTTTTAGAAGCAGGTCTTGGTTGTTTAAAATCCATCTTTTATTCTCCGAGTTGCTTTGTGGATTACCATCGGGTAAAAATATATGTATGGTTTTCCTTTATTCATTTTATCTTCGTGTCCCATTGTCTCCGTGGTTAAATACAATTTTTTTTATTTTTCTCTGTACGCTCTGTGGCTATTTCCCATTTCTATCATTCACACGCATGGTTTCCATCTCGGCAATTTTAGCTTCATCAATATCGTTTACCACATAGTTTCCATCCAAGCAAGCCATACACGGGGTGTCAATATGGTGATCTCCTTTCCGCGTAACTGCTTCCACAAGATCATCTATGTTTTGATAAAGTAATGCATCCACTTCTAGATATTTTCCAATTTCATCTTCATTCATATTGCCCGCGATGAGTTCACTTTTTGTTGGCATATCCACGCCATAAAAACAGGGTGATTTCACTGGTGGACACGCAACGGCAAAATATACTTCTTTGGCGCCAAAGTCTTTGAGCATGCGAACAATCTCACGGCTGGTATTTCCCCGAACAATACTATCATCTACGATGAGTACTTTTTTATCACGAATCTCCAATTCTTGGGGGACCAATTTATATTTTACAGATTTCTTCCGTTCCGCTTGTCCCGGCATAATAAAGGTGCGACCGATGAAAGTATTTTTGTATAATCCTTCGGAATATCGCACACCTAATTCATGGGCAAATGACAGGGCTGATGTGTTGGCGGTGCTGGGTGCAGGAATCACAATATCTGGTAATAAATCAGGATATTTTTTCTTCCATGCTTCCGCCAAATTTTGCCCCATCCGTAATCGGGATCGATACACACTCACATCATTTAGCGTCGCATCCGGCCGAGCAAAATACACATATTCAAAAATGCATGGATTAAATGTTTTTTTCATTAAACGCTTGCTGAAAACTTTGCCATCTTCATCTACATAAATCAATTCACCCGGGAGTACGGTTCCTTTGGGCTCGTATCCCAAAGCATAAAACATGGTATTTTCCGAAGCGAAAATGTAATCCTTGCCGCCATTACCATTGGATCGTTCACCTTTCACCAATGGGCGAATTCCCTGGGGATCGCGGAAAACAACTAGCCCTTTTCCAATCACAAGACTGACGACAGAATAGGCGCCTTTAACATGTTTAAAAATTTTTGTAACGGCATTACACAAGAGATAGAAAAACTCTTCACTGTCTTCCGGCGGATTGTTCGTATGAAGCAAATCAGCAAAATAATGAAGGAGTACTTCTGAATCAGAAGTGGTATTTAAATAGCGACTATCTTTGTGGGTTATTTCATCTGCAAGTTCTTGATAGTTAGTCAAGTTTCCGTTATGTGCCAATGCAATACCATAGGGAACGGATGTCCAGAAAGGTTGCACTTCGCCATGACTAAATCCACCATGGGTAGGATACCGATTATGAGAAATTCCAATATTGCCAGTTAGAAGTTCCATGTTTGATTCGTTGAAAACTTCTTTGGCGAGCCCCATGCCTTTTTCTTTGTGCATACGGTCATCGTAAGTCATAATTCCGGCGGCGTCTTGTCCGCGGTGTTGCAAATGGATGATGCTATCGTACAGCTCAGCTGCGACTTGTTTATGTGAAAAAATTCCGGCTATACCGCACATTAGATTTTACTCCAGTGTTCATGTATGTAAGTGTTAAAGCGTTCACGAACACTTGAAAACCTGAACACTTTAGCGTTATTTTTCTTCATAATAAGTTCACCAGTTTTGATGCTAACCCGATATAATTTTCCGGCGTCATATTTATTAGCGTCCGTCTATCTTCGTCAGAAATTTTAAGGTTTGATACGAATTCCGCCATGGATTCTGCATTGATGGATTGACCCTGAGTCAACGTTTTTAATTGTTCGTAAGCATCTTGTTTTCCCGATTTCCGCAGGACAGTTTGGACCGCTTCTCCCAGAACTTCCCAGTGATTGTTAAGTTCATTTACCATTTGAGTTTTATTAATTGTAATGCGATTCAAACCTTTAATAATATTTTGTAATGCCAAATAAGAATGGCCCAAAGCCACACCTTGATTCCGTAAAGTGGTGGAATCGGTAAGATCTCGCTGCATTCGTGAGACGGGAAGTTTGGTGGCTAAATGATTGAGCAGCGCATTGGCGATGCCCATATTACCTTCTGCATTTTCAAATTGAATCGGATTAATTTTATGGGGCATGGTAGATGAGCCCACTTCTCCGGCTACTTTCTTTTGTCCCAAAATTCCACGACTAATATAAGACCACATGTCCCGACATAAGTCGGTCAAAATAGAATTGACTCGAACCATTTGATGAAAACTTTCCGCCAAAGAATCGTGGGGTTCAATTTGAGTAGTTATTAAGTTGGGGTCGAGCCCAAGTGATTTGATAAATTTTGATGCAAACCGTATCCAATTTACTTTTGGATAAGTAGCCATATGCGCAGACCATGTTCCGGTGGCGCCACCAAATTTTCCCAATAATGTGTGGGATTTAATTTGTGAAATTTGTCTATCCAATCGAGCGCAGAAAACAGCCAATTCTTTTCCGAATGTGGTGGGCGTTGCGGCTTGGCCATGAGTCAGCGCCAACATAGATGAACCTTTATACTTCCGTGCCAGTTTCTTTAATTCTTTATTCACCGATTGTAGAGTTGGTAAGTAAATCTGTTTCAATCCATCTTGCCACATGAGCGAATAAGACAAATTATTTACATCTTCCGATGTGAGTGCAAAATGAATCCAGGGGTGAAGCGACTTTTTCACTTTTCCTTGAATATAATATTCAATGGCTTTTACATCGTGATTCGTGGTGGTTTCGAATTCCTTAATTTTTTCAGCGTCAGTCGAATTGAAATTTTGATAAATTTTTCGTAAACGGGATTGTTCAGTTTTGGAAAATGGTGGAAGTTCTTTTATTCTTTTTTTATTTCCCAAAGCAATAAGATATTCAATCTCAATTTTCAGGCGATAGCCCATGAGTGCCGATTCTGAAAAATAGGCGGACAGATCTTTTATACTATTTGTATAGCGACCATCTAATGGAGAAATGTTGTTTAAAGTGTTCATGTGTTTGAGTGTTGGTGTGTTCGGGTGTTCGGGTGTTTATGGCTGATGAATTCGTCAAGAAAATCCCAAGCCTGTCGATTTGCCCCATATTCTGAAATTGGTTCGCTCACTTTATTTTTTGAAATAGAATTATTCACATGTTTTAACAAGCCCATTGTTACAGCATGCACTTCTTCAGCATCATTTTGAAGAGCCGTTACTTTGTTGTTCTCTAAATAATTGTTATCAAGCACTACATACAACAAGCTTTTCACTTCCATGGAAGAACTTTGAGATATATCTAAAAAGCGAATGAATTCTTTTTTGTGAAAACGAGAAAACCCTTCTGCAATATTTGTCATAGATGATACAACGGCTCGTCGCAGTTGATCTTTTAAACCAAAGTCTTTTGATAGGTTACTAGATTTTGAAATTGAATAAACATTGTTTACCAAAACACGAGCCTTCTGCCAACAGATTAAATCTTCAAATTTGGTTATTTTCGCCACGATCCTATCTCATGAACACCTAAACACTTTTACACATTTTCAAATTCTTTTCTTTTATTCTCAAACCACTCGCCCATGGCTTTTGGGTCTTGCATCAATTCTTGCATTTCACCCATAGCTTTTAGATGGTCTTCATCCCTGGCTTGGAACATTTCCATTCCATGCGCTTTGCTCATGTCTGCGATTTCATCAAATGTGTCAGCTGTGAATTCTTTTTCACAGGCGCCACCCAATTGGTTGCATGTCATTGTTTTCATTTTAACTTCTTATTAATTAAACATAGTGTTCATGTTAATGATTTTATACCAACGCTATACATTCTATGGAAATGTGTATTCCCTTAATTGGCATACCTACAATAGGCGTTGATCTTGCTGGCGGGTTATTTGGAAAAAACTCAACAAAAAGATCATTTAGTTTAGCAAAGTTATTTGCATCACAAAGCCATATTGTCGTTTTAACTACTTTACTCATATTGCTTCCGCAATTCTCAAGTAATGTTGAAAGATTTTTAAACGATTGTCGCGCTTGGGATTCAAAGTCATCTCCAACAA
>Ga0209657_1002359_pt1 | contig 10572 bp, 8 predicted proteins | sample SaaInlV_100m_DNA_FD_184650 | JGI IMG/M metagenome (GOLD analysis project Ga0209657, IMG submission 184650) | Marine microbial communities from expanding oxygen minimum zones in the Saanich Inlet - SI037_S3LV_100m_DNA (SPAdes) (version 2) | ecosystem: Environmental > Aquatic > Marine > Intertidal... | reverse complement strand
TTGCTAACATGAGAAAAACTTGTGACGAAATGCCAAATCAACAGACTGACCAACATATAGAACAATGTGAGTGCTACCACAATAATGATATTCTGGAATGCACATTGGCGATGGCGTGTAATGTAAGATTTGATAATGAGTACGGCACGAACTTAGCAGAAATTGAATTCGAGTACTGTATGCAACGGGCACAAGAAAAATACGACAGGTGTAACTTCCTAAAGAAAACCCCCACTCCGCAGTACACCCCCACTGGACCTGGTACTATTGGAGATGAAAGGGCAATGTCTGGAACAGACTGTATGGAAGGTGTAAATCATTGTTGTCCGTGCATAGATTGCTTGGATGATTGTATGCGAAAAGTGGAATGTGGTAGTAGTTGCGACAATGGTCACTGTGACCCACCAAGTACAGGACCAAAAGTTCCAAATCAAAGTATACCTGCGAAAAAACGAGGAAAAGATTGTGGTCCTTATCAAATAAACCCTGATGCTTTTGAACATGATATATGTGAATCTTGTGGATGGGGTCATATTACAGACCCAACATGTTGTGCGATATGTAATGACTCTACTTTTGGAGATATACTTTGCAGTGAAAATTGTAAGTGTGCAGTAACTAATGAGATAATTCCACATAATTTTGTAACAGGTGCAACAGGTGCAACTGGAAGTCACTGTGGTTTTGCCACTGAAGCAGAATGTTGTGCAGAAAAAGAAAGAATAAGCAAATTATTACTTAGATGTTATAGATTAAGATGGACAAATCACAGTACCACGAATTGTCAAGGACATGGACTAGATGGATGTTATACTTGCGAAGATTTAGGAAGAATGCATCAAGGAGGTTGGTGTGGTCATGTTAATCCAACTAATTGGAATGACACACACTGGGGAAGATTAAAATCGTGTATGGAAGTAAAATGTGGTTACAGCAACCCCGGACATCTCCCCACACATCCAAATGAAAGTTGTACTCCAAACCATGATGATTGTGACTGGAGTCCGAGTGGCGCATGTTGTCTTGGAAATGGTAATTGCGCCGACCTTACACCACTGGAATGCATCAATAGTGGTGGTACATTTCAAGGTGGTGGTGTTTCTTGTTCAACATCTCTTTGCCCTGATGGTCCAATAGGTTCATGTTGTTTTCAATCGGGCAGAAATCCAACACCGGGGAATTTAAAAACTGACCCGCACTGGCTCTGTTTGGATGCAACAGAGAATGTTTGTGCCACCTTGTATAATGGTACATATCAAGAAGGAGTTGATTGTTATCCTCCTGAAATTCATCCTTACAATATATGTTCATCGGATGTATCTTGTGGTTGTGTTGATTCTCAAGGTGGTCCAATTACTCTTTGTGAAGATTGTATAAATGCAGGATGTGAAGATAATATAAATCATCACTGCTGTTGTGTGGATGGTTTTTGTGCAGGATGTATTAATTGGGAAAAAAGTATGGATGGAGAGATTGTGGTTGAGAGAAGTTTACGACCAAAATCAAATAGACCACTTAAAAAATCAAATATAGAAAGACAAAAATTCTGGGAAGGGTATTCAAATGATACATAATAGTATGAAAAAAACATATAAACAGTTTACAGAAGAAGTGGCTGCGAATTCATCTACAGGTGGTGGCAATGGTACTGGTATTGCCGGACTGCATCAATCTATTGAACCCCTTGATGGTTTACCACAAATTGCTGGAAGGGAAGCAGATAGACTTGCCATTAAACCAAGAAGAAAGAAAAAGAATGAATCCTTTGCAGGTTGTCCAGTTTTCACTGTATCCAGTGATGATTATGCAAAATGTATGCACGGAAGAATGCGATATGAAAGATGGAACAAGAAATTAAACATGGAAGAAATTGACAATCAAGAGATTCGCTCATATGCACACCGAAATCCAGGTCAACCTATCATTGTCAAAGACGACAGATATGGAACGATGTCATATTTTGTTCCACCAAAGCAAGAGGTTAGTGAATCCGTTGAAGTCAAACAACCTGTGAAACAACCTGTGAAACAACCTGTGAAAAAGAGTTCTTACAAAGACCACGGCAACTTGGATGCGTATGTTGCGGATAGGTGGAAGAAGTTACAAGACCATGTTGAAGTTGATGAATCAAGTATTCTTAGAAGACTAAAGATGGATAAGTTTAGTAGAAGTGAGAGAAAACGCAAAAAAGACAATACGAAGAAAATTAAAAAATATAATAAGATGGTAGGAATACCAGTAACTGCATCAACAGAATATGATGAATCAGAGTTGAATGAACGGTTCGGTGGGGACACGAACATCCCTGCGGATAAGAAAACCACAGAAATTATTCAACACCCTAAGTCAAAGATTCTAATAAATGTGCCATCCTCTCTCAATAAGACTGCGAGGTTTGTTGTTATTCAAAGACCTCTGGGACATAGGGGTGAATTGCGTTCAAACCAAGACAAAGTATTAATGGCAACCATCAGTGACCCAAAGAAGGGTCGCATCAAGATGTTCGCATACCACGGTAGTCATGTTAGTCATCAAAAGGCAATGGACTTTGCAAAGAAACATAAACTTGTTGCAAGGAAAGATGCAAAGGGAAATCCTCTCTATGCAAAAGAATCCGTTGAACTGGATGAGGTTCTAAGTGACAGAGAGATGGCGAGGTTTACTAAAGCACACACCGCTCTGCATACGAAAATGCACAAACAGGCATTGCAGATTATTAAATTCATCGACAGTGTAGCAAAGCACAAAGATAAATGGACAGATTCATTTGGTGATTATGTTACTGCAAAACTATCCAAGGAATTAAAGATTTCCAGCCCCAACAGTGTTGAATATCAACAAGGTAGAGGTAGAGGTGATTGGTCTTTCCTTATTGGAAACGGTAAGGTGAGATACAACAACAGGAATATGCCATGGAAACCAAAGAGTGGCGAACTTCCATTCGACAAGTTTATGAAGTTGCTTGATACTTGGAAGAAGGAAACTTTAAGAGAATCCGTTGAACTGGATGAAGGTAAAACCGAATTTGCTGTTGCTGGCGTTGGGAGTGGTATGTTTATCAAAGCATTTCCCACAGAAAAAATTGCACGACAATATATCAAAAATACATACAGTCAGAAAAAGAAACTAAGAGGAAAACTTGGAGTTATTGAAGTTCCACTTGGTGCAGATATCGTGAGCAATCAAATGAAAAGATTTGGTAAAATCAAAGTTGTCAAAGAATCCGTTGAACTGGATGAAGACAACACCGCCGCATTTGCAAAGCAATTAAAACAAGCAGTAAAGAAATATACAAAAGGTAAACTCACTGTTAAGTCAAAGGGTGGTAAGACTCGATTCATTATGGTAATGTCGGATAATATTGATAACAAACTTCGTAAGATGATGCTTGATGTCATGTACCCCAAAGCAAATATCAAAGATAAGAGTAACATCTCTTACGGTAACATCAGCGATAAAATTATCAGTGCAAGTGTTGACCATTGGGCAAAAGCACTGGCAAAAGCACTTGGGTTGAATGAATCCGATGAAACAGGTTTGACCAAGAAAACTTTGAAAAGTTATATGAAGAAAGCCCATGACCAGTCCATCAGAGGACAACAACAGTCTGGCAAGACAATACAAAGAATACAGGGTTTTGGGAAAGCACAAAGAAGACTAAATAGAGGACCTCTGAGTGGTCCAAGTGCCCGCGGACGCGCAAGGTAATGAAATCCTTTAAACAATTTTCCGAAAGTCCCCTGTCAAAAACCTTTGACAAACACGACAGTCCCCTGACAATGGCAGCAGATGTTACCAAACAGAGAAAGCAAGGTAAAATTAAAATAAACCCCGACCAAAAAGGGGTAGGAAAATATAGAGAAATAATTAAAGCATTTCATAAATATAAAAAAAGAAAAAAGGATAGGAAATGAAGACATTAATGATATTAATAATTAGTTTAATATGTGTGAGTGCATATGCAGATTCGGAGGTAAAGAATGAAAAACATAATGATAACCGCAATAATGTTCGCATCGTTGATATCGACCACAGGATGCGAGATGTTCCAAGAGGTGAACAAAGAAGTACCAGCGAACACTTCAACCACAGTCGTGGATTCCGTAAGGGAGCAGAGAGAACAGACGGACGAGATAACGAACGCATCAGAAGTAATCGGGAACGACTTGGAAACGATAGACGACCAAGCGAATTCGATTCTGAACGACATCGCACTAGTTCCAGACGACCACAACTACAACATCGACCCGACTCTAGAGAGCATAGAGGATTCAGCAGAGGCAATCAAGGAAACTGTGGACGATGCACAAAAGGAACAGGTAAGGATAGACGAGTCACTCGAAGATTTGGAGCAAGCAAACAACAGAGTGGCCGCCGCAGTTGGTCAGATAGAGGAACTAGAGGAACTAGTCAAAGAGTACGAACAATCCGACCGAGAGGTTAGGAAAGAAGCACTTGAAAACCTTTATAATTCTATAACACTATTCTTTGTAATAGGGTTTGCAATGGTCATTGGTGGTGCATTTGTAATGTTCTGGATTTCTAAGAAACTTGGTGCAACACTGTTAGGAATTGGATTCTTGACGGTAGGGTTTGCATCAGCATCACAATTTTACATGGAAGAAATTGCACAGGTAGGACTGTATGTTCTAATCGGTGGATTCTTATTGACTGTTGTTATTGTTGCATATATGCTACTCAACGGTAAAAATAGTGAGAAAGCAATGTTGGAAGTGGTTCAACTGGTTGAAGCGATGAAAGACAAACTTTCTGATAAGGAACGAAAAGCAATTTTTGGTCAGGATGGAGTGGCATCACGAATGACGAGTAATTTAACCAAGAACATCATTTCTAAAATCAAGATTAAGAATGGTTGGCATAAGTAATTAACTCCTAGTAGAGTTCTCAATAATTTTATCATATAGAAACTTACAAATATAATAGGAATCAACAATGTCGGAAACTGGATTTCCGACTTTTGTTTTGTCTGGTGTAATTTTAGATTTCAAATCCATTCCAGTTTCCCTCATAAATTTTTGGTGCATCACATCTTTGTCTGCATTGCCTTTGCCAGTTGCAAACTTCTTCAAAGAAGTTGGTGGAATAATTTCAAGAGGAACACCTGCGTTATAGATTTTATATTTTAACACACCTGTGTTTTCTGCAATGTGAAATACCTTACCTTTACTTCCCATCGAATATCCTTCAAGGGCAATTTGTTCACACCCCGCAAGTTTATCCATAGTCCAATCTGCAATTGATTTATATCTTTGAAAGTCTTGATTCCAATCTTGAAATCTTTCACCGTAAATATTCTTTAAAAAGAATGTAGCATATTTTTTTGTATCGGTAAGAAAGTAAAAGGTGCAACGATTAAAATTAAATGTTTCGTTTTTTAATCCCGCAAATACACAAACGCACGGGCTTCGTAAACTGTAATCTATTCCTGCAATAATCATAATTGTATAACCTTTCTATAATATATATGTTATACATATTAAATAGAAAAAGCATTTAGTGCCACAAGTTACTAAATGCTTATTCTTTTTTGACGATTCTAAGGTAGCGAAGTTCCAAGTCCTATCCCTAGTGCAATGAATGGAGTAACGACTCCTACACTGTATCAGTCAAATATAAAAAACACCGATTCCCATAAAGGGTTTCGGTGTTTTGTTTTGTGTAAAATGTTTTTTTGTCTTTCACTGTATTATGTATAATTTCAATCAACTTGAAATCTTCCTTTTTTATAAAATATTTAAGATTTGTCGTCCGAGCCACAATCCAACAGTAAAACCACCGACAATAAAAACGCCAGTTCCAATGCGTTCTCCCACACTACCGTCCATCCTCAACAATTTCTTCAAGTTCGTCCATCTGTCCATGTAAAATACTCCCTTCTATCCAATCTAGATATTTTGCGATGTTCATTGCAGAACATTCTGTAACCAATTCTTTATTTTCAAACACACGCATCATAGTGAATGTGCTTATGACTCCTACGACATATTCCTTACCATTAAACTTTGCGAACACTCCACCACCAGAATCTCCGAACCATACACTTGCACCGTGTGGTATGAATTTAATTTTGTTCGGTTCTTCTACTAATGTGCCAAAGTAAGAAAATACCCACCTCTTACTATACTTCTTATATCCTTGTGAATATCCTACTGTAGTAATATTCTGATATCTGTACATCCAATCTACGCATCCGATTTCGGCTGGTTCATAAATACTTTCACACTCAAGAAATACTAAACCAATATCGTCACTCACAGAGAAGGATGCGGTGCTGTAACTAGGGTGTAAGATTGTTTTCTTCACCATAATTTCTTCTTCACCTATGACCAATGAGAAGATATCGTCTTCGTCTAGACAATGTGCAGCCGTTAGAGCAACATCCTTCTCTATGAGAATTGCAGAACCTACAAGTGAACCATCTTCTCTGTGCAATGAACCTACAGATGGATATGGGTCGTGTTCTTCAGTTGTTGGGATAAACCACCTGTCTAAAGGATTGATTACCTTCGGTGGTGTAACATCGATAACGATGTCGGTAGTGATTTGAGGGGGTAGGATGGACGCCTCAGGTACTTTACACCCTGCAATTAATAACAAAGATGCTGACAGATACCTAAATAAGTTTTTCATACACTCCTACTATACTATTTATGGCGATTTGTGAATCGAAAAATGTTAATTTTGTTAATTTTTTTAAAAAATAATAAAAAACCCCCTGCCGAGCAGAGGGTTTCTTTGAATCAGGATTCTTCCTGAAATATTAAAATCTAACTTGGAGTTGAGTACGAATGAGGGTTTCACCTTCATTTGCGGTTGTATTCCAACCAGTAGTTCCCAAGTTCCAACCTGCATCAACAGAATCAAATGCATAACCTACATCGGTTGTCCATTTAACATTATCGTTGAATGCATAATTAACACCAAAGGTGGCAATCTTCAAATCGGTTTCAACACCTTCAAGGTGTCCGATTTCGTATTGACCAAACAATTGTGCTTTGTCTGTTACATCATATGATGCAGTCCAGACTGTACCCCAATTGTCGCCATTAGTGTCATCAATCGTTGCTACATAAGCACCAGTGAAATCAAATCCACCTGCACCGAATGAAGCATCAGCAGTCCATGTATTATAATCAGTATCAACGAGGTCGTTGTGAGAAACAGCAACACCCATATCAATCCAATCAGTAGGACTAAAGTCTAGACGACCAGTAAGTGCATAACCATTCTGAACTCCTGCGCCATTTGCAGTATTGAATCCATCAGTATATGCAACAGTTACACCACCAAGAGCAGTTTCGTATCCATATTGGACACCTTGACTACGACCTTGGCCGAACTGATTAGAGATAACAGAACGCTCGGCAGCGAGTGTGTCTGTTTGGTTTGTCAAAACTTCCTTCATGAAAGGACTTTTGAATTGACCAACTCGGAAGTTACCCCAATCTGCATAAGCATCCATTAGAGTAAAGTTTCCACCGTCATTCCATTGACCACTTACTTTGTAACCCCAATCATAGAGGTCACCAGAAATTTCAAGTCGTGTTCGTGGAACATTAAATCCGTGAGTAGTATCAACACCATCTGTTTTGATGTCGTTGTACTGCCAACGAGTTTGTACGAATCCGTGAACATTTACAGTGGTGGATGAACCATCACCGAGCATGCTTGCACGACTGTCTGCATCTGCAAGAACATCGTGTACGAGTCCACGGATTTCATCTGCCCGTGTATCGTTCAACCAATTTGAACTGGTGTTTGCACTAAGTTCTGCAATCCTTGCTTCGGCTGCTTCAAGTCGTTCTTGAAGTTCCGTGTTTGTGTCAGCGCCTGCTAATCCTGCAATCATTCCTGTTACAAGACCAACTAGAGCAAACTTTGTAATTTTTGAGATAGTCATAGGTTATCTCCTTTTTTTAAAAGTTCAAGACGATTAAACGCCTTGAATCAATTCCCAAAGTTCACGAACTGCACCGCCAACCCAAGTAACACCGTTCCATGCAAATGGAAGAAGTGCTAGTGTGATTAGCATACTACGGCATACACCGACCTTACCTAACGCATTTGTCACGACATCTGCGCCGCAACTTTCTGTACATTTAGCCATTTTATATCTCCTTTTAAAAGAATTAGTCCTCTGGCAAAAGAGGTTGGTGCGGTATGCACCGTGAAGTCAACTCCGACTTCGTTTGTTTTTGTCACTTATGTAGTGACTTCACCGATTCCATCGATGAATCAACCCCTTATTATACCTTATAATTGAAGGGTGTCAATATTATTTTTTATTATTTTTTACTTGATTGGGCAAGCACCGCCAGCGCACTCTAATTCACGCAAATCTTCGCCACTTTCAATGTTTTTTATCTCTTTTATTTTAGAAATTCTTTTTTCGTACTCTTCTTTAGAAATTTCTTCATATGGCGCCTGTTCAAAACCGTGGTCTGAGTGCAATAAGAAACTCACAGTTTTCAGTGATTTTTCATAATTCTTTTTCATCCACTCTTTGATTTCGTCTAATTCTTCTAGATGGTAATATACAGTAACTGATACTGAATTGTCCGACCATTTGGTCTGTATCTCTTTTACCAATTCTAGTTGTCTAATTGCGGTCATGTCCTCTGCGAGTATTGTTCTGCCGTTTATATGACAAGGAAATTCTACAACAACTGTAGAGTGGTCTTCCGTACCATCAAACCTTCTAGCATACTCTGTGGGGTAATTAGAATCTCTGCAAATGTCCACTAGAGCATCACTACTAGACATCCTTACTCTACGGATGAAATGATTTGCATACGCAGGATGAACCCCCGGTGTACTCCCTGAGAGCAAGGAGAGAGTGCCTGAGGGCTTTACAGTGGTTAATCTGATACTTGTGGGGTATCCCTTCTTTTTTGACCATTCTATATCAAACTTCTTTAAATCGTCATAACAATCTTCTAACCAATCTATTTTATTCAATGATTGACAGATGCCAGTTATACCCACACCTATACGCATATTCCTGTGTACCACTTCTTCAGTTTGTTTATGAATGAATGGCAATGCACAAATTGCTTTCTGTGTTTTGTATAGAAGTTTTGCACACTTCTTCAATTCGGCTTTTGTTTCGATGTTATTCAAATATATCTCTGATAGATTACAACATTCGTGGGACTCAAGAAGAATCTCTGCACACGGATTTATGATTTCGCATTTATCTTTACTTCGGTCTTGAAGTCTGCCAAATTTCTGTGCCAATGGAAGGTTGAAGAAACCATAAGGTTCTCCTGAACCATCATAAGTTTTCCATACTGCATCACTGATGTGGTCGTATGAATCTGCATAGATTGTATTGTTTGACATTGCACGCCAGTTTGGAATGTTTCCCAAGTCCCATCGTTTTGCACGAAGGAACAAGTAATCATCTGGGTCACCCACTGCAATTTCTGCACTTCGTCTAACATTACCACTCACTACCACCGAACCAATAATATTACAAATATCAAGAACATCAATAGAACGAAGTTTCTTTCCTTCTCGTTCTTTTATTACCTTGCCAATATTTTCAATTCCCTCAATCAGAATAGCAGGACCAGATGCTTTACCACCGAACCCACCAATTGATTCTCCAGATGAACGAACAAGGAGTGTAGAATATGTAAAAGATTTACCAGTAAAGAAATATGACTTCAAAGTTTTCTTTAAAAGTTTTACCCAACCTTCTCTTGAGTCTGGCACAATATAATCGGCATCATTTGTTTTGTTGTGGGTTACTATCACATCTTCTTTTACTCTTGGAAGTTCGTGGACATCTTCTTTACGAATAGAGAATCCAACACCACCACCAAGCATCAAGTTTTCAAAGATGAAACAGAAGTCATCGATATCACGAATACAAATTCCCCAACAATTTAGTAGAGAATTACCACCGAACCTATCAACGGTTGTAGTGCCAAGTTGCCATAACATTCTACCTGCAAAATTACATTTGAGATTGAATATAAGGTCGTAAAGTTGTTGTGCTTCTTTAGTTGTATAGTCTGCACCAATCCTTTGGGCGCCATTGATACATCGTGCAACCGTTTCCCACCATTCTTCATTAATCCCATCTTCTTTAATACGAGAGTATGTTCGTTTATAAACAATCTCTCCAAGTCCGTTATATCCCCACTTTGGTTTGGTGGTTGAATATGGTCGAAGAAATTCTTCTGGTAAGAGGTCACTAATATATTCCATAATCTATCTTCCTTTTTTACTTGACGATATATCTATGTCAGTTTGTTAATTGTTTCCAAGAAATTGGAAACAAAGGTTCAATAATTTTACTTACTGCTTCTGCGTATTGACGAATTTCCCACTGCGCGTGTTCGTCAATTCGTTGCTTGTGGAATCTTGCATATGCCGCGAGAGAGCCAGTCCAATACCATTCAGTATACATTCCCTGTGGTAAACAAAATCTTGCTTGTTCTGGTGCAACACCATGTATAATTAATTCCTCATAGAGTTTAATAGATTCTTCCATATGATGTTGGTAGTTACGATACAACGGGAATGTCGCAAATCCGCCAGAAG
>Ga0209657_1002337_pt1 | contig 10635 bp, 5 predicted proteins | sample SaaInlV_100m_DNA_FD_184650 | JGI IMG/M metagenome (GOLD analysis project Ga0209657, IMG submission 184650) | Marine microbial communities from expanding oxygen minimum zones in the Saanich Inlet - SI037_S3LV_100m_DNA (SPAdes) (version 2) | ecosystem: Environmental > Aquatic > Marine > Intertidal... | reverse complement strand
GATAATCTTTATCAGATTCACCAATCTTTTGCTTCATTACTTGCATGACTTTTGTAAGAACTATTACTATAAAGGCATATCGCTTAGGTAGTTACAACAGTATCTTTATTATCTAGTTTGATTTATAGGAATTATGATAAAATTCCGTCAATGTGAAAATTGTCAATCTGTTAAAGCATTACATACAGATGTTGCTGGTGTATCTGTCAATCTATGTTCAGATTGCAGTAGTAAGATATTTCAACAATGTTTAGGAAAAACAGATAAACAAATTAGAAATATGTTTTGGTCATATAACTAATTTTTATTTCTTATTTTTACAAAGACACTTTCTTTGAGTTGCTACCGTTCTTTGATGATTTGTGTGAACTGCCTGATGCCTTTCTTCTTGATTTTCCACTACCAACTTTTCTAAGAATAAATGCTACTGGTACTGCACCAATTGCCAATAACACAAATACCAATGGAATATCTGAACCACCAGCTAAGTCAATTTTGATTACAGATGATTTTGTCAATGTTGAACCCTTGTGAACTGATTGTATCTCTACTGGTATTTCATACTGTTTTTGTTCAACACAATTTAACTGACCTTGTTGCGTACACAACTCACTTGGAATTTGTACTGAATAGTTTATCTTGCCATTTGATATTCCACTTTGATCACCAATCAATACAAACGGTACGTCTTGGAATACAATTCTAAATGGTGAATCAGATACAATTATGGATTTTACTTCCAAGTTGTCTGATGAATCCCATGCAACATTAATTGACTTTGATAGGAACTGACCTAATACAACCCTGTGAATCTGATCAATGAAAGTCAAATCAATTAAACCAGTTGAACCAGTTTGTGATGAAACTGCTTTGCTTGATGATCCACCACCACCACCAGAACTTGCAACTGCATCTGATGTTAATTCATTTGATACTGGTGATGTGCCAATACTATTAATTGCATACAATCTATAAGTTGCACTTTGATCAGATGATAATACATAATCAGTATATGTCACATCAGTATTTCCTGTATCTGCAATAAGTTCAATCCACCCTGAACCAGTTTGTCTTTCAATTTTGTAACCAGTTGCAACTGGCAATCCAGTTCCAGCAGTAAAGTCAAGTTTTAATGATGTTGGTGATAGTCTTGTAATTGTATCAAGTACAGGTGCTTGTAATATTCCCCATGTGTAAGAACTTGCTTCTGGTGATGCAACTGATGTACCACCATTGTTCCACCCTGAAACTTTGAAATTATATTGTGTAGCTGTTGTTAATCCACTTGCACTATAAGTTGTGCCAACTGTACCAGTATTATTTACCAATGTTGTAAATCCATCACCAGTTGGTGATTCGTATTCAATCTTGTAACCTGATGCACCTGTACTAGCACCCCATGACAAATTAATTTGAACTTCTGAAACTGGTGTAGCTGATAATGATGCTGGTGTTGTAGTCATTGTGTAAGTGTTCTTTACATCACTTGCAGTTCCAGTTCCAACACCGTTGATAGCTGAAACTTTGAAATGATACTGTGCGTTTCCATTAAGTGATAATGCCTGATAAGCTGTATTTACATTTCCTGTAAGTACATCAGTATATGATGATCCACCGTTAGAAGAAATCTGTACCTTGTACCCTGAAATTAAGGAATTATTATCTGATGGCGTATTCCATGACAAATCAATTCTTGATGTTGAAACTGGTGTAACTGTTAGACCAGTAACTTGTGCTGGTGTGTTTGGTGTTGTAACTGATGATGATGAACTAGCTACTGAATTACCATGAGTACCTAATGCTTTTACGGTATATGCGTATGTTGTACCCCCTGCTGGTGCAGTATCATCTATTGAAGTAACCAAACCATCAGTTGCAACAGCTACACCATCTCTTAACAACTGGAATCCTGTAACCGTACCTGTACCAGTTGTTGCACTAGGACTAAAAGATACTGTAACATCTAATGGTGCAGTTGCAGTATTAGGAATTGTTGCTGTAATTCCTGTTGGTGGATTTGGTGGAACCCCTGCTACAACACTAACAAATGGTGTTAGGAAATTTGAATCGCCATTTGAATTTGTACTTTTCATTGAGTAAAGATAAGATTGCCCTGCTGAAACACCTGAATCTTGATATTCAGGACTTGAACCTGAATATGCTTCATTTGATATTATAGGGGATAAAGTTGTACCACCCCTATCATAAATTTGATCAACAATAGTAATGCCATGATCTACACTTGAAATGAAATATTCATCTATCATTCCTGATATTTTTGTCGAATAATTTTGTCCTACATTAGTTCCCAAAGATGTTGAATCGGTTGCAGTTGCTACCGAAGCACCATTTTGATAAATTGTGAAGTCGTTACCTGAACGTGTGAAACTGTAATGTTGTGGACTTGAAGTGTTGTCCGTCAAACCTGTGGCTGAAATGATTGTGTTAGTTGATGTACTACTATATGAAAGGTCTAAATCATCAAAAGAATAATGACCACTTCTACCACTTTTTGTCCATGACATACCCATTTGTATTGTATCTAAACTAGGAAAGTTAGCACCTACTGAACCATAAGCACTTGTAACAAATTGAGAATATCCCGAATCAGAATAAACATATATCGTTATAAGGTCATTAACTCTTTCCATCTTAACATAAGCTGGATCAGGCATAGATACTCCTGAACCGAAATAACCCAATGTTCTACCTGTACTTATTGGTGGATCGCCATGATTGGTTGTTACACCATTTTCAGTTGTAAATAATGTAAAACTGTTGTAATTTGACGAGTCATTATTTATTCCAATGGCGATTGCATAATTAGAAGTTGTTGGATTCACAATCTCACCACTACCATCTGAAAGACCTACAAGACCTGATGTAGATGATTGACCAAAAGAATACTGCCAATCATGTTTGTATTTTAATACAAAGTCACCATCAACATCAGTTCCTAAAGATTTGTAAACTACACTATTATCATCAGTAGCACCATAATTTACATCTACAACACCACCTGTAATTGAAGCCTGTGAACCTCTAGTTTGCCAACCTGAACTTGATGAGAAATTATCAGTAACACTAGATGATGATGTTGATGAAGATGTTACACTTGCACTTGTACTTCCAACGGAAAATGTAACATCATTAATCCCTAATAATTTGGTGTTAGTTGAAGAATCCAATGATACCCAAGATCCAACTGTAAAAGAATCAGTATTGTCAGGAATTACACTTGAACTAAATGTTAAATCAGGATCTTGAATACCTGATTTTAATATCCCTTGTGTAAAGGTTCCTGCGTTTTTAGTAATTGAAATACTATTAGTTGAATCATCAGTAATTGCACCATCTACCATACCATGAATTAGTAGCTCGTTATCGGAAAATGTTATTTGTGAATCTGATCCTGAACTATTAGGTAATTCTACTTGTATGTTTGAATCTTGTGTACGGTAAATTTTGTAATTACCTAATAAAGAATCACCATCATCTATTGGTGGAGTATAATCAATATCAACAGGAACACCAGCAGTTAATGTTAAAGCAGTTGGTGGTTGTGGAACCGTTGATACAGTATAACCAACAATTAATACTCTTAAACCTGATCCTGAATTATGATTATAATATTGATCAAAATTATCAATATTGGCTTGTAATGTTGTTAACTCACCTGATGATAATGGCGTACCATTATGTGTACCTGATGAAATAATATGGTTATGTAATGGTGTAATGTCGTGATAATCTGAACCTGTTGCACCTATTGTTGGATCAATTTCTAATACTTTTATGAATGGTTCGCCATCAATACCACTACTATAATCTATATTTACTTTGTAGTCACCGTCATAGATTATGTTTACATTACTCAATGATTGAAATCCAGTTGAAAAATCATAGTTTAAATTTTCTGCAATTTCAAATATTTGTGCTTGATTATCTTCTAAGTATGTTTTATCAAATGACATACCATTTAGACTCTCAATATCAATAACTTGATTTCCTATTACAATTTCTGAACCTGAATTTATTGTTTGGGTAATTCCTAATTCTTCTTCGCCATTATGGAAAATAGAAAATGTTTCTTTGAAACCTGTGATTGGATTTAATACTATTTTCTGAATATATTTGTCAACGATTCTTGTTATTATGGGATTATCATAATCATAATATCCTTTTGTTACATTAGTCAAATTTAATAAGTCATTATTAAATTCGACTAATGTAAATGAATCAGTATTCATTAAATCATTTAATTCAGTTTGTGTTCCATTAAAGGGTATAAAATGATCATCACTTACTTCATACGTTAATGATTTTGTACTTGTTATAGTCACTTCGTTATTATAATCTCTAATATGAACATCACATAATTCATCATTTATAGGTAGGTGTTCCCATTCGCCATTTACTTTGTAAATTGCTAAACTTGATACAGATGGTAAAATTTGTTCGCCATTATACCCATTTCCCCATATTGAATAAGAACAAGAATTATTATCATAGATAAATGAACCAACACTATTAGAATTAAAAATAACCTTACCATCTTCACCATCTTCTACTAACAATGAATAATCTTTCCATTCATCATCTACCATTATCTTTTGATGGGAACTATATTGTGCTACCCCTGTAACAGTATCTTCAATGGTAATGTAATCTTCTGTAATATCTGTAACCACTTCTGCATAAGCAGTAGGAATTGTAACTAAAAGAATTAAACTTGTAAAAAATAATATATTTTTTAGCATTTGATTAAATCATAATTAAATACTATTTAATTATGTTGTGCCTGTTTAATGCCATATCATGTATTGTTTGTTATTAAAGAGTTTTGATTAAGGAAAATTGCTAATTAGTTCATCATGGTATTCAAAATGTTCTACGGTTTTCCAATCGTAATTATACCATGACTGACCATTTGATATATTATACCTTACTAGGCATTGTCCAGTTTCCCCCAAATTCTGATGAGCATTAACAACTTTCCCCATACTATTAACTGTATTACCATTATATGTTACGCCATTATACCCTTTGCCTGATTGTTTAGAACACCATTCTTGTGTACTTGGAATTTTTGATTCTATTGTTGCAGTTAAACTATTAAATTCATATTCCTTATAATTTTCAGGGGTGTTGATTACAAATGATTCGTTTTGTGGCGAACCAATTTTTACATTATATGATGAATCTCGTTGTAACATAAATGTGAATTTTGTGCCTTGACCAACTTGTTTACATAGGTTGATTTCTTTAGAATCAAGTTTGTTAATACATGAAGATTCTGATACAACATCAGTTCTTACTATCTCATTATTGGTGTCCAAATTAGTTATGGTTATTTGACCTAACTGTGGTGAAGCAACTTTGTAATAACTTTCAAAATATTTAGTACAACCTGTTGATGATGAGGTTACACAAGTTTTAGCAGTTACACTTTGAGTAGATGTTGATATTGATAAGGGTAAATCACTATCCCAAATTTTTGCATTTCCAGTTTCAGTTGTAATTATTGTTAGTGAATCTGACTTTTCAATAATTGAAGAATATAAGGTTTTAGGAATAGCATATTCTCTTGAATTATCATCATATATTATGAATAATTTATCTAACGTTAATGTTAATTTATTTATTCCAATAGGTGTTATGTTTAAAATTGACTCAAACTGAATATCTTCATCTAAGAATACAATCATGCCATCTTTAACATCAGATTGTGTTTTTGTATTAAAAATATTTTTTATTGTTTTTACATTATTGTTTGAATCAATAAAATTAACAGTAAACTCACTTTGAGCTAATCTAATTTGTTCATTGATAGGAACTGACAATTTGAAAGATAATTTGCCTTTGTCAAATTCTTTTTGTTCATTGTCAAGTGTTAGAAAATCCAATGCTTGTAAATCAACAAAATTTGATTGTTCACTTTCACTTCCGTCATTATATGTAATTGATGTAGTCAATTCGTATTTATTTACTGCAATCTCTTTATCAGCAATAACATCTTCCTCAAATGAATACTGAACTTCATTAAGAAATGATAATGGCAATTCAGAATCTATTGGAATTGTTACATCAGGTTCACTTAACAACTGATCAAAAATCGTTACATCAACAATATCATCATTAGATACTAAAAACTCTACATCACCAACTTTAATTTTTGATTCATTTGTGTTAGATGTTTCGAACATAATAGTGTCATTTGGTTCATTTGGATAAAATAGAAATCCTAACACAACTGTAATTACAATGACAGTAATAATTATTTTTAAATTAACCATTAATCATCACTATCCAAAAATATAGGCGTTGAACGATAATACGGTGTTGGTGTTGGTGGCAAACTAACCACATTGCCACCATTAGTTTCATATCCAAAATTTGTAGTTACAGAAACCAATGATCCGTCATTTGGTGGAACTTTGTTATTCTCATTTTTTGTGGTTACTAATGGCGATTTAGCCCAATCTGCATTTACATAAAAATTCTTTTGTGATGAATCTGTTTGAACATTAAATTGTTGATTTTTAATTTCAAATATTAAATCAGCATTTCTAGGAATACCTGTAAATATTTCACTACAACTTGATGATTGCCACAACTTACCAAATGCGTGTTTGCCACCAAATGAACCATGTCTAACCTGTTCAGGATTAAATGAAACATCTAACAAAAGTTCACCATCTGAATCTTTTATTATTACATTAGGTGGTACTGCTTGATGTGTGTGCCAACCTTTGTATGCAATTTCTTGTTCAGTTGTTTTACCACAAAGTTGTATAGTATTATCTGATTTGAAAATCTGAACTGCCTTACCTGTGTAATCGTATATTACTTTCTTTTTTTCATTAACTTTAACTTTTAACTCGTATGCTATATGCTGACCAGTCCAATGAAACTCTTTAAAGTCTTGTTCAGAATTTGCATTTGCGTGAAGTTTTGTTATCACAACACGATATGTATGTTCAGAACCATCTACCCAATCTCTACCCTCATCAGATAGGGTAAACGTGTGATTTTTCTTTTCCTGTGCAGAAAATGATGGTGCAACTGCAACATTACTTGTTACAGATAATGAATCTAGTAATGATAATGTTAATCTGTCGGAATTTGTACCACTAGCCCAAATGTATTTTGAATCTACTTTTGTATCATCTAAATAAAACTCTACTGTACCCCAAACATCAATTGTTTTTTCTTTTTGTTTTGATATACTTTCAAATGTTACTTGTATTGCACCTAAATCTAAAACTCTACCCTCATCATCAGTTACACTTAGTTGTGGAATACCAAATACATCTGATATATTGTAAACATTATTATCAGAATCAAACAATGCAACTTGTGTTTCTATTCCAAATTTTTCAGTAGATAATGGTGTATCAATTTCTTGATCATCAAGGAACTGTGTAATCAATGAATCATCTGATTCTGTAAAAACCCTATTAGTTTCTATAATTGAATATTCCTGAATTGCCTGATCAATTATCGATTGATCCATGTTAATATCATCTGATGAAACAATATCAGATTCATAAACAGTTGTTATTGTTTTAGAATTATCAGATTCGTTTGGAATTAATAAAATTCCAATTATTGCAATAACTAAAACAGAAACTAATATCCTAGCCTTTGATACCATTGATTTTTACAATGTTATTAGGTTATTAAATATTTTAATTTCTTCGTCTTATGACAAATACTATCAATCCTAATACAAGTACACCTATTGCACCATACAACAAATAATCACTATCACTTGTATCTGAACCACCAGTAAGGTCAATTCCACCTTGACCACCTGATGTTTTTGTATTATCAGTTATTACAACACATTGTTCTGTGCCTACTGGACATTGTTCTTGTTCTTCTTTATCACCAGTTTTCAATGCACATTCAGGAATACTATTTTTGATAATTACTTTTTCATTGTTTTTACAAGATAATTCTTCTGGTTCAGTTTCAGTTGTATTTGGTACACATATTATCTCATCACCTACAATTTGTTCAGTTTCATCTACTGCACATTCATCTGAACCCCTATATGGTTCTGGTTCTGGTTCTGGTTCTGATGCACCAGTTCTTACAATCTGTAAATTGTTAATCTCAAAGTCTGCACCTGTCAAATCCAATCCGATATTTTTGTAAGTACCATCATTTACTATGATTTCAATACCACCAGATACTACAAATCGTAAATCAACATTCTCACTTGTACCCATTGGTACTACTGTAACTGGTATTACATTTTGTATGTCAAATGAACTCACTTTGATACTTCCTAATGGGAATCCTATTGCACTATTTGGTATTGAACCACCGTTTTTAGGTAGGAATCCATTTACATTATCTTTACCTAATGAATACTCATTGCCTTTTACTTTGACAAATGTTTCAATGTTAAGATTTGATAATTTTGTATCTGTTAATTTGTGAGTTTTATCATCAGATATGACCAATCTAGGTTCAACATCAAATGCACCAGTTTGACCAGTAATTTCACTATTGCCTAACAATGACAATGGTATGGAAACATCAAATGGGTTTGGATCATCATAGACTTGTAATGCTTGTGTTTTACCCCCTGCCATATCTACTTTAATTTGGAATTTTATTTTAGCTGGAATATTACTAGAAACTGGTTTAGGATCAATACATGAATTAATACCTATTGAAACATCAAATTCTTTACAAAAGTCACCATCTTGTGTTATGAATTTTGTTGCACATAACCCATCACCAGTATTTACAGAATACCATGTTTTACCATCTGTATTACAGGAATTTTTATCAACTGGTGTAACTGGTGCTATTGGTGTAGGTGTTACTGGTACTGTATCAGGACACCCATCTGTATCTTGATAATCGTTGTAAGTTTCTTTTGCTGATGGACAGCTATCAGCATAATCTTTTATACCGTCATTATCCTTATCTGCTATTTTTTTATTTTCACCAATGTTTTTAAAATTCCATGACGAAACTAAGTCACCAGAATTAATAGGTATTGTCATTTTATAACTTTCTAACTTTGGATCATCATAGTGCATTACAATATTTCCAGTAACATCAAAAACTAACTTACCTGAAAAATCTTTTTCTGGTATAATTGATTCAATATCTGTATCATATAATGAAAACCAACCTAATCTCTTTTCGTCATTGTTTGATAAGTTTTTCCCAAATTTAATTTCTGTCTGGTATCTTAAATCCTGTGTTTCAGCAAAACCACCAGATGTTTGACTATTACCCATAGCTGATGTTGTTAGTTTTAATTCTGATTTTTCTACAACAACACCTATGCCTTTTGCATCACAATAAATTTTAGGAATTACAACAAATACTGATGCTTCCTGATTTGTATCTAATGGGTTTACAATGTTAAAAGTTGGTGAACCCATAATGCCTGATGATTGCTTTACTGTTATGGTTTCACCGTTAGAATCAACTATTGTTAATTCTTGTTTTATTTTACATTCAACATCTACTTGAGCTCCCCCTATATCTTTAAAACTATTTGCTGGTGGCAATGTGAAAGTCTTACCAGCACCCAAGTTTGGATTACCAGTTAATTCTTCTGAAACTAAAAATCCCACCAGACCAGCTAATACTACAAACATAACTGCAAACTTTATGTTTCGTTGTTTACTGTGTTTCATTATACTCTATTTCCAAACTGATCAAACATTGGTCTTTTTCTTGTACCAACTGCACCTACTAAAAATACAAATCCAAATCCACCAATGTATAACGGTAAGAACTTGTCTTGTGCTAGACATTGCATATCAAAAGTTTGAATACATTTTGTAAATTCTTCAATATCATCTAATGGATTGACTTTTGGATCATCATCTTTTGGTGGTTCATCTTTTGGTTCATCACCTTTTGGTGGCACTTCAACAATTCCATCTTTTTGAACATTTAACGTGATAAAAGTTTCAACTTTATCACTTGGTATTGCAACTTCATAAATTACTGATGGTGCAACATCATAAAATATCTTGACTTCACCTGATGTAACAAATCTTAATGTTGTTTCATAATCACCATTGTCTAGGAATTTTTTAATGTCAATTGTGTTTGCTGATAATTTTGATAACACCTTTTCATTGTTTTCTACGATAGGAATTGCAGTTAATGACTTTACGTTATTATTCCAAACTTGTTGTTCAACGCCTTTAGCATCTTTTGCGTAAATTATAATATCTAAATCAGAACTCTTTGTTGTCATATCAACTTCTGGTGTATCGTTGATAAACTCACATCTCATTTTATTTGATATATCAAATTTTTCTACTTCTGAATTATCCTGACCACCAATTAATGAGAAAGTTGTACTAGGATTTTTTTCCAAGTAAGATGATTGTTTTTCTATAACTTCATTTCCATTTTTATCAAATCCTTGAACTGTTACTTTAACATTACATAGTATGTTAGGTAATTCAACATTGCCACCAAAAGACAATGGTTCTATCTCAAATGCAAAAAACTGACTAGATGTGGTACTTGCAAACAATAGACCAGACACACCTACAAACAATAATAGCCAAATTGCGTAATTACTCTTGTAACTTTTTGCCAATAGTTATTTTGAACTTATTGTAGTAATTAAAGATTAGTTTT
>Ga0209657_1002320_pt1 | contig 10664 bp, 12 predicted proteins | sample SaaInlV_100m_DNA_FD_184650 | JGI IMG/M metagenome (GOLD analysis project Ga0209657, IMG submission 184650) | Marine microbial communities from expanding oxygen minimum zones in the Saanich Inlet - SI037_S3LV_100m_DNA (SPAdes) (version 2) | ecosystem: Environmental > Aquatic > Marine > Intertidal... | reverse complement strand
CGATGTTTACCGTAGTTGTAGACCTGAATCTTCTCACCTTCTAACATCGCACGAGTAAATTTCTGTAGTGCCATATCTGGGCGATCCCAAGGACCATACACCGTAAAGAAGCGCAAGCCAGTGGTGGGCAAATCGTATAGATGGCTATAAGTATGCGCCATTAACTCTCCAGCCTTTTTAGTAGCAGCATATAGACTGACTGGGTGGTTCACCTGATCATGGGTGCTAAACGGCATCTTAGTGTTGGAGCCATAGACCGAACTTGATGAAGCGTAGACCAGATGAGCAACCTTGTTGTGACGACACCCTTCTAGCAGATGAGCAAATCCAACTAAGTTAGTGTCGATATAGGCGAGTGGATTCTCTAGCGAATAGCGTACCCCAGCTTGTGCCGCAAGATTGACTACCCCCTCAAACTGCTCTTGCTTGAATAGTTCCGCCATCGCCTCTCTATCCTCGATATTCATTCTGATATGAGTGTAGTTGGGGTGATCTGCATGGCGAGCAAGACGCGCCTCTTTTAGGGCAGGATCATAGTAGTCGTTATGGCTATCAATTCCTACAACCTCATCCCCTCTTTCTAGTAGACGAATAGAGAGCGCAGAGCCGATAAAGCCTGCAGCTCCTGTTACTAATATTTTTTTTGCTTTTTTAGACTGTTTCACTTTTGATCCGTCTCCCAACTGTTAAACAGAAATTGAGGTAAAATATGACAATTTATTATAGAGTTTTGTGATTGAAAATTGATTTAAGAATTGTAATTGTAGCACTATTTTTTGTCAATTATTTTAGTAACTATTGTTACCACAAAGTATGAAATAAGAACTCGCTTTAACTTAAGGAGATATGAGAGCTATGATTATTGATGATTTATGTAACTATAAAAACTACCACTTCGGCCCAGCATGGGAAGTTGCCTTTAACTTCTTATCATCTCTAACTATAGATTCAACAGAACAGAAATACCAGCTCCAAGGAGATGATATTTTTGCCCAAGTGATGAGCTACTCAACTCACTCTATAGATGAGGCAGTTTTAGAAGCACACCGTAGTTATGTAGATATTCAGATGCTAATTACGGGGAGGGAATTGATAGAGGTGATGGCTAAAGACAAACTAACCGTAACAACACCCTACCATAAAGAGAACGATGTAGAGTTCTATGAATACTCAGCAGAGATAGACGCCGTTAAATTACAACTATCTCCTGACAGATTCGCTATGTTTCTACCACAAGATGCGCATATGCCCTGTTTAATCTCTGCAGATAGCCCAGAGTTAGTTAAGAAGGTAGTAGTAAAAATCAGGCGTGACCTTTTGACAAATACAGCTAGATAACCGCTATGAGTCACCACCAAACAGATCACGAGTAAGAACTTTATCCATAACATCAGCAATCGCATCTGAGGGGCGATTCGCTATTATCACATCAGACATCTTCTTAAACTCATCCAGATCCTTAACTACCGTTGAGTGGAAGAATTCTGCATCATCCAGAACTGGCTCGTAGATCACAACCTCAATCCCTTTCGCCTTAATTCTTTTCATAATGCCCTGGATTGAAGAAGCTCGAAAGTTGTCGGAACCACTCTTCATAATCAGCCTATAAACCCCAACCACTTTTGGATTTCGTTTAATAATGGAGTCAGCAATAAAATCTTTACGGGTAGTATTAGCATCAACTATGGCGTGGATTAGATTGCTCGGCACATCCCTATAGTTAGCTCGAAGCTGCTTAGTATCTTTAGGAAGACAGTACCCGCCGTAGCCAAATGATGGATTGTTGTAATGAGTACCGATTCTTGGATCTAGCCCCACTCCCTCGATGATGTGTCTGCTATCCAGCCCATGCACCTCTGCGTAGGTGTCGAGCTCATTAAAATAGGCGACTCTCATCGCCAGATAGGTGTTTGAGAAGAGCTTGACTGCCTCCGCCTCGGTGGAGTTGGTAAAGAGGAGATCTATATTCTCTTTCTCTGCCCCTTCAACTAGCAGATTAGCAAACTGCTCTGCCCGCTCACTCTGCTCACCAACAATAATTCTAGATGGGTGGAGATTATCATAGAGAGCTCTACCCTCACGCAGAAACTCTGGAGAGAATATTAGATTGTCAGTTTTTAGACGACAGTCATCCTCTTTGAAGCGTTCAGTATAGCCAACTGGAACCGTAGACTTTATGATCATTACCGCTGATGGATTTATCTCCATTACATCACCGATCACCGCCTCAATAGAGTCAGTATTGAAGTAGTTGGTCTCAGGGTCGTAGTCAGTCGGGGTAGCAATTATTACAAAATCAGCATTCTGATACGCTTCCCTCTTATCCAATGTTGCTCTGAAGTTGATCTCTCTATTCCGGAGAAAATCTTCAATCTCCACATCTTCTATAGGAGACTCCCCTCGATTGAGCATCTCAATCTTCTCTGGAATGATATCTAGCGCCACCACCTCATTGTGTTGCGACAGTAACATCGCATTGGAGAGCCCAACATAACCAGTTCCTGCAATAGCTACTTTCATAATTCAGATCCTATCCAACCAATCTTCATAACCCTCTAGCCGTCCATGCACAAGATCAAAATACATTGTCTGCAGCTGCTTAGTTATTGGTCCACGAGAACCACTACCAATATTACGGTTATCCAGTTCACGGATTGGTGTAACCTCTGCGGCAGTCCCTGTAAAGAACGCCTCATCTGCGGTGTAGACCTCATCGCGAGTAATTCGTTTCTCTCGCACCTCAACCCCAATCTTATTCGCTAAAGCCATTAACACCTGTCGAGTAATACCATCAAGTGCTGAAGTTAACTCTGGAGTATAGATAACTCCATTACGAACTATAAATATATTCTCCCCACTTCCCTCTGCCACAAACCCATCCACATCTAAGAGCAGAGCCTCATCATATCCATCCTTTAGAGCCTCATTAAGTGCCAACATTGAGTTAATGTAGTGACCGTTTGCCTTTGCTTTGCACATAGTTATATTGACATGGTGGCGCGTAAAGGAGGAAGTTTTTATGCGGATGCCGCGCTCCATATTCTCCTCCCCCAGATATGAGCCCCACTCCCAAGCAGCAACCATAGTGTGAACTTTTAAATTATCGGCTCGTAACCCCATCCCCTCAGAACCGTAAAAACACATTGGACGGATGTACGCGCTCTCCAAACTGTTATCTCGCACTGCGGCTTTGGTCGCCTCGTTGATCTCCTCAACTGACCATGGTATCTCCATATCCATAATGTGAGCAGAGCGGAATAGGCGATCTGTATGCTCTTTGAGCCTAAAGATGGCTGTTCCACCCTCAGCATTATATGCCCTAACTCCTTCAAAAACTCCCATACCATAATGAAGAGTATGAGTCAGCACATGCACTTTCGCATCACGCCACTCTACCATCTCTCCATCCATCCAGATCACACCATCACGGTCATCCATTGACATCTTCTGCTCTCTCCAATCTCTTTATAATCAATTTTAAAATACGCTTTTAACAGCGCAAAGTCTCCATTATACTATGCTTACAGACTTTGAGGGGGGGGTACTAAGTATATTCTGAAGGTTAATGGTGATACCGATTAATCCCTTTCTCAATAGTCTCTTTGAGCTTCACAATATCAAAAAACGGCTTCTCAAAATAGGCGAAAAGTTTGCGTTTATTGCGCTCTGACAGATCAATATCAGGAACAGCATGACCTGAAATCATAATCACTGAAGTTTTCTCAAACTGCGCATCACTGATCTTTTCCATAAATTCATCACCATTCCCTCCCACCATACGATAATCGAGCACAATAACATCGGGGCGTTCATCCTCAAACAGGAAAAAGCCTTCACTACTGTTGGTTGAAAAAAGGAGCTTGTGGTGGTCTGCTGCAAACATTTTACTAAAGAGCTTATGAATCACCTCTTCATCATCTACAATTAAAACTTTTCCTTCTCTCTTGCTCTCTTGCTCACTCATAAATAATACCTACCTAGCTTTGCTCATTAAATGGAAAATGGATAATAAAACTTGCCCCCCCATCATCGGGAAGAGCTCTATATTCAATCGTTGCCCCATACTCTTGTAACATTCCGTGAACCTCTGAAAGACCTAGCCCCGTCCCCTTTCCAGGCTCTTTAGTGGTCACAAAGGGATCAAATATCCTCTCTTTAAGAGATGAGGGGATACCAAAACCGTTATCTGCAAAAACAACCTCTAACCCCTTTTTATCTGCTAGAAGAGAGGCGCTCAATAATATCTCTGGCGCCCAACTCTTATCATCAAAATCTTTATCTTGCCTCTTCTCTATTAGCGCATCAATCGCGTTACTTAATAAATTGGTCAGGATACGCTGTAACTGAGATGGATTAGCATAGAGCGGGGGAAGTTCGCTTTCAAATCCCATATTCAACTTAATCTTCTCTCTTTTCAACTCTCCACCAAAAAGGGTGACTATATTTTTAACAACATCTGACAACACCAACATCTCTCGCTTCTCTATGTCTGGATGAGCAAACAGGCGCAGACTCTTAATCACCTCTCCGATTCTCTTCGTCTGCTGGAGTGCTAGCTCAATCTCCTCTCTGTGGGAATCCAAATCAAGCATCTTATTACTCTGTAGCTCCATCTGTTGCAGCTGTAATATTCCGTTAATATAGGAGAGTGGCTGGTTTATCTCATGTCCTATACGCACTGCCATACAGCCTAAAGATGCCATCTTCTCACTGTTCATCATCTGCATCTTTAGAACTTTGTTTTTTTCTCGCTCTTTCCAGTTTTGATTAAGCATCCTGACGGTCTGGATTGCTTCATCTACTGAAAGGGGCTTATTCAAAAAAAGCAGATCACGAAGGATCTCTTGATGAATATCATCTATTTTTCTATCTGAATATGCCGTTACAATAACCAGCATAATTCTAGGATCCTGTTCTCGCAGTTGTTTACAAGTCTCTAATCCATCTATTCCACCAGGCATACGCATATCAACAAAAGCAACGGTATATGGAATGCGCTCTGCCAAAGCTTGTTGTGACAAGCGAACCCCCTCCTCCCCACTGCGTGCCACCGTTGGAGAAAAACAACAACGCCTCTCCTTTTTCTTTTCTTTTTCAACAACTTCTTCTGACTCTTGCGCAATCTCTCTTAATAATCTAAGATCACTGTCACCCTCATCCTTCCGCTCAAAAATTGTTCGATAGTAATTTAAAACATCGACATCATCATCAATAATCAAAAAGTGATTATTTCGATCAATTGCATCTAACTCTTGGGTGACTGACAAAAAATCTCTACTCAAAACCAAAATCTCCTTGAATCAAATTCACTGCATTATCTTTGTTCACTGCGTTATCTCTATTATATCTCTATCCATACTAAACTATAACATATTTGCCATCGTCTTCGGCTCTCTGGTCGGCCCAATAACTCCTCTAGAAACCAGCTCCTGAATTGAGTACTCCATTGTAATCATCCCCTCATTGCGGGATGTCTGCATCACGCTATAGAGTTGGTGAATTTTCTGCTCTCTTATTAAGTTTTGCACTGCAGAGTTCGCCGTCATAATCTCAAACGAGGCAACGCGTCCAGATCCATCGCTTCTCTTGTGTAACCTCTGAGTGATAATCATCCGAATAGACTGTGACAGTTGCGCCCGAATCTGCCCCTGTTGGGCTGATGGAAACACATCAATAATACGGTTAATGGTATTAGGGGCACCACTTGTATGGAGCGTTCCGAAGACTAGATGCCCCGTCTCTGCAGCAGTCAATGCCAACTGAATGGTCTCATGATCACGCATTTCACCGACCAAGATGATATCTGGATCCTCCCTCAACGAGGCGCGCAGCGCCCTTGCAAATGAGACCGTATCTCGACCAAGTTCTCGCTGAGAGACGATACAGTTATGGTTGGTATGAATATATTCGATGGGATCTTCAATTGTGATGATGTTAGCATGACGCTGATGATTGATCTGATTAATCATTGCCGCCAAGGTCGCCGATTTGCCAGAACCTGTCGGCCCCGTCACTAGTATTAATCCGTTTTCTGCCTGAGATATCTGCTCAACAACCTCTGGTAAGGCAAGCTCCTCCATAGTAGGAATCCTTGTCTCAATCTTTCTTAGCACGACCGCTAAACCGTGAGAGAGATGGTAGAAGTTTGCTCGAAAACGAAGATCCTCTATCTCTATTGCCAGATCAATATCGAGCTCTGTCTCAAACTGTTTTTGAAGATCCGCTACCTCAAGATGGTTATTGATAAATAACTTCAACTCCTTATCTTCTACAATGTCATCTTCAAATATCCTCACCTTTCCATCAATACGGATCGCCATCGCCCTCCCTGTATGAATATGCAGGTCGGAGAGTTTGTATTCTCTACTGTAATAAATTATCTTTTTCTCTATCGACATATTTAACTCCTCTTTTGGCTACTTAACAACTTCGCTCCACTCCATAACAGCAGTGGGTTGAGTGATATGGATAGCACTAAAATCTTTGTTTGGCAGATTACTATCTTCTGCCTGTGCGCTCCAACTTACTCCGTCCCAACGAACAAAATTTTCCTCATTTCCATTTTTTTTACCGACAGCCCAACAGTTATCTGTTGTGGTGCAGTAGATATCATACAGATCTCTATTAGGTGCGCTTCCCGACCCAGGAACCGTTACGCTCCATGATCCACTTCCACTCCAGCGTGCAACGGTTACACTATCCTCTCCTCCCACTGCCCAGCAATTACTACTGCTTACACAGTGGATAGAGTAAAGTATTTTTTCACTTGCGAGTTGAGAGTGTTCACTCCATGAAGCACCGTTCCATCTGAAAAACTTCCCCTCCGCACTCACAATCCAGCAGTCGTCACTGGCGACACAGTGAACTGCATTAAGTGTAGCACTACCCAGAACATCAGAACGACTCCAACTCTCCCCCCCACTCCAACGATAGACCTGCCCACCCCCTCCTACTGCCCAACAATCAACATTGGTGACACAGTATACCGAGTTGATAATTTGCCCAAGAGTGTCTGTCAAAACATCCCAAGATGCGCCTCCACTCCAGTGATAAAATTTTCCCGCCTCTCCTGCTGCCCAACATTCACTTTCGCTCACACAGTGGATTGTGTAGATCATATTAGAGAACGAGCTATGCTCCGACCATGCACCAGCAGTATAACGGTAGATATTATTCCGTTCACTCACCGACCACGCCTCTGTTTTGCGTACACAGTGTACAGCATGCTGCTTATCATCCACAATAGAGATTGCGCTCCATGCTGCCCCGTCCCAGTAGCCAGCAGTAGAACTTTTTTGAGAGACCGCCCACCCTTCCCAACCACACCCCAACTGAATATCTGCCTGCAGTTTTCTAACTGCACTATTGACTACACCGCTGACCGTCACTCGACACTGCCCATCAGGCTGAAGTAGTGCGCTATCAATAGAGAATACCCCCTCACCAAATGAGACGTCCCCTCCCCCATCAAGATCAACGCAGAGAGTCCCTTTATCCCAAGTAGCTGCCGCCTGTTCAATCGCGCTTTCAGCAAGAAAAAAAGCATCCACGCCATCTTCATGCTCCGCAACATCCATCACATTTGAGCCGCTCATCTGGAGTAGGTTTACCAAAATGGCTAACACCACCACCATCATGAAGACGGCTCCCATCAGTGTTGCTATTCCGCGCTGCTTACTGATACCATTCATCTGCATTAATACCATCCCATACGATTACGCAGGTTAACTGTAAACTGATCCTGATAGGGAGTAGCATCATCCAACAGCGTCATCTCCACTACGACATAGGCAATATCTGTAGTGCTAGTTGCAGCGCTAGAGTGATCAGCTTGAAGATAACTGAGAGTAAACGCGCTCACTTGATTAGATAGAAGTTGAGCCGTAGCAGTAACCGATGGGTAGGTTATCTCTAACTTATCATCAACATCACTATAACTGATGGTCACATCTGTTCCGTCATAACGCCCAAAGCTAAAAACGGAAGAGCTCCAGGTAGTTATATCAAAAGTGGTCGGGTCAGCTGGATCTCGGCGCACCTCTCTTAGCTCTCTAACTAGGCGTTCACTTGTATATCGAAGTTTATCCAACACACTCCACGCCTTACCAACCTCTTCAGAAGTTTTTATCGCTTGAGTAATCATTGTTCCCGCAATTGCTGCAAAAATCCCAACCAACATAAATACTATTATCATCTCAATCAGAGTAAAACCCTGCTCTTTTTTTGGTGAGCTCATCAGTAATCTACCAATAACATCGTAAGATCTGCCTTAGTGAGACCTAAAGTGAGACCCAATTTTAGGACAGCTACTTAAGACAATTTTTTATGTATAATTCACCCTTAAAAAGGAGCATAAAAAATGGCAGCAAAACGCAAAAGACATACCCCGGAATTCAAGACTAAAGTAACCTTAGCCGCACTTAAAGGTGACATGACTAGCAATGAATTGGCATCTAAATTTCAGGTCACACCATCACAGATTAGCACTTGGAAGAGGCAGTTGATAGAGGAAGCTCCGACCATATTTACACACCCCTCTAAGAAAAAAACCAAGAGTGAAGAGGAGATTACATCCCCTCTATTTGAAGAGATAGGAAGGTTAAAGATTCAGCTAGATTGGTTAAAAAAAAAGTCTAAAGTAAAGTGAGACCCAATTTTAGGACAGCTACTTAAGACAATTTTTTATGTATAATTCACCCTTAAAAAGGAGCATAAAAAATGGCAGCAAAACGCAAAAGACATACCCCGGAATTCAAGACTAAAGTAACCTTAGCCGCACTTAAAGGTGACATGACTAGCAATGAATTGGCATCTAAATTTCAGGTCACACCATCACAGATTAGCACTTGGAAGAGGCAGTTGATAGAGGAAGCTCCGACCATATTTACACACCCCTCTAAGAAAAAAACCAAGAGTGAAGAGGAGATTACATCCCCTCTATTTGAAGAGATAGGAAGGTTAAAGATTCAGCTAGATTGGTTAAAAAAAAAGTCTAAAGAGCTCAACTTCTAAATATAAAAAAATGATTCAATCAGAGCAAAACATTAGCATCTCTACTCAGTGTGATTTACTTGATATGGGACGTAGTAGTTACTACTACCAACCAATTGGAGAGAGTTCTGACAACCTCCAGTATATGAGGATCATTGATGAGCAGTACCTACGTACACCATATTATGGCTATCGTAAAATGGCGGCATGGATGAATCGTCAAGGCTATGAAGTAAACGAAAAACGGATCAAGAGATTAATGCGCATCATGCACCTTCAAGGGGCAGTCCCAGGTCCTCATACGAGCAAACCGCACCCTCATCATAAGGTCTACCCGTATCTGTTGAAAGGTATGAAAATTGATCACCCAAATTTGGTTTGGTCAACTGACTTTACATATATACCAATGCCTTGCGGTTACATGTATCTAGCAGCAGTCATTGATTGGCATAGTAGATTCATACTCTCATGGACTCTCTCAAACACTATGGACTACATCTTCTGTTTAGATGCATTAATGGATTCATTAGAGCATGGTGAACCTGTTATTTTCAACACTGATCAAGGTAGTCAGTACACCAGCAAACACTTCACTCAACCACTACTAGATCGTCAAATCTTAATCAGTATGGATGGTCGAGGCAGAGCCTTAGACAATATTTTTATCGAGAGATTCTGGAGAAGCGTAAAGTATGAGGATATCTATTTGAAGGACTACCAGAGCGTTTCAGAGCTCCATAACGGACTTACTGAATACTTTGACGAGTACAATCATAGGCGACCTCATCAGTCTCTAGATGACGCGACTCCTGCCGAGGTGCATTATGGGTAAGTTTCCTGCTAACGGCATAAAAATGGGGCTAGTGCGGCTGACCTCCGTATGGATAAAGCGTGGACATTTCGCTTACGCGAAACCGTGTGGAAAAGCCATGGACAAATCTCGCAAGCTCGATATTGACCACAGCTTTTCCACACTTGACCACCCTTTAACCACACTCCGTCAGGTTAAATTTTTCAGAAAACTCTTGACAAAAAACAGCGCTACCGCTATTATATTTTTTTGTAAAAAATCACCCTCAAACCGTATGGAAAATTGTCTTATTTTTACCTGTTTTCTGTCCAACGATTGGGGCTCACCTTACTAAACAAGTAGAGATGTTTTACGATAATGGAAAATTACAAGGCACTGTTAAAACTTGGTATGAGAACGGTAACGTAATGAAGTCAATTCCTTATTCAAAAGGTATGGTTCACGGTACACTAGAGATATACTATGAATCAGGTGGTGTATTTGAAGAAGTTGAGTATAACTTCGGCACACCTAAGTATATGAGAACCTATCTTGAAGATGGCACTGTTGCTGATGAGAAAGGTTTCTTTGATAGGAAGTTAATTGAGAGGATTGTTGGATGATAAAGAAAATAAAGATATTGATTGTAACTGTGTTTTTAACTGCTTTTGGTGGTGTTACTTATGCTAGTTTTACTGATGGCTTGAATGCGGCTATTGAAGGTGATTACAAAACTGCATTAAAGGAATGGCAGTCATTAGCTGACCAAGGTAATGCTTCAGCACAATACAACTTAGGTCTGATGTATGACAATGGCAGAGGCGTACTTAAGGATTATAAACAAGCAGCGAAGTGGTACCGTAAAGCGGCTGACCAGGGTCAT
>Ga0209657_1002316_pt1 | contig 10677 bp, 12 predicted proteins | sample SaaInlV_100m_DNA_FD_184650 | JGI IMG/M metagenome (GOLD analysis project Ga0209657, IMG submission 184650) | Marine microbial communities from expanding oxygen minimum zones in the Saanich Inlet - SI037_S3LV_100m_DNA (SPAdes) (version 2) | ecosystem: Environmental > Aquatic > Marine > Intertidal... | reverse complement strand
TAAATCACACATAGCGTTAGCTATGCACTGTTGATTTCATTTTAAATCACACATAGCGTTAGCTATGCACTGTTGATTTCATTTTAAATCACACATAGCGTTAGCTATGCACTGTTGATTTCATTTTAAATCACACATAGCGTTAGCTATGCACTGTTGATTTCATTTTAAATCACACATAGCGTTAGCTATGCACTGTTGATTTCATTTTTTAGTAGTGAATTGATGTGAATTTATGTGAACAAAATTTTAATTTATTTAATTTGTTTTGTGATTTTATTTTTATATTTTATTTTGACTATCTTTATTTTTCCTTTTGAATTCTTGATGACTGAACAATTAATTCCACAACCTATTTTTGAATCTGCATTATCTAAAACTGAAATTATTCTGGGTGACTCATTTCGACTTAACACTGTTTCAGAAAATACTGGTGATTATGCAGATATTCATATTGTTTCTATAGCATTTCCTGATTTAATTGAAATTGATGATGTTGTGAAAATTGCTACCTATGATTTTACATTGTCCCCTTCCTACATTTCTGTTGGCGAAGAAATTGGTTCAAACTATAGTGGGGGTGTTGAAACTACTTTTGCACAATATCCTGCTATTGAAGCTATGAGTAGGCCTTTACAATCTAATGTTGAAACTCATTTAGATATTGTTGTAACTCCAAAAAAATCTGGAATTTTTAATGTGTATGTTAAATCTATTGGCATTCCTCACACTAGTGATCTTTCACATTATCCTCATTCTGGAACATTGGATCATCAAAATGAACATGTTTTGGTTTATTCTGTAACTGTAAATCCCTAATATTTTGTAATTAATAATTAATGATATGACTAATTCAACTTCAAACTCATCTGAAACTTTTTTAAAAAATAAATCTAAATTTATTTTTTTAATTGGAAGTGTTTTCACTAGCTTTGGAATTCTTCTTGTCACCGTTGGTGGAAGTTGGGATATTACGAATCATTTGCTTAGTAAACCTGAAACTTTTTTTTCCCCTCCTCATGCTTTAATGTATTCTGGAGTAGCCATATCATTAACTGGAGTTGTTTTGTCTTTTATTGGATGGAAGAATTTAAAAAAATTTAAGGATTCTTATTTTTTATCTTTAAAAATTAAATTAATTGGTATAGGATTACTTACGGGTGCTGGACCTTTGGATTTTATTTGGCATTCTTATTTTGGTTTAGATGGATTACTTAGTCCACCTCACTTTACTCTAATTATTGGAATGTTTCTATGTAGTATTGGTGGAATGGTTGGGATTTCAAGATATTTGAAATTTAATGATTCTCAATCTATTGTAAAATATTTGTTAGTTTTAGCTGTTATCCCTGTTTGGTTATCTGCATCTGGAATAATCTCCTCTCTATCTTTGCCTTTTTCTAGTACTGATTTTTTTCAATTTAATCCTGAACCTACAATTGCTTTCATTATTGCATCTATGGCATATCCTTTTTTGATTTCTCTTTCGCTTACTTTGATTTTTAGATTATCTAATTATCAATTCGGCATGATGAGTATTTTGGGAGGTTTGTTTTTACTAATTTATAGTTCAACTGCAATTGTACCTAATTTTGCAATGTTTGATACAATTCAATTCTATTCACTAAATTTAATCCCCTTTGTAATTTCTGATATCTTTCTTAAAATCAACAGATCTAAAATATCTGGATTTTTTGTTGGTGGCTTACTTGGTTCTGTATTTTACATGATATATTATCCCTATGTGATGTACACTTACAATGAAATATTGTTAGGCAAATTGGTCTCCCCTAGTTTGATTTATTTTGTTTATTTTGAATTAATTCAAACTGTTTTGCTTTATACTCTGATCCCTGCAATTCTTATGGGTATTTTGGCTTTCATTATATCTGATAAACTTTCTAAAAAGATTTTGATGAATTAATTTTCATTTAATTCAATCTACATTTTAAATTATTTTTATGGAAAATTAGAAAAAAAGAAGCAATTATGGGATTAACATTATAGCTGTTCCCATAATGACTAAAAACCCTACAAAAAGAACTGACCGTTCTTTTTGATCTTGTAGAAGTTTCTTTTCATACACAAATTTCTACTATGTATTTTTGATTTTAAACAATGTATTTTATTTTTATAAAATTATGATACAGAATTTCATATACTACAAAAAATTCTGAAATATTTTGTGACTATATTTCATAAGTTTTAAAATTAAATTGAATCATTAACTTTTGTTTCAAGGTTTGGATAGAATTTCTTGTAAATGTGGATATTCTTCTACCCAATATTTTTGATTAACACATTCCCATTCGTATAATTCCAATGATTCATTACTAAATTCTAAATTATTTTCCTTTAATGATTGAATTTCATTCTTAATGTTTTGAATTTCTGATTGTTGTTCTGATAAATATCTTAAACGATGTTCAGCTTCAAGAATTCTTTCTTCTAGTATAATTTCAAAATATGATTGAGGTCTTGATTCCATACACGAATATTCAATTATTTCATCGTATTGTAATTGTAATTCGTTTACTCTTTGTTTTACATCTGGCTTTGTTATTTCTGTTTTAGGTGTATTTTCTTCATATTCTGATATTTTTTCTACATTGTCAGTTGGATTTTCTTTTTCTTCCATTTTATCATCAAAAATCACTGCAAAAACAACTCCAATACAACTAATTATTGTTAATCCTAAGAGGGTGTTTTTCTTCACTGGATGTTTTAATCTATTTACCGTTTTAAGACTTTTTCATATTATAATTTAACATCCGACAGTTGCTAATGTTTTTTTACACTCAAAAGCCCAATCAAAATTTAATGGGTCATCATTTACTACAAAATGTAATATTGTTCCTATCACAATAAATCCTATTACTAATTTTACAATTTTATCCATAATATTGGTATTGTATTGTCTTGCTTAAATTTTTAATTCAAATTTGGTGGCATGATTCTGAAAATATTCTTTGATTGCTTTGTTAGTTTGCTCTTCCTTGTGTTTATTCATTACCTCATTCATAATTTTATCAATATACTTATCTAATTTTTTGATTCTCTCATCCGCAATATTTGTGGAAATTAATGATGCCTTTTTTTGATATTCTAATCTTATTTTGACCATGTGGGATCTATCCGTTTCTTCCAAGATGTGCTCCATTAACTCGATACCTTTAGATCTGAATCTTTTACCGTCTGTCATCATTAAAGTAGGAATTTGCTTTAGACGATTTAATTCTGTTTTTTGATTTATTTCAAATTTGTCCATCATTAAAAGAAAATTAAATTCACTTTGGGGTGTATCTTTTCTTTTATACATTATTTTATTTTTGTTTGGATTTGTTTGTAAATAATCCATTTCTACTAACCTTTTACATGCCTGATTTATTGCAGATTTATCTCCTCCAACTTTTCTTGTAATATCACTTGTAGATCTCCAATTTGATGTATTTTTTAGAATTAACTTATCATATCTAGTAGTCAATATAGACTTGATTCACAAAACCGTTAGTTAAATGAGTTTACTGTATTCAAAAAATTATAAAATCTGTTCTAATCTATTGACGTACAGTTGGATTAATTAATTACTGTGATGCCCTCTTGATACAATTATTATTTAGTAACAAAAATTAAATTTTATGAAAAAGAAAACATTTGCAGTTGATATTGATGGAACTATTACTGAAAATGGTGGGGGTAGAATTCATCTTGATGCATTGGAGGCATTAAGGCGATTAACTAACATGGGTCATGATGTAATCTATGTAACAGGTAGATCTTCAGTTGAAGCATACTTACTTTCAGTATTTGGTGGAACTAGAAAAATTGCTGTTGGTGAAAATGGTGGTTGTATTGCTTTAGATGTTGATGATCATATTTTGTTAGGGAATATTGAAGAATGCAATAGGGCATTTGAATTAATTAATAATAATATCGACGGTGTAGAAAAAAAACCTGTATTTCCTCGATTAACTGAAGTTGTTTTAGAGAGAACTTTTGATATGAATGATGCCCGAAAAATTCTTTTTGAAAATAATATTGATGTTGAATTATCTGATAGTCAATATGCTATTCATATTAATTCAAAAGGTATTGACAAAGGAACTGGTTTTACAGAATTAATGAAAAAATTTAATATTTTATCTGATGATGTTATTGCCATTGGAGATAGTGCTACTGATGTTCCTCTTTTTAGAGTGGCAAAAACCAGTATTGCTTTGGGTAATGCATCTGACGCAGTAAGATCTGAGGCTACTATGACTGTATCTGGATGTAGTGGCGATGGGGTTCTTGAAGCACTAGACAAATTAGCCCCTAAATTATCTGAGATATAGTATGGCATTTCAATCCATAATTGAAGAAATTGAAAATAATCTTAAACTGATTCTGGCAGATCTCTCTGTTTCTACGACCTCTTTTACTGTAGAAGTTGCAAAACCTGGGTTTGGTGATGTTAGTTCTAACATTGCATTTCTACTTGCAAAAGAAATGAAAAAGAGTCCAAAAGAAATTGCCAAGATATTATCTGAAAAATATTCTCAATGTGGTGGTGAACTAGTTTTGAAAACTGAAGCACATCCATCTGGATATCTTAACTTTTTTGCTGATTGGACAAAATTAAGTAAACTGATTCTGTCTCAATCTTATCTTGATACATTTGGAGATGTTGATGTTGGAAATAATTCAAACATTATAGTGGAACATACAAGTGTTAATCCTAACAAAGCATTACACATTGGTCATATTAGAAATATTGTAGTTGGTGATACGGTTTCTAGAATTCTAAGTAAGGCAAATTACAAAGTTAATGTTCTCAATTATATTGATGATTCTGGTTTACAAGTAGCAGATATTATTGTAGGATTCAAACATTTTGGATTTGATGAAGAACCTCCAAATGGAAAAAAGTTTGATCATTATTGTGGGGATGATGTGTACGTCAAAACTACTCAAAAATATGAACTTGATACTTCTCTTGAAGAAATTAGGAAAAATACTTTGAAAGAACTTGAAGATGGTAATTCTGAAACTGCAGCATTTGGAGATCTTATCACACGAAAAGTTCTAGCCGGTCAATTACAAACATGTTGGAATCTCAATGTTTCTTATGATTGTCTTAATTTTGAGTCTCAAATTATTCGATCAGGATTGTGGTCAAAAATATTTGAAAAACTCAAAGAAATGGGTCTGATAGAATTTGAAAATGAGGGTAAAAATGCTCAATGCTGGGTAATTCGTGGGGATGGTAAGGAAGAAGATAAGGTAATTGTTAGAAGTAATGGCACTGCTACCTATATTGCCAAAGATATCCCTTATGCTGCATGGAAATTAGGCTTGTTAAATGATCCATTTTACTATAAAAAATATGATTTTCCACAACCTAATTCTAAAACTCTTTGGCAAACTAGTTTGAGTGAGGAAAACACTACTCCCCAAAATTTTACTGCTCAGAAAGTGGTAACAGTAATTGATTCCCGTCAGGAAAGATTACAGAAAATTATTACTGTATTAATGGAAAAATTTAATTCAACTCCAAACAGCTATGTTCATCTTGGATATGAGTCTGTAACATTGAGTTCTGATACTGCCAAAACTCTCGGATTGGAAACTGATGGAAAACAAGCTCAGATGTCTGGCAGAAAAGGATTGTATGTTAGTGCTGATTCTGTTTGTGAATTATTAAAGCAAAAAATTATTGATGAAACTAAAAAACGACATTCTGAAATGAGTGATTCTGAAATTGAAAAAATTGCTCAATCTGTTTCTATTGGAACTTTACGTTATGAGATGATTAAACAAGATTTAGATAAAATAATTACTTTTGATTTGGCAAAATCTCTTAGTTTGGAAGGTGATACTGCACCATATATTCAATATGCACATGCAAGAGCATCCAGAATCCTCGAAAAATCTGGAATTACTCCTACAACTGATGTTGATTTTTCATTACTTCAAGAACCCTCTGAACTTAATTTGGTTAAGACAATTGGGCTTTTTAATTTACAAGTTCGTGATGCTGCAAATAATTTTGCTCCTAAAGTAATTGCTAGATATTGCCATGATTTGGCAGTCTCTTTTAATTCGTTTTATGAACATGTAAAAGTTTTAGATTCAGATAACAATGCTTTGAAATCATCTCGCATTTGTTTGGTTCATTCTTTTAATTTGACTTTGGAGAAATCTCTAGATTTACTTGGAATTTCTGCGCCAGATAAAATGTAGATTTTAGATAAATTTGTACCTGCTCCCTCTTTATTTTACATCAAATTAATTATCTTTTGTTTCTTTTCTTAATCCTCTTAAAGTCTAAAATTTTATAAAAAAACATGCGATTTATTTTAATCATTTCTACAATTACTTTAGTAAGTATTGTAATTGGAACTGTTGGTTTTGAATATTATGATCAATATTCTCAAGAACGAGAACTAGAAATTTTGATTGTTTCTTGTATGGAAAAATATGGTCATTATAGTGATAAACTTGTAAATTGTTTAAATGATAATTCTCTGATTGATCCTTAAATTGATTTTTACCACTAGTGATTTTTACTAAAATTATTCATATATCTTCATTTTGAAATCCGTCTATGGTAATGAAATTAGATGACAAAAAAACATTATTGCTTGGATTATCTTTGACATTGGGAATTACTGTCTTTGGGGGATTTATCATAATGTCTTTTCTGATGCCATATTGCAAGGACGTAATGTGTTAATTGTGCAAAATCTTATTTTATCATCACTCTTAAGTTATGAATGAATCAATTAAACACATGAACTGTTTTGTTTGTGGAAAAGAAAAACAAGATTTTGAAGTGTGGTCAAATAAATTGGTAATTGGTATTACCTATGATTCTGATTTTCAAAACAATGATATCATATCTAACATGTCTGATACAGCAATAATTTGTCATCAATGTATTATCGTGATCCAAAAGAAAGTAAAAGATGATTTAGATTCAAAAAATAATTTTGCTTAATGAACACTTCTATGTGTGAAAAATATGTCAGTGGCAACCGAAGTTACCACTGGAGAATTTTATGATTAGCGACTAAGGTCACTTAACATACATTTCTCAGGCGTGCAAACCTATTTTCTGATTAAATCTGTTTTAAAAATAGGTTGGTATTTTGACTCTTGTTATCTTTATTGATTAATTCTTACACGTTTTTATGGTGCCATTTTTTTTGTAAAATGAAGTCATTTTGAAAAATAAACGAAGTAAATTGCAGATTTATTTTGATGTTATTTCTGCCATAATGACTGAAAAACAAGATAATGAGGAAGTCTCTAAAACCCGACTCCAACATAAAAGCAATACCTCGTATGATAAACTTTTGAAATATCTTGATGAGATGACTGAAAAAGGTCTTATTAAAATGGAAGAAAAAATAGACACTACTGAATTAGGAACAAAATTTTATAATGATTATTCGAATGTCAATGATTTAATCAATGAAATAACTCAAAGACTAACTTAAACAAAATTGAATTTTTCTATTTTGTCATCTTTTGTAAGAAATAATATTTCGTGATGCGAATCAAGTAAGTTTTTCATAAATTGTGGTGCTAATTCTTTGTCTACGCTTGGTACGTGAAATGAACAAATGAAATTCCCAGGAATTTTGTGAAAATTATCATCTACACACTGTTCAATTGCTTCCATTGATTCTGTTTTTTTCTCAGAATTAAAATCAAAATAATGTGTTGAAACTACTCTAACTTTTTTATCTTGTGGAACTGATTCCACTTTATCCATTATCATTTTTTCATATTGTTCAAATTCTTTTGGAATTGGAATGATGTTTAGTAATCCATTTTCAATATTGTTATCTACATCAATTCCAAAATTACTCATCCTTTCTTTTAATTTTTCAGGATTATTTGTTGTATAGAAACAAGTTTGGTTTTTTTCCAAACCTATTTTGATAAAATTAAATTCGATTTCCTCCGCTTTTTTTTGCTCTTCGTGAAATAGTAAGATGTGGGTATTTTCAAGAGATTCTAAATGTTCTTCACCAATCTGTATGTAGCTCATTGTACTGTATTTTTGTCAATAATTCGAGTATTAAGAGATTATTGTTTTTCATCATAGTGCCACAATATGACTAATTTCATAGTTTAACCAGTTTCAAAATTACTTGATTTTTTATAAATTACCTTGGTACTCATCAAGGTGCGTAATCTGATTAAATACTAAAGCACTACGTTATTCATGGCATACTTGAGAGTAAAATCCATTCGTGGACAAAAATACCTGTATTTGGTAAAAAGTACCTGGGACGCTAAAAAAAAGACTTCAAAACAGAGTATAATCAAATATCTAGGTATAGAATCTGATGTGTCCATAACTGACATTCCAGAAGATTATAGAAATTCTTCAAGAATTTCAGAATATTTTATGAATCAAAAATATTTCCAACCAGTCATTCAAACTGAAATAACTCAAAAACTTCAAAAAGACTTACTTTCTTCATTCAAAAACGCCGATTATGTTGAAGCAAATTCTTTACTTGATTCTTATCAAAAAATCTATGGATTTGATTCATTTCTCAATGAAGTTTTAATTCCATTAATCGGTGAAATAGAATCATTGGGTAGTTCTAAAAAAATTGATTTGGGTACTCAAACAACTTGTTATAATGCTGTGCAAGATTTGATGAATTTGATTTTAGAAAATAATTCTGCAAAAATGACCAAGAAAAAAATCTTAATTTGTGTTCCTTATGGTGAGCAACATACATTGGGAACTAAAGTACTTGAATCACAACTCCTTTCTAAGGGAAACACTGTTCATAATTTATCTCCATTTACTCCCACTTCTTCTATTATGGAGTCTATTGAACACAATAACCCTGATTGTATTTTTGTCTCTGTAACCCTTGATGAAAATATTTTATCTGCTAAAAGAATGATTCAAAAAATCAACGATCAATATGCCATTCCAGTTATTGTTGGTGGTCAAGCTGTAAAGAATGATTCAGAAAATTGGAATGCTTCACTTGGACAGGATCTCTCAATTACAAAGATTTTGAAACTTATTCAAACCAAAAAACTCGAAATTATTCCAACCGTTTAATTATTTTATTTTTTTACTAGTTTTTTTTATTGGATTTTTTTTCTGTTTTGATGCTATTTTTAAAATTTTATTCTTTTTCTCTATTTCTTTTTTGAGTTTATTCTGTTTTTGTTTCATTTTTTGATTTTTTTCCTTAATTTGCTGATCTATTTTTTTACTCTTTTTTTCAAGTGATTCAAAAATTTTCTTCTCTTTAATGATCTGTTTCCTGCCTATTTCCTGTTGCTTTGCTTTGTCTTTTTCTTGTTTGGTCTTAATTTTAATCATTTTCTTCTCTTTGATGATTGTTTTTGAGATTTTTAATCTGTCTTTGATGGATTTTTCAAGTTCATTCTCCATAATTTTGATCTCTCTTTTTAGATTTTCTGATTGTTTGATTTCTTCTTTTTCTTCATTCACTTGTGAGATTATCTGTTCATAATCTTTTTTTGTTTCTTCTAATTCTGTTTGTTTTGTTTTAATCTCTAGAGCCATTTTTGATTGTTGCACTAATCTGGTTTTTTGTTCTTGTACCATTTTTGTTAAATTCATTTTTTCTTCATTCACTTGCAGTTCCACTTTTGTTTGTTCTTTTTGTGCTTGAATTAATTGCTTCTTTTGTATGGCTAATTCTTTCGTGATGTTGCCTTTTTGCAATTCAATATTTTTTAATATTAAATTGCGCTCATTTTGAACCTGAATTAATTCCATTTTCTGTAAGTTGACTTTTTCTGTTGTTTCTGCTTGTTTTTGAATTATGTTTCTTTCATCTTTTATTTTTTCTTCAAGTAATTTTCTTTCCTGAATTAATTTTACTTCATTATTCTTTCGTTGAATAATTAATTCATTTAACTTCTTTTTTTGTATATCTATTTCTTTAGACTTTTTATTTTGTGTATTTTCATTTTCTTCTTCTTTTTTCAATATTTTTTCTAATTCTATGTTTTCACTTTCAGGTTTCCAATTTTTAGGCATTGCTCCTTTTATTTTTTCTTCTGATTTCATAATTATTTCTGTCTCAGTATTTTTCTTTTCTGATTTCTTTTTTTCAATGACTGCTATCCCGAAATTATTTTCTAGATACTGTTTGTCCGATTGATATAATGTTTTTTCATTTTTTAACATTATTGTAATATGTTCTAATCTTCCTGGATCTCCTTCCCCTAACTCCATTAACTTTTTAATTTTATTTAGTGTATTTTCTTCTTTTGGAATAATTTTTTTTTCAGGAATTACTACTTTTGAATTTAATTTTTTTTCTAAATAGATCTTATCTGTTTTGTAAAGTGGTTTTTCATTGTTTATGAAATCTATGATGTGGTTTAATCTTCCTGTATCTCCTGAGTTACTGTTGATTAATTCTTGGATTTTATCAAGTGTTGATGTTATCGTCATTTGCTCCATGCTTTAATCCTTAGATTAAAATTTAACAAATATAGTATAAAACAACTATTAATTGATGATTTTTAATATTTCTTCAATAAATTTGATAAATATTTGATTTTTTTATTGTTTTTTATATTGTAATTTTAATTTTTAACTGCTCATTGATGTCTTCAATTACTTTTTTTAGAATATTTTCATTTGATGTAAAGAATCCTCTGTATTCGTGGTCTCCG
>Ga0209657_1002293_pt1 | contig 10733 bp, 7 predicted proteins | sample SaaInlV_100m_DNA_FD_184650 | JGI IMG/M metagenome (GOLD analysis project Ga0209657, IMG submission 184650) | Marine microbial communities from expanding oxygen minimum zones in the Saanich Inlet - SI037_S3LV_100m_DNA (SPAdes) (version 2) | ecosystem: Environmental > Aquatic > Marine > Intertidal... | reverse complement strand
CACCTCGACCACTTCAAGGGGAAGTGTGATTCCTCTCTGACTCGCTTTGCGGCGAATGATGGCCATCCGTGTTTCCAGATCTGGTGGGTCCAACTGGACCACAAGGCCCAGTCTGAAGCGGGAAACCAGCCGTTCCGAAAGCCCGGAGATCTCCGATGGTGGCGCGTCGGATGTCAGGAAGATCTGTCTTTCCTGGTTGTAGATCTCATTGAAAGTGTTGAAGAATTCTTCCTGGGTTCTCTCCTTGTCACAGAGGAACTGGATGTCATCGATCAGCAGTGCTCCAGCTTTTCGGTAACGAGATCTGAACTGATCGATTTTCCCCGAGGAGAGGTCGGAGATGAACTCGTTGGTAAAAGAAGCACAGGATATTGTAGTGACATCGGGGACGCCGCTGTTGCGAAGATGATGAGCGACCGCCTGTAACAGGTGGGTTTTTCCCAGGCCCACTGACCCGTGGAGAAAGAACGGGTTGTAGGAGCCGCCAGGGTTGTCAGCGACCGCCTGGGCCGCCGCATGAGCGAGCTGGTTGGATGGGCCAGTGATGAAGGAGTCGAAAGTGAGATTTTGATGGAGTGATAACGGCTCCCCGCCAGGCGAGGGGGTCGTGGCATCATCCTGGGCTGGCGAGGTGACCTGGAAGGAGATCTCTCGGTCGGCGCCGTCGCCGAATACATCGGAGACCACATCCTTGAAGAGGGACATGTAGCGCTGCTGGAGAAAGGATGAGTGCAGGGTGCTGGGAACCTCCACCAGGAGGCCCGCGGAACTCTCGATGAACTCGATGCTCTCAAGCCACGGCGACCAGTGGGCGCTGTCGACCCGATCCTTCAGTGCGACCAGAATTCTGGCACCGATGGGTTGATTGGCGGTGGAGGAGGACATGGAGCCTTTCAGGAAGTCACCTTCGCATCGATTATGGATGACCGTGGAACCTAACAAGGCAAGCAAGGGTAGCGCAAGCCCCTCGCCCAAGACCGGGTTGGCTTGCCGAAACAGGTTGGCCGGGATAGAATTCTCGGACACCCGATGGGTGTGGCCATGACAAAAGTGTGTCACTGACATGACAAGATCGTGTCGCGGAGAGGTGGCAGAGTGGTCGATTGCACCGGCTTGCTAAGCCGGCGTGCCTTCACAGGTACCGAGGGTTCGAATCCCTCCCTCTCCGCCATTCCATTTGCCCGGCAGGTTGCGGGCTCCTGGTAGATCTATTTGTTAGGTAATGTTCTTTGGTGGGGTATTCACCGACTCTCATCATCTTATTCATGGCATCCCAGATATCGGTCCAGGCAGCTGTTTAGCCCCTTGAGTTGGCGGGTGTTAATATTGGATCGAGCCGTTTCTGGAGATGGTGGGCTTGTCTGAGTTGCATTGAAATACCAAGTAAATCTGAACCATCGATTTACGGGCTCGGGGTCCCATTTTATTCGATCAGAGCCAGCCGCTGCGCTGCATCCTGCTACCGTGAACATTCCCAGGGGGCGAATTCCCCACTCCAGATATGCCGGTGAGGGAGTAGTTCATGTGGTGGTGTGTTTCATGTGGCGGTGTGAAATCACAGGAGCGGATCCAGATGAGGCTCTCGCACCCTTTTGGATGATCGGGTTTCCAGGCGCGCGGATCGGATCTCTTTGGTATTTGATCGGTTGATCGGTGCTCATCGAGGGGGAGATATCCACTGTATGCCCCAACTCACTACTCGTTGTGGCTTACCATGTGGCCCATCCCGTGGCCCATCTTATGGCTCATCTTATGGCTCATCTTATGGCTCAGTGAAGGGGCCTTTACGAAAGTCGGGGAAGAGGTTTATTCGCCTCGTATTTGAGTTTTAGCGAGAAAAGTGGGGGGGGTACTGACCACAACAGCTATTCCTCCTGTTGGGCGGCCGATCTCTCTGCTTTTCTGGGGTCAGATCTTCATTCCTACCACAGTACCCTCGAAGACGCGTTCTCCTCCGACATATCCCTGGGCGGAGAACTTCGCCATTTTGGACCGCAGGGCGGTCACCTCGCCGACCATCAACAGTTCAGATCCTGGCACCACGACCCCGCGGAAACGAACATCTTCACAAGCAGCAAATCCGAGGATCCCATCGGCGTCGAGGTCCTCTCCGAAGTAGAAGGAGCACAATTGGCCGGCGGTTTCGATCATCAACACACCAGGCAGGATGGGTCGGTCGGGAAAGTGGCCTCGCACCCAGAACGCGTCCTCTCGAACCACATGAACCCCGGCAATGGTGCGGGTTTCGGGGTCAAAGTGAACAATCCTGTCGAGCATTTCCATCTCGTGGCGCTGTGAATTGCGCCGCCGAATCTCATCAGGGCCAAAAATAGTGGCCTGGAGGTCAATCGACCTCGGATCGATGATGGATTTTGCTGGCATTCCGGCTCCTTACTCTCTCGAATCAGGGTACACGACAGTATGGGCTGCTGCGACATCTGGGCCTGAGCCAAATCGGCAGGTAGAGTATTGATCCCAAGGAAGGGAACTACCACTTGTCTGACCTCAACATTTCCATGGAGCAACGGGTCACAACCGCTGACCAAGGCTGTTCCTATACCCTAGTTCAACTCGAGGGATTCATCGATGCCGCCAATTACCCGAAATTTGAGAAAGCGCTGGAGCGATTGGTCGAAAGCGGTAGGCACCAACTGGTGCTCGATTGCCGTGGAGTCCAGTACATCAATTCCACAGGGATTAGCGGAATCATCCGGTTTCACAACCTCTGCAAGGAAGCGGGGGGATCTTTCCTGCTCGCCAGGGTGGCGAGAAATGTCGGGATCACCATGCACTTGCTGGGAGTGACCTCGGTGGTTCAGGTCGCCAGAGATCTTGAGGAAGCGGAGCAACTGCTCGAGGGAGGGTCGGCCGCCGTTGAAGTGGCAGTTCCGGGATCAGATCCTGGTACACCTCGCAACGTGCCGGTACTGTCCGATCCATCCGGGCCCTCGGGATCGGTGGCGATGTTGCTTCCCTCGACCGGACACTTCGCGAAAATCTGCAAGAAGCGGGTCGAGCAGCGAGGCGGCAAGGCATTTCTGTTTCATGAAGTGGACGAGTTGATGGGGAGCATCGATGCGATTGCTCCTGATTTGATCGTGGTCGACAAGCGGGTCCACAACAGCAACAAGGTGGTCGAAAGTATCAAAATCGACCAGCGACACGCCCTCGCATCAGTGATCTTGATTCATCCCAAGGGTGCCGACTTGCAAGATGTTTGCGGCTTTCGCGTGTGGGAAAACGATTCACTGGTAGATCCATTCGAACTGGGAAATTTGTTCGTGTTGACAGAGTCCGAGGTGCGTCGGGTGACCCGTGACCGCAAGTTGTTCACGCAACAGGTTCGCTTCCAGTTTGAAGGCCATCAGGATTCCATCGACCAGGGATTGAGTCTCGGCGGTGCGCTCATCGCCAAGTTGCCGCTCACTGAACAGGAGCGAAACGCTCTCCACTCGGCACTGAAGGAGGGGGTCGACAATGCCGTTCGTCATGGGAACTCGGCTCGTCCCGAGCGCCGGGTCACCGTCAATTATGTGGTCGAACCGCGGCGGGTGACGATGCTTGTCGAAGATGAAGGGGAAGGATTTGACCATGAGTTCTTTCTCGGTCAGATCGAGGAGAAAGATGCCTTCGATCGAGCCAAGGAGCGGATGAGAGAGGGGGGGCGTGGAGGGCTTGGCATCCTGCTGATGCACCGCTGTTCCGATCGTCTCGAATACCTGGGCAAGGGTAACGTGGTACGGATTGAGAAGCGTCTACACGCCTGAGATCGTCGCCACCATGATCCAGGCGAGGGGGTGCCCACGGTCCCGACGATTCCGGCCGGTAGCGGTTGGAGGTGTTGACATCCATGGGGGGGATGGCCACAATCGGTCCATCGCCTCTTTTCGAGTGGGGCGAAATTGTACGATACCGAGCGGGTGTAGCTCAGGGGTAGAGCATCACGTTGCCAACGTGATTGTCGTGGGTTCGAATCCCATCACCCGCTCCATTTTTTCTTCTGTATTACGGTCTATATCACTATTACCGGATTTGTCGGCCCCGTTCTCGATCATCGATTTTCATCCATCTCCTCTCAACATTCTTCCAATCAACGTGGTTTGGAACGATTTCCGGGGTGTAGATGTCGCCATGCCGAGGGGGAGGCTGCCCCGGAGGCCGTGCTCAATTGGTGCGAGAAATCGAGTCGAATGTTCCCGGGAAGCGGGATCTGGCCAAGAAATGTCGAATATCTGGGCCAAATTATGCGAATCCGGAGCATCCAGACCCCCGCAAGCGTTGACACAATTGCAGGGTGGGACCATGATTTCCCATCCAGCCATCGTGCCGGGCCCGACCAAGGGCAGAGAGGACCCCATGAACGACACTGATTCCGCCGATGTAAACACCGCCGATCCCGACCAGGAAACTCCATCGGCAACCGCCAATGCGAATGCCGCCGATTCCGTGGCGAGCCAAGTGGACTGCTCTGAGGAGGGTCCGAGTCGCAAGCGCCTCCATATCGAGGTCTCGCTGGAAACGGTCGCCAAGGAACTGGAGAAGAACTTCCGCCAATTGCGGGAAACGGTCCAGATGCCTGGTTTCCGCAAGGGAAAGGCTCCCTTACCACTGCTCAAGAAACGCTTCGGTGAGCAGGTGCAAGATGATGTACGCGAGGATTTGATCGGTCGCGCCGTGGAGGAGCAATTCGAATCCGCAGAGTGGAAACCGCTCGGCGCTCCAGAATTTGAGAAGGTCGAGTTTTCCGAGAATGAAAAGTTCACCTTCGAAGCGGTTTTCGATATCCAGCCGACCTTCGAGTTGCCCGACTACAAGGGGATCGAGATCACCGATGAGTCGGTGGCTGTCGAGGAATCCGAAGTCGAGCGAGAGATTGAAATGATTTGCGAGCAGTCCGCTTCTCTGGAGCCTTTGGCCCTGGGCGAGCACGGTGAGGGAGATTTCGCCGTCGTGAATCTTTCCCTGCTCATCGAAGAGGAGTCGATCTTTGAGCGCGAGGAAATCCTGGTCAAGATTGGTGAGGACAAGATCGATTCGATGGAGGTCCCTGAACTGGGCCAAGCGCTGATCAAAGCGAGCCAAGATGAAGTGATCGAAAAAACGGTCCAGGTCCCGGATGACTTTCCGGCAGCAGACCATCGAGAAAAAGAAGCGACCGTTCGACTGGTTCTCAAGGATGCCAAGAAAAAGATCACTCCGGAACTCGATGAGGCTTTCCTGAATAAACTGGGAGTGGAATCCGCGGATGATCTTCGAGGAAAGGTGCGAGAAAACCTCGAGAATCGTCGTAAGGCTCAGGAAGAGTCGCGCCAGGAAGATTGGATCGCCGAGCAGGTCGGGAACTCCGTTGAGATGGAACTTCCCGAGTCGATGGTTTCCCAGCGGATGGAATCCAAGGTGCAACGCCGTGCGATGGAACTGGTCCAGGACGGAAAATCAGAAGATGACGCCCGCAGCGAGGCGGAGAAAGACGAAGAAATTGCCAACGAAGTTCGCCAGGAGTTGACGCGCATCTTTGTGCTGGATCGCCTGGCGGACGAAGAAAAAGTGTTTGTGACCGAAGACGAGGTGGTTCATCGCCTACAGGCGATCGCGACCACCTATCAACAGCCACTCGAACAGGTGCTCGAGCAGTATCGCCAGGGCGGCATGTTGCCAGAGCTTCGCAATGGCATGAGACGTGAAAAGGTCAAACAAGTGTTGCGCAAGAAGGCGAAGATTTCCGGCTCTTGAAAATGCCGGCCCTTCGATGAAAATAGATTACAGAACTCAGAACTCAGAAATTCAGGGGGAAACCGATGAATGACGAACTCATGCGAAAGATCGACGATATCCAGAACAACCTCGTGCCTTTCGTCATCGAGAAGACAGGACGCGGCGAGCGTTCATACGATATCTTCTCGCGATTGCTGAAGGACCGCATCGTGTTCATCGGCGATGGGATTCACGATCACACTGCGAACCTGGTGATCGCCCAGATCCTGTTTCTGGTTTCGGACAATCGCAATCAGGATATCAACATTTACATCAACAGCCCTGGTGGATCGGTCACGGCAGGCCTGGCGATTTACGACACCATGCAATTTGTTCAGTGCGATATTGCCACCTACTGCATCGGACAGGCATCTTCGATGGGCGCAGTATTGTTGGCAGCGGGAACTCAAGGCAAGCGTCACGCGCTGCCACATTCGCGCATCATGATCCACCAGCCCTGGGGTGGTGCTCAGGGAACAGCCATGGACATCGAGATCCAGGCCAAGGAGATCAAGCGCAACAAAGAGGTTCTCTGCGAGATCCTCGGACACCACGCCAGTAAAGGCCCGGGCCAAATCGAAGACGATTCTCACTGGGACTTTTTCATGTCGGCCCAGGAGGCCAAGGATTACGGACTGGTGGATCAAGTCATCGAGACCTTGAAGCCGGTTGGCGAGAGTTCCTGAAGCGAGTTATTAGCGATGTCAGATACAAACCAGAGTTCAGGGTCCAATAGCGGACCTCCGACAGGCTCCGACCGCTGCAGTTTCTGCGGCAAGGTGTCGAATGAGGTGGCACGGCTGATCGCCGGGCCTCCCGGGGTTTGCATCTGTAACGAATGCGTGGATCTTTGCTACACCATCATCTCTGAGAGTTCATCCACGCCCGATTCAGAGGAAAAGCCGCGCACCCTTGCCGAAGTCCCGAGTCCCAGGGAACTCTACGAAGAGTTGCAGGACTGGGTGATCGGGCAAGAAGATGCCAAGCGTACTCTGGCGGTGGCGGTCCACCTTCATTTCAGAAGACTGGTTCATCTCGATTCAAAAAAGGAAGCCGCGCGCAATGGTGGCAAAGATGCCAGTAGTGACGAATCCAAATCTGATGATGAAGTGCAGATCGAGAAGTCGAACATCCTACTTCTCGGCCCGACCGGAAGCGGTAAGACGTTGATGGCCCGGACTCTCGCTCGCGTACTCGACGTGCCCTTCGCCATCGGCGATGCGACCACTCTGACCGAGGCGGGATATGTCGGTGAGGATGTCGAAAACCTTCTTCTCAAGCTGGTGATGGCTGCCGATTACGACATCGAGAAGGCCCAGCGCGGAATCATCTTCGTCGATGAAGTCGACAAGATTGGTAAGGCGACCCAAAACGTCTCGATCACCCGCGATGTGTCGGGCGAGGGTGTGCAACAAGCACTGCTCAAGATCCTCGAAGGAACGGTAGCCAATATTCCGCCACAGGGTGGCAGGAAGCATCCGGAGCAGCAGTACATCCAACTCGACACCACTAACATCTTGTTCATCTGTGGCGGTGCCTTTGATGGCATGCCGGAGATCATCGCCGAACGTATGAACGCCAAGAAGGTTGGATTTCGTAGCGAAGAGGGAGCCAGGTCGAGTGATCGCGACGCTATCGATCTCGAGGATCTACATGAACGCGCTCGATTGTTTCAGCATATCGAGGTGCAAGATCTGCTTCGTTTCGGAATGATACCTGAGTTTGTGGGCAGGTTGCCGGTGGTGACCGCCCTTCAGCCGCTCGATGACGATGACCTGGTGCGGGTGCTGACCGAACCTCGCAACTCGCTGGTGCGGCAGTACCAGGAGTTCTTTCGGATGGAGCAAGGCGATCTGGAGTTCACCCCGGAGGCACTCCGAGCAGTAGCTTCATTGGCACGCAAGCGTGGTACTGGTGCACGAGGCTTGCGCTCGGTGATCGAGGATCTGATGCGAGATATCATCTTCGAGGCGGGTGGGACCCTCCTGAAGGACCTGAAGGTGGTGGTGGATGAGCAGCGGGTGCTGGCATTGACCCACGATGAGCTTCCACCCCCGGTAGTAAAGGCTTCAGATCCGCAAGATGCGAAAAGCGCTGCCGAAGTGTTGCCCCAGGTAGACTCCGATGGCGAAGCTCCCGACGATTCAGGCGAGACTGCAGCCCATCTGGTTTCTGGCCGCTGATCGTCGATTTCTGGATCGTCGAATTCTGTTCATTGGCCGGTAGCCATTCAGGATGAGTCTTGATTCTTGTGGCTGAGGATTCGCCACGGCTGCACCATCTTCTTTTTGCCTTTCAATGGCGTTTCCGGCAACTGCTCCAGTTCGAAGAGGTCGAGGCACTCGCGAGCCGTATCGGGGCCGACCACCACTTCTCCCGCAGCGGCGACCTGTGATTCAAGCCGACTGGCGATGTTGACGGTGTCTCCGATGACGGTGTAGTCGCTGCGCTGGACCGAACCGATATCGCCCACCACTGCCTGGCCGGAGTTGATCCCGATTCTAAGACTCAGCGGCGGCCATTCTGGATGCATGGCTGCGACCTGCTGGATCCTCGATTGCATCGCAAGTCCGGAACGGACCGCGCGGACAGCGTGGTCGTGTTGTTTCTCCGGTGCTCCGAAGAATGCGATGAGCGCATCCCCGACGTACTTGTCGAGGGTTCCGTCCTCCTTGAAGACTTCATCGGTGAGTTCTTCAAAGAGGATATTGAGGAGGTCCACGACCTCTCTCGGCGTCAGGTTTTCAGAGATGGTGGTGAATCCGACCATGTCGGCAAACAGAACCGAGATTTCTGTTTCTTTTGAACCCAGTTCCGCTTTTCCAGCGAGAACACGCTCGACCACATTGGGCGACAAGCGGCAGGAGAGGTCCTTGCGCCGCCGCTTCTCTTCTTCCATTGCATGTCGCAGGCGGAATTGCTCGAGGGCACTGGAGGCCATCAAGGCCAGAGCGCAGATGACATCGAGGTGATCCTTACCGAGGGGCTTTTTCGACAGGACGCAGTCGACATAGAGGATTCCCACCACCTCACCTTCTTGTAATAGCGGCGCACACATGGCCGATTGAATCTGCATCTGGATGATGCTCTGGGCTGCGGCGAGATTAGACATCGTGCCGGTATCCTGGATCAGCACCGCGCGGCGTTCGTCCAGCACTTGTTTGGCGATGGTGCTGGACAGCTGCATCGGACCCTCGGAGTCGATGCCCTCGTGCGATCTGGAGGCGCAGGGAATCAGCGAGTCCCCCTCGACCAGGCTGAGAAAGCCTCGATCTACTGGCAAGGATCGAAGAGCGAGGTCGATCGCTCCCTGTGCGACCTCCACCAGGTTCGATCGGGTCAGGAGCGTCTCGGCCGCATTCTTGAACAGGTCGAGGGCCACTCCCAGGCTAATACTCGTTGATCCACTGGCATCGGACACTGGTTGTGATTCCAGCTGCTTCTCGAATTCATCGATGACCTGAGAATCGAGTACTCCCTGGCTGGGAAGATCGTGATCGATCTGGATGTTGAACACCGACCCGGTGGAGCCTTCGACCAGCACTGAGATGCTACCGAGCTGTAGGACCATCCCTTCACGCAAGGGCATGGAGGTGATCTTCATGTTGCCGACATGGACACCATTACGGCTGCCGAGATCCTCGATCCACAGGGCCCCATCTTTTTCATAGATGCGGGCATGGTTCCTCGAGATGGTGTCATCCTGAATGTAAACATCGCAACTGGAGGATCTGCCGATGACCGTCGGAAACGATGTCAGGGAGATCGCTTGGTCGCCCTTGAGGTCTCGAAAGCGCAGAATTAGAGAGGCTGGAGTCGTCAGGGACATCGGCTGGAGGACCTTTCCTGCCCGATGATAGGGGCTCAGGGCGATCCAGGCCACCCACTCCAAGCCCTCCTGATCAGACTGATTCTCGGCTTCCCTTGCAGCCAGGCCCGTCGATTCGTACGATTTCAGATCACAGCCGACACGGATCTGCCCGACGGGCCGGTTCGTCGGCGGCGAGATCTGACCTGTGGGACCCCGGGCCCTGAGGCTGCATGCGCAGCCGGCTTCGGGATATCCATGCGGGCGGACTGTTGAAGACCGGAGAAGATACGATGAAAAAGAAGATTCACCCCGACAACTATCGCGAAGTGGTCTTTCAGGACTTCAACGCAGACTTTTCCTTCCTCACCCGTTCGGCGGTAAAAACCACCGAAACGATTCAGTGGGAAGACGGCAAGGAATACCCGCTTTTCAAGCTCGATATCTCGAGCGCTTCGCACCCCTTTTACACCGGTAAGCAGACCTTCGTCGATACCGCTGGGCGCGTCGAGAAGTTCAAGCAGCGCTTTGACTGGGAAAAGGGCAAGGCTGCCGAGGTGATCGACCAGGCGGAGGAACAGCGCACCGAGAAGAATCGTAAACAACTCGAGCAAGAAGAGGCGACCCGCAAGGAAGCAGCGGAACGTAAGTCCGCTCGTGAGGATCGTCGTCGGAAGATCCTCGATAGCAAGAAGAAGAAGGCCAAGGAGCAAGCCGAGGCCAAGGCCGCCGAAGAAGCGGCCGCTGCTGCTGAAGCTCCTGCTGCTGAAGCTCCTGCTGCTGAGGCTCCTGCTGCCGATGATGCAGCGGCAGAGAAACCTGCGGACACAGATTCCTAGAGCGTCGATGTTGGAGGGCCGGTGAGGGCGAGATGCCCTCTCCGGCCCTCCTTTTCATCGTAAACGCCAGCACTTTGGGCCGATTCGGCCTGCCAGGGGTAACCACCATGTGTGCAGTTGAAAAAGACACCGCCGAGTTTCTCGAAAAGCCCATCGAGGGTCGTCTTTCCGATCGGTTATCTGCGATGGATCTACGCTTCCAGGAACTCGAGCAAATGATCGGGGATCCCGAGCAGCAGGCGAACGGCTCGAAGTTTCAGGAGATCTTACGAGAGCACGGAAGCCTGTCTCCGCTGATTCAGCTCCATCGAAAATACCTCGTCTGCCTCGGC
>Ga0209657_1002287_pt1 | contig 10747 bp, 13 predicted proteins | sample SaaInlV_100m_DNA_FD_184650 | JGI IMG/M metagenome (GOLD analysis project Ga0209657, IMG submission 184650) | Marine microbial communities from expanding oxygen minimum zones in the Saanich Inlet - SI037_S3LV_100m_DNA (SPAdes) (version 2) | ecosystem: Environmental > Aquatic > Marine > Intertidal... | reverse complement strand
TCCAAATAATGAAATCAAATCTTACAATTCTTATAAGAATGGAACATTGGATGGGTTAATAACTAGGTGGTATGATAATGGACAGAGAGAAACTGAGTATACTTTAAAGAACAGGAATTATGATGGGTTATTTACTAGATGGTTGGTAAATGGAGTGAAAGAAAGAGAAGGAACTTTTACGAATGGAAAAAAAGATGGTAAATGGACCCAATGGTATGATAATGGACATAAGATGTATGAGGGGATTTACAAGGGTCTAGATAAATGGAGTGATCCTCAACTAGATGGTTTATATACTGGATGGTATGATAATGGAGAGAAGAGATCGTATGGAACTTATAAGGTTGGGGAAAAAGATGGTAAATGGACTTACTGGTATAAGAATGGGCAGAAAATGGATGAAGAAATTTATAAGGATGGTGAACTGATTACAGAAAAGAAATGGAACAAAGATGGATCAGTAAATAAATAATCCTAATGATAAAATTTTTCACATTATTCGCCTCGCATTCGTGGGGTTTTTTGTTTGTGGGATAATAGCTAAAATTGTTTGAATATAATGGTAATCTATGAAATTTAAATCTGCTACTGTTTACATTATGGGTTTGTTCTATATAGTTGTAGGAGTGAAACATTTTCAGGACCCTGACTGGTTTATTCGTATTGTTCCACCCATACTCCCATTTAAAATGGCCTTAGTGTACGTGAGTGGTTTCTTTGAGGTTCTGTTCGGGATTCTGTTAATGATTCCAAAAACGAGGTTTGTAGCTGGTTGGGGTTTGATCCTTTTATTAATTGCAGTATATCCTGCAAATATTTATTTGGCCTTAACAAATGGTGCTGCGATGGACACAACGCCTATCATCGCCTGGGGGAGATTGCCATTTCAATTTGTTTTCATTGGAATCGCTTACTGGCATACAAAGCCATAGAGAATAAACGGGGTATTTTATTTATGGTTGCGATATATATTCTGGTTCAATAATTATGCCCATTTCATTAATTCAAATTGTAGTAATTATATAAAAGGATGGTAATATGAGTGATCAACAAACAAATAAACCCTTATGGTACCATTGGGCTCGTTTTTCTACATACATTACAGAAAGATTTTTAGGCGGACCCCAAATACTGAAGCTGGCCTGGGTGATAAATTTCCAAAAGACGGGCACCTTTTTCTTTATACTTTTATTGATGAATTATTATCAGAATTTTTCTCTATCAGCAAATGTGTATCTGGCTCTGCATGGGATGTATGGGTTCTGCTGGATGCTGAAGCATTTTGCATTTCCTGACAAAAAATGGGAGAAGAAAGTGACTCTTGGTGGCGGATTGATGGCATTTGTGTTAGTTCTGGGGCCATACTGGGTTTTTCCCTTTCTGCTAATTTCTGGCATACTGGGGCCTGACCAGAAAATGGCAAGTGTAACTGTTTTAGCCGCTGCAATATCGCTACACACCATGGGCGTGGTAATCATGATGAGTGCTGACTCCCAGAAATATTTCACCTTGAAATACCACCGCGGACTTATCCGGGAAGGGCTTTTCAAATATATTCGCCATCCAAATTATTTGGGAGAGATCATGCTTTATGCTTCTTATGCTTTGATAGTACAACATTGGATACCATGGGCCATTTTAGCCTGGGTCTGGATCGGAGTTTTCCTGGTTAACATCCTTCAGAAAGAAGCGTCTATGTCTCGCCATCCCGAGTGGGCAGAATATAAAAAACAGACGGGAATGCTTATTCCAAAAATCTTATAGTAATTTAAGAGAAACCATGAATAAAAAATGTGAAGTATTAATACAAATTGGCGGAAAAAAACATTCTTCAAAGCATGCTAAATTATTAACTGATTATCTAATTAATAGTATAGAAGAATTAGATGAAGTTGAAATTATTACAAAAATAAATCCTGATTATAATTTCAATATTTCTGTCGACAGTGTTGAAATATTCTCAAAAAGAAATTTTTGGAATAAATATCCAAATTATAAGACTATTTTAAACAGGGTCAACAAAAGGCTCGGAGAGAAAAGAGTATATTCGGCAATGAAATTTGCTTACCAGTTAGAAAATGAAAGATTTTAATGATCTTTTTTGGTTTAATTGGAATAGGACAAGTCGTAATTAAAGATAAGTCTAATTAAATCTTTAGATATTATTTCTCATACATTCGTTGAGTTTTTTGTTTGCGGATTCATTTGTAGATTTACGGATGAATAATCGAATTGTACCATTACTACTGTTTATTGGGTTTGCTTTTTGGAGTTGCGGAAATAATGCACCTGTCATAACCAGTTTAACCGCTGATCCTGAAACTACATCAATTGGTGGTACTGTTCTACTCACCTGTAATGCTCATGATGAAGAAGATGAATCTTTTGATTATACTTGGGACTGTACGCTTGGGACTATTATTGGCGATGGTAATACTGCTACTTGGACAGCGCCAGATGAGACTGGTGTTTTTTCTATTTCTTGTGAAGTAATGGATAGTGATCATGGTAACGCTATAGAAACAATTGATATAATGGTAATTATGGATATAATTGCATCATGATCCAGTATAATAAAAATTTATTTTTACCATTTCTACTTTTGATTATTTGGAATTGTGATGATCAATATAATAAAGGGAATGAAATCATTTCTATTACATCCAGTGTTTCAGAAATCAAAGGAGGTCGTACTGTACAATTAGCATGTGAAGCCACTGATGAGGATGGTGATAAGCTAACTTACTTTTGGGAGAGTGCCAGTGGTTCTTTGGACCAAAATGGTGACAGCGCCACATGGACTGCACCAGCGGATACTGGTGTATATTTTATAACATGTACAGTTGCAGATGACTACGGTGCTTCTGCTGTTGGGAGTATTGCAATTAGGGTTTTATCAGCACAAAGTGTTGAGTTGAAGGGCAAGGTATCTAATGCCATAAATGGGGCAGGTGTTTCAGGTGTATTAGTTACTGTAGGTGATATTACAGCTATAACAAATGAAAATGGAGACTACAACATTGGTTTAATATTTTTTGGTGAATATGATATAACTGGTGAAGTTGAAGAATTTTGCCCCTATTCGGGTCATTTTATTATTCCTGATGACAGTTCATTAGATATTTTTATCTTTAATTTTTCAGTCAGTCCCATTCCTGAACCGGGAGAAACCCGAATGGTGTTAAACTGGGGTGCAGAGCCAAGGGACCTTGACTCACACTTGTTAACACCTGAGATAGAAGGTACAACACATCATATCAGTTACATGAATCGCGGGAGTGCAACAGCCGTACCCTATGTAACACTCGATACAGATAACACTCAGGGATATGGCCCCGAAACAATTACAATTAAACAATCATATGAAGGGACTTATATCTATTATATAAAAAACTATTCAAACGAGGAAACTTTGGCCAATTCGGGTGGTACCATTCAAATTTATAATAGTCCCGATTGTGATGGTGAAACAATTGAAGTTCCTGATGAAGGAAGCGGCAGATACTGGTATGTATGCGATATTGATGGAGCCAGTGGCGATATTACAATTGTTAACCAAATTCAAGAGGCTGAACCAGCCCCTTAATAAGATGTAGGGGAATGGTTAAATCAACCTCACATATGCCTCATTGCAGTTATGTTTCAAAGTATGGAATTGACCCCTTTGATATTTCTATGAATGAACGATCCTGACCCACATGTGCGAAGACTTTGTTCAGAAGGCACCAGACCAAGACTGCCTTGGTCTATGAAAATTTAATCTTTTATTAGGGATCCGAGGCCAAGCATTCCAATATTGGAATGCTTGAAAAACGATCCCGATTTATATGTAATAAAAAGTATGGCAAATCATAATGGAGATATTGCAAAAGACAATTTAGACTCGGCAATAAGACTTTGCGAGAACTGGATAAACAATGCTTCGCCTGAATTAAAACGGATAATTCGTCACGTCTCAAAAAAACCTGTAAAAAAAGGCGACAAAAAAGTCATTAAGCTTAGAAAATCAGCTAAATAATAGCTGCGCCGGAACGAACAAGACTTAAGCTAAAATAAACCCAAAACAACCAGACAAGTAAAAATAAAGCATGGCATATATTGCCAAAAATCACTTAAAAGATAAACTCGTTATCAATACCATTCTTTTTACCTAACCTTGCGCTAATTGATGCATGTTTAAACAGTTGCTCACTTTACATTTACAAAAACAATTATGTTTTAGTAAACTCGCACACCGACACAGACTTAACTTCTATTATTTCAATCATAAAAGCATGATTCAAAATATAATAAAACGAGTAAAAAATATACGAAAACAAAAATACATTTCTAAAAGAAGCGATCTAAAATTTGCCTTTATTGGCATTGGAAGCCATAGCATCAATAACCTGTATCCTATAATTAACTATTTTAGATTAGACCTGAAATATATTGTAACAAACAGTAAAAAAAATGCTGATTTAGTTGATCGAAATTTTTCAAACAGCATTGGCACAAATGATTTAGATAAAGTACTTGCAGATGATGAGGTATCCGGCATTTTCATTTGCGCAGACCCCAGTGCTCATTTTAATTTAGTGAAAAAATCCCTACAGGCAAATAAACATACATTTGTAGAAAAGCCTCCTTGTACTAACGTAAAAGAACTAGAATCTCTAATTGAAACTGAAAGGGTATCCAAAGGCTCATGTTTAGTTGGGTTTCAAAAACAATATGCCCCCGGCTACACCCTTATAAAAAACAAAACAAATGGACAATGTAGCTATAATTACAGGTTTGTACTGGGAATGTATCCTGAAGGAGACCCTGTTCTCGATCTTTTTAGTCACCCCCTGTCACTAATAGTATTCCTTTTTGGTGCTGTAAGATCTTCAAATATATCCGTGACATCTTCTAAGGGAAACCTCACTGTGTTTCTTCAATTAACACATAATAATGATACTTTGGGTTCAATTGAGCTGTCTACGGATTATTCCTGGAAAAATGCAAAAGAGCACTTAATTATAAATACCAAAAAAGGTATTTATGAAATAAAAGATACAGATGAACTTATCTTTTTCCAAAAAGAGAAAAGCATATTTAAGGTGCCAAAAGAGAAAGTATTCAATACTCAAAACGCATCTATTATTCTAAAGCAAAGAAACAACTTCAACCCTATTCTTGAAAACAATCAGTTATATAGCTCCGGGTATTTTTCTGAAATAGAGAATTTTGTTAAAATCTGCAACTCAGAAAACAGTATAAATAATTCAAGTCTTTCAAGCTGTCAGAGTTTATTCACTTTAATAAACGCAATAAAAAAAGAGATAAAACGTGTATAGTAATTTAGATTATGTTAAAAGAGGGATTCGATTTATAAACAATACTACTTTTTCGGGTAGTAAGAAAATATCAACGCTGATGTTATACGGAACAGATCTATGTGATTCCGGTTGCAAGCATTGTCTTATTTGGGCTAAAAGACCGGTAAAGCATCTTAAGTTCGAAAAGATCGTTGAGATCATGAATAGCAAATGCGTTAGTAAAAGCACTTTAGTTGGATTAGAGGGTGGTGAGTTTTTATTACACCCAGAGGCAGATAAAATATTAGAATGGTTTTCAAAAAATCATCCAAACTTTGACCTTCTTTCAAATTGCCTCGTACCTGACAGCGTAATTAATGCAGTAAAAAAATATCCACCTAAAAGGTTGTATATATCTCTAGATGGCAATAAAGAAACATATAAATATATGAGAGGAAAGGATGGATATGATAGTGTTTTAAAGGTTATCAAAGGCTGTAAAGACATTGTTCCTATCTCAGCAATGTTTACATTGTCTCCATATAATAGCTTTAAGGATCTGGATCATGTTATCGGTGTCTGCAAAGAAAACAACATTGATGTCAGGATAGGTGTTTATAATGACATTGAGTTTTTTGACACTATAGAAAAAGCACATGAGCATGAAATTGGAGAATTGCAGGAAGAAAAAAAAGTTAGCTTTAAGGATGTAAAAGACGGCTTAAAAGATATTGCTATATCAAAAAAAGAAAGCTTAAAAACTCAGCAATACGAAAAAATATCCATACCAAAGCACGATGAAAATAAATTAAAAGCAGTAACAGATTTTCAGGCCCAAATTCCTAAATCTGTAAAATCAACAGAAGAAAATTTTGACTTTTTGCTTCTTTATGATGACTGGAGAAAGAAGAATGTAAAAATGAAATGCTATAGCATTTTAGATTCTGTTGTTATTCATCCCAATGGCGATGTCCCTATTTGTCAAAACCTTGATTTAAAGCTTGGTAATGTAAATGAGAAATCTTTAGATGAGGTTTTTAATTCTGTTGCCTCACAAAAAACTCAGAAGGAGTATGTTCATAATTGCAATCAGTGCTGGATTAATTTCCATAGAAAATATGACATTGTCATGCTAAGAACATTAGAAAAGATTTTTCCAAAAAGAATTATAGAAGTTATTTACGGCAAATACCAATGGTGTTTTGATAAGAACATGACATATAGCGATTATATGCAAAAATACAATTGATAAAAGGCTTTTGCCTTTTTTGAATATGGTCTTGAGAATACCCTAATAATCGCAGCATCTCAATAGATAAAATGTTGTGTTTTTTATCAATTTATTGCGTTTTTTATTTTTGCATTTTCGATGATGAAGGAAGCGCCAGATACTGGTATGTATGCGATATTGATGGAACCAGTGGCGATATTACAATTGTTAACCAAATTCATCTTCATCCAGCCGCTTATTTGTTCCGGACTCCACTCTTCGCGAAGCAGCTGTTCTACATAGGCCCAGGTACTGCCATCTATATGAGGACGAACTTTAGCTTGCTGTCGCTCTTTTGCAAATGCATTAGCCTGTTTAGGGCGATAGCCCCGGCCACCCCGATTTCGTTTAAGTTCTCTACTTACTGTCGATTTGTGAATGCCAATTACTTCCGCAATTTTCGATTGTGTAAGTCCTATTTTAAGCATCGAATATATTATGTATCTTTGTTCCAGCGTGAGCTGGCTGTAGTGTTTCATTTGTGCTCCTCATTTTTGACGGTGGGAAAAGTACGAAGCCTACAGCAGCTCCGCATCTTCCAAAACTCGTCATCGAGTTGCACTTAAGATTTGAATTCAAGTTATTTGATAAAAAAGAAAAAACTTTTTATAATCCAAATACTGGTGATAAGATAAAAAATATTTTTCAGATAAGAATAAGAAAAATATTTTTAAATCGGCAACTTTAATTTCAAATGGGGCATTTCTAGGTTTGGCAGCTGGCGTGTATTTGGGTATCATATGACCCATAGAAAGTGCTGCAAACTTTCAATACAAAAAGGATTTAAGCAGGGGCCTCAGAATCGTGGGGTTTTTTTGTTTAAATCAACCTCACATATGCCTACAATTGTGGATTATTAGTGTGATGATGGTTAGATTTAGTAACATATCAAGGATAATAAAATGAAAAAACAACTCCCAATTTTTCTGGTATTACTATTGATAGTAGCAGTAGTAGTGAAAAAACGTTACATGGTTGATAAGGAAAATGAAACTATAGAAGAAATATTTAACGAAATTGAAATTACTCAGGAAGAAGAGAAACCTATTGTACAAGAAGTAAAACCTAAGGTAATACTAAAAGAGAAACATGTGGAAAAAGTTCAACAAAAAGCAGCAAAAACCAAAAAAATCGTTGAACAAGATTTATCTAAAGAAGAAGGTGAATATGATGATGGGAAAAAAGATGGGTTATGGAAATATTGGGATAAAAAAGGTATTAAAGAAAAAGAAATAATATTCGAAAAAGGTGATGATATTCTATGGTCTTTTTTCGCTCCAAATGGTAACAAAACAAGAGAAGGACAAATGGAAGATGGGAAGGAAGAAGGGGTGTGGACATTTTATGATGAAAATGGAATAAAAGAGCGTGAGACGGAGCACAAGTCTGGTAAAGAAGATGGAATATATTCCCTATGGTTTGATAATGGGCAGAAAAAAGAAGAAGGCCCATATTTAGGCACCACTAGAATTGGGACATGGACATGGTGGGATGAAAAAGGAAATAAATGGCAGGAAGGCGGCTATTTAAAAGGGGAGCGAGATGGAACCTGGCACACTTGGAAAAGGAATGGAGAAAAATGGAAAGAAGTTGTTTATAATAATGGTGAATTTGTCACTAAAAAAGAGTATTAACCTTAAAGCCCTATATTAGAGGTTTTTTTTGTTTTTGGCTTGTTTCTTAGTTGAGCTTATCTCTAGATCATCCTCAGGTCGAAACAAATATCTTATCAAAGGTAAAATAGGCATTGAGTAATATGTTTTACTCCATTATCATTCCTGTATACAACAGACCTGATCATATTCAAGAAGTACTAGAATGTTTGGTTGACCAAAGTTTTAAGGACTTTGAAGTAATTATTGTTGAAAGTGGTTCGCCAATTAAATCTGATAAGGTAGTTGAATCGTTTCAAGACAAATTAAAAATTCGATATTATTTTAAAGGAAACGATGGGCAAGGTTTTTCTCGTAACTATGGAATGGCAAGGGCAGAGGGGGAGTACTTCATTATTTTCGACTCGGATTTAATTATTCCTTCAACTTATATGCAAACTGTAGATAATAGCTTAAAAGACAATTCTCTTGATGTATACGGTGGACCTGATAAGGCACATAGCTCTTTTACTATGGTTCAGAAGGCTGTTGATTTCGTTCTAACATCATTTATAACAACAGGTGGAAGTAGAGGAGGAGCAAATTCGGTTGGTAAATACAGACCACGGAGTTTTAATATGGGGATTTCAAAAAAAGTTTTTGAAGCTACTAAGGGATATCTTCTTCCCTTTTTAGGAGAAGACATTGAGTTTAGCATTCGAATAGAAAAGTTAGGATTCAACTCAGGTTTGATTGAAGAAGCTTTTGTTTACCACAAGCGAAAGGAAAGCCTACTAGGATTTTATCAGCAAATGCATTTTTTTGGCAGAGCGCGAATCAATATCAACAGATTTCATAAAGGCAACATTAACTTAATACATCTTGTACCACTTGCATTTTTAGGATATCTCTGCCTATTGTTAATTTCTCTGATCTGGTATTCTGAAGATGTGAAAATTGTTGCCATTCCATTAATGGTTCATGCCAGTTTAATATTGACTACGGCAACTGTTGTTCTTAGAAATCCAATAACTGGAGTGCTTACATTAGTTGCTGCATATTGCCAGCTAATAGGCTACGGACTTGGACTGATAACGGAGGTGTTCTCTAATTCTAATCCTCTGGATAAGTCGAAAATTTAGAATTGGGTTATGGACATGGTGGCATTATAATGGAAAAATATGGCAGGAAGGAGCCTATTTAAATGGGGAGCGAGATGGGTCTGGATCACTTGAAATGCTAATGGAAAAAAGTTGTTTATAATAATGGTGAATTTGTCACTAAAAAAGAGTTTTAGCCATAAAGCCCTACACTCGGTTTTTTGTTTTTGTGATCCTTAAACAGATTAAATAAAAAAGAATCGGTGCAATAACCCATACAGCCTGGGGGATCATCGTGTATCCGGGTGATAAGGGCGCAGAGCCCGGCAGCACTGGAATAATAATAGGATTCCAGGGAAGAGGCTCATAGATCCAGACTCGTCCGTTAAAAAGGTATTCTACCAGTAATTCCTGGAATATTCCCCAGGACAGCATGATGCCCAGTTCTTTTTTATTGAATGACCTGAATAAAGGATCTGGAAGGAATCTTTCACAGAAGTAGATGCCCAACATGAATAAACCTCCGTCCCAGATGGAATGACTTAGTTTTCGTGGCCATCCGCCCAGACCGTAGGGCCAATCTTTTACGGAATGAAGAAATTCCGGCCCTAGGAACAGAAACGTAAACTCCCATGTGGATCCAATTAAACACCCAATCCAGAATAGTGTGTAATATTCTGAAGAGATGCGGTTATTTTTGTATGCGAAATAAAATCCGATTACCAGTGCAGTGGCAAACGTAAAGTCTCCGATAAGTAAAAAATAGTCCAATCCATTCAAAACAAATATTCCTTTTAAATCTCCGATGAATCTACTGATTCTATATAAGTATGGATATTAATGGATTGTTATTTATGGTTTCCATCAATGTTTTATGTTGTGCAGACCAAGAAGATGGGCTTGTTGAAGTAGCACCTCTTTGTAAAAATGTGGGGATGGGGTAAATTGAAGAGATGAAGAAACTTTTACTTATAGCATTAATCTTGTTTGCTTTGTCGTGCAGTAAGAATAATGCTAACGATATTGATGCTATAAAACAGATATTAACTATCCAACAAATATGTTGGAACAATGGAGATATTGATGGATTTATGCTCGGATATTGGAATTCCGATAAGTTTAAGTTTTCTTGGCATGGAATAGAATATGGATGGAAATATGCCTTGGAAAAATATAAAATATCCTATCCTACAAAGGAAAGTATGGGAGAATTTAGTTTTGAAATATTAGATGTAAAACTAACATCAGATACAACTGCAGTTTTAGATGGAGAATGGGAACTCATCAGAAAAAATGATAATCCTAAAGGAAGTTTTACTTATATCTTTCAAAAAATTGAGAATAATTGGCTCATAATAAGTGATTATACTACTGATGAATATCATCCTTAATAAAATTTTTAGGGTCATGACTAGAATACATAAGATAAAAGGCTGTAAGTTCTTATATGACAATGAGAAACAAGTATGTTAGGCGTTCCCATATTTCTGAGAAGAAATTTAG
>Ga0209657_1002284_pt1 | contig 10758 bp, 13 predicted proteins | sample SaaInlV_100m_DNA_FD_184650 | JGI IMG/M metagenome (GOLD analysis project Ga0209657, IMG submission 184650) | Marine microbial communities from expanding oxygen minimum zones in the Saanich Inlet - SI037_S3LV_100m_DNA (SPAdes) (version 2) | ecosystem: Environmental > Aquatic > Marine > Intertidal... | reverse complement strand
GTATGGCATTAGATGGTTGTATGTGGATGGGAGATCACTGCATGGAGTCAAATGATAATTGTATGGATTTTGACAATCAACTTGATTGCATGAATAGTGATGATGGTTGTTATTGGATGGGTAATCATTGTATGGCAGGTTCAAATTGTACGGATCCAATTGCTTTTAATTATAACCCGATTGCTGCGGCTCTTGGCGAAGGTGATAATTCCACATGCCAATATTCTTCATTTATTGTTTTTGGGTGTACATATGAATCAGCCATTAACTATAATTCTGAAGCTAATGTAGATGACAATTCATGTGAATACAGCTTTGGTGATATCAATCATGATGGTATACTGGATATACTTGATCTTGTAAGTATTGTTAATCTCATCCTTGGTCGTTAAATGTAATTTATTAATTTGATTTAATTTTTTAGCTCCATTTCTTTTATTTTTCTTAAAACTCACATGCATATGTGAGTTTTTGTCGTATATAGAATCAATTGATTTTATTTTTATATTTTCATATGAAATTATTTAATAGAAAGAAATGGAATATGAAAAATATCAGTTTAGCTTGCATAATAGTAGCGTTTAACTTTTTAGTTGCAAATCAACCAACCTCTTTAAATATAGATCCTATTGAAGATTCTCAATCAATATTTAGTATATCTGAAGTTTCGATTAGAGATTGTGATGAATGTGAAAATGATTATACAGATTTAGGCAGTGAATGTTGTGATACTGCTTGGCTTGAATATGGTGTTAATTGTGATGAATTAGAGTCTGCTTATTTTTGGGATTGTTCTGGTTGTAGCTGCCCTGGAGATGAACCTGTAATAGATGAGGAGAGCTGTGAGGGTGAGTGGATATGAATGAAGATTCTATTATTAATATACTTGACATAGTTCAGATGGTTAATACTATTCTTAACTAGATCAATCATTTTATAAATTTAGATTTCATGTCCCTAAAATTAAATTCACGATAATCACTACATCTAACACATTATAGTCACCATCATTATTCATGTCCCCTACAGTTTCTTGGTACTCTGAAGGTTCTGAGCCCATGATTATATTTACCAATTGAATCACATCAAGAATATTAACGGTACCATCATTACTCAAATCACCCATAATACTGTTGCAAGAGGGTGATGTGAAAATATTTAAAGAGAGATCATCAAAATAGCTATCATTATCCTCACCGCCATTTCGAGTGCCCGTAAGTACGGTACGAATGATTATAGTGCCTTCAGGAATAATAGTAAATTGTTCAAATTCTGTCCAGCTACTATTTAATGTGGACATAGATTCACCTTCTATAATTGTGTTGCCACTTTCATCAATAAACAGAAGATGCATTGCAGGTTGATCCTCACCACCCCAGTCAGATAAAAATCCAGAAAAACGTACAGATGCATCACCAGCATCGATGCAGCCAAAATATTCATTTACGTCAGCATCTTGATAAACCTCTGCATACTCAGCCGTCTCACAAAGGCCACCTACGGAGAAATAATAGTCACCTGAATGAGGTTCAACACCATTACACTCAAGAGCTTCTAATGATTCAAAAATTCCAGTTTCAACTATCCAGCTGAGTACACCGTTTTCTGCATCACCGTTGCTGAGTAAATTGGGAGAGTATAATGATTCGCCTGTACTAAATGGGGTTGGCTCTGACCAATTACTCCAAACCAATCCTTTATCACGATAGCGTACACGCCAACAATAGTCATAATTTTCTGAAAGATAATTGGCTGTGGCAGTGGTTAGGCTATTTCCTGCTTGTGTATCTTCATTAAAATACCAATTTTCATGAGATTCAAAATCATCTAGGATAAGTATCTCAAAATTATCACAATTTTCTGAAATTTGCCATTGAGAAAAACCATGTTCATCACCATCAGAATCAGAGAATTCTCCACCATATAGAATGAGATTATCAGGATTATGGTTTTGACCAATTGGTGATACAATATTAGGTGTATTTGGCGGAGTATTCCATAGGCGGATAGTTACTTGATCACGGATTTCATTGTCCCTGAAATGGCTTTCATTTCCACGGCTGACCCTTCTAATAGTGAATTGGGGATCATCTCCAGCATCAATATCTACCATTACAAATCCCCATTCATCTTGCGAAACGGTATATTCGGGGTAATCATTTTGAGCATATTCCCCCCAATTATCAATGGCTCCACCAGCTGTTGCCACATTTACCATTACATGTTGATGGTTTTGTGATTGCCCTCGAGAATATCCATGTGTATGGCCAAAAAAGTGGATACTGGGTTTACCACATGAAGTTGAAAACTGTTCTAATCGTTCAATTACATCACCCGTAAAATCCGTATTTCCAGCTATCCATAATTCTGATTGATGAGGATGATGTAGTTCTGCAAAAACAAAATCAATATGATCTTCACTACATGTTGCATCAAGAATAGACTCTAACCATAATAATTGTGTGTTTATTTGGTAAGCAGGATTTGAATCTAAACCAATGATACGGACATTGGAGTTATCTTTCCACCACCAATGCTCTGCATAACCAGGTGAACCATTGTTTGGTAAATTGAAATACATGGTAAAATAGTCAGTATTATTTTCATGATTACCAAAAACAGGATATATGGGTACAGTGGCAAACAAGGGTTCAGCAGGTGTAAAAAAATGTTCAGCCCATTGAGAATAGTCATTTCCATTCTCAACTAAATCGCCAGGAATGAGAATTAAATCTAAATTGCTAGAAGTAAAATCTATTATGCCATCATGGATAATTTCTTCAAATTTATCCCAATTACTCCAATCTTTTTGCATATCACTTATTGCTACCATTCGTGTAGATTCTTCTAGTCCTGGTTCCATAGGTGTTTTGAAATTGAATATTTCAGATTCTAGATTACCGGTAAGAACCCTATAATAGTAGATGGTATTTGAATTTAAATTTGTGAGTTCAACCGTATGGATATATGAAGTAATGTATCCTATCTCTGCTGTACCAGATGTGGCTTCTCCAAGGGTTTGAGTAGGTCCCCATTCTACTAGAGATTCAAAACCGCTGGTAGTTTCCCACATAACAACTATAGATGAGGTGTAGGCATTTTGTAAATAGGGTTTGATATGGAAGGATTGCGTAAAAATAGATGATATACCTATTGTAATGAAAATAATTCTATATATACAATCTTTCATACTTTCCTTTCATTGTTCGTAAAATCAGATTTTATCTATATTATCCATATCTATAGTACAATTACAGCTTCTTTTGTTACCCTTAAGGTGGTTGAAGTTAAGAAATATTCAACAAAAGAGTAAATAAAATAGATTCATATAATATTTCATTCCATGTAAGGATTTTAAAAGGGCTAATTTTCGTTACTATGAATATACTAAGATTAATCAATAATCAAAGAGAATACTTCAATTCGGGGCAATCACGAGATGTGAAATTTCGGATTGAACAATTGAAAAGGTTAAAAGTTATATTTGAAAAATATGAAGATGAATGCATTCTTGCATTGGGAAAAGACTTAGGGAAATCTCAAACTGAAGCCTATCTCACTGAAGTTGTATTGATTCGCGATGAATTGAAAATGGCTATTAGAAATACAAAGAAGTGGTCAAAACCAAAACGGGTACCCACTCCAATTATATTGGCAGTTGCATCTAGTTATCGTCAGCCTGAGCCTTATGGTGTTACATTAATTGTGAGTCCCTGGAATTACCCAATTGCTTTAGGACTTATGCCATTGATTGGTGCAATTTCTGCTGGGAATACAGCAGTGTTAAAACCATCAGAATTGGCACCAGCATCCTCAGTTATTATTACCAAAATTATTTCAGAATGTTTTAGGCCAGAACATGTAATTTCCATTGAAGGTGGGGTAGAAGTTGCCACAGAATTACTTCAGCATCGGTATGACTATATATTTTTTACAGGTGGTACAAAAGTAGGGCAAGTGTATTATGAAGCTGCCGCTAAAAACCTCACCCCGGTAACATTAGAGTTGGGTGGTAAATCGCCATGTGTGGTGGATAAAAAAGTAAATATTAATGAGACTGCAAAACGTATTGTTTTTGGAAAATATTTGAATTGTGGTCAATCGTGTACTGCGCCCGATTATATTTTAGTGCATGCGTCAGTAAAAAACGATTTGATTAATGCGCTGAAAAAAAATGTGATTGAAATGTATGGTGAAAACCCTGAAGATAATGATGAATATCCTCGAATCATAAGCGATGGACATTTTGATCGAATTTGCTCATTGATTGATGAAAAGCATATTGCCTTTGGTGGAAATTCTAATAAAGGAAAAAAATATATTTCACCTACATTTATTGCTTTAGACTCTACCGACAATTCCATTATGAATGAAGAAATTTTTGGGCCTGTTTTGCCCATTCTCTCATTTAAAAATATTGATGAAGTTAAGACCTTAATCAAGAGTAAAGAGAGGCCATTGGCCCTTTATATTTTTACCAAGAATAAAAAAGTGGAAAATGATTTGTTACATAATATTTCTTTTGGGGGTGCTTGTGTGAATGATACCATGACCCAATATGCAAATCCTAACTTACCCTTTGGTGGAGTAGGACATAGTGGAATTGGTGATTATCATGGTGAGTATTCATTCAAATCATTTTCTCATTACAAAAGTATATTCAAAAAATCTATGACCATCGATTTTACCCGTTTTGTGCGTTATGCACCATGGAAGGGTAAATTTAACTTCATTAAGAAAATAGTCTGAGTTTCTACTTTCATTTAAATAAGCTGTAAATTCCTTTTACACAGAGAATGATTCAGATGTAAATTTTCCACCGTGTTTGGTGGGGATTTTCCCACAATTAATAATTCATAATTAAATATCCATAAATCATGAAAAATATCATTACCCTTTTGTGTTGCACTTTTTTACTCACATCCTGCTCGAAAGAGTCAAAATATTCAATTTCTGAAACCTATGAAAATGGACATAAAAAATCCATTGAAGCCACTGAAGGTGGGCGAATAGTTAAAAAAGTTTTCTATTCAGAAAAAGGAAGTGAAACCGCTGTTGAAACATATGATCAGCAAAACTTAGTAAGTCGGTGGTCAGCTGGAAATATGAATTTCTCTGGAGAATCATTCACTGATCATTTTGGAAATGGTGCACTAAAGAAATCAGGTTACTATATTGATGAAAAAATGAATGGGAAATGGTCCTATTATAACCGCCATAATCATTTAGAGACCGAACGCTATTTTTTCAATGATGAGGCCACGGGTATTTGGGTGTGGTATGATAAACACGAAAATGTACAGCACATGGAAGATCACGGAAATATTAAATCTAATGGCCAATTTATTGAATTTTATGTAAGTGGCCAAGTTAAAGAAGCATCATTCTATAATAATGGAAATCTTGACGGGATGTATGTTCGGTATCATGAGAATGGCGAAGTGAAAACAAGTGGCCAATATTCAAAAAATTATCAAGAAGGGGTATGGTCATGGTTGGATGAAAATGGCCAACTTGAAAGAGTTGAAACCTACAGTAGTGGACTTCTTGATGGCCAATGGAAACAGTTTTACACCAATGGGCAGATAAAATTCCAAGGGAAATATGCCAACAATGAACGTACCGGTCAATGGGTGTGGTATGATGTAGATGGAAATGATACCCATTCTGAAATTTATTAATTTTTTATTAATTTTATTATTATTCTCCTGTAATGAAAATGAACGGGAGTATAAGTTGTATTATCCCAATGGTGATATTCGTGTTTCTGGGACTTATGTAAATGATAAGGCTCACGGTTTTTGGGAGGGTTATTATCCAAACGGTCAGTTGAAATCTTCAGGCGAATATTACAACGGTGAATTAGTGGGTCATTGGCTGTGGTATTATGAAGATGGCTCCATTGTAAAAGATTCAACCTATAATTATCCAAATTCTTATGAGTAAAAAAATAGATATACGCGAAATTCATACAACATTTGAACACCTCCTTTTTGAGCGAGATGCACTTATTACGTCCAACTCGACTGCTCCTGAAATTGATGAATTAGATAATCAACTTCTTGAGATGATTACTTCTGGAATTTATACCGGCGTTGCCTTTTCAGAACGAATGAATTCATGGAAACCAAATTCAACATCGCTTGCAACATCTTTAGAGAATGATTCAACTATTGATGCCGAAGATGGGAAAATTACGATTTGTGAAGCACTGGCACGAAAAATAGAGAAGGAACGAAAGTTCAAGAGTGTTCAGAATTGGTCTATGTTTGCGTGTACCATTTTATTGGTTCTTTATTATATGGTTGTAGGGTGGTGGGTCTAATGAAGAAGGTTGATATGCAGCATCCTAAATTTTACCTATCCGCAGAGATAAACGATTCTGGTAGGATTGAAGCGAGCTATGTCTCGAATCGATTTGGTCCATCTGGAAAGCTGAAAGAAGAAATAATCGTTTTGGATGATATTGATGCAAATACATCCATTGAAACTATTCTCATCAATCTAAATAAAGCCGAATTTAAGAATTTAGAGATATTTATAATCCGACAAGAAAAAGTGGTTCAAACCTATGAGCGTAACGGTAAAACGGAACAGCTTCGGATAGTTTCAGAAAGTTTAAATTTATTAATTGAATTCCGATCTACATTTGAAAATTGGTTTAATGAAATGGAGTGCACCGTATGACCAATGAAAGCATCTATTTTGAATGGCTTACTTTTACATGGCTCATGGATAACTTACTTTGGATTTGCGTGGGAATGATTATTTCTATGCTGATATTATTTATTTTTCCGGTCTTGTTGGGGTATTCTATAAAAGATGAAGCGGAAAAACAGCAAACCAATAAGGCATTAAAAAAAGAGGATTCACATTAATGGAGATGATGAATTATTACATTATTTTATTAGTGGTCTTTGCCATGGTTGCTTTAGGTGAAGTATTCAAATTAAAAAAAGAAGTTCGAAAGCTAAACAAAGTTACTGATTTTTTATTAAAGCAATCTCAAGAAGAAAAAAGTCAATAAAAATCAGAGAATTCACATTTGAATGAGGAGTAATTCTTCTTTAAATTTTAGGCTATGGATTACCCCCAAATAAACAATATATGACAGATTCAGAGCAAAAATTAACCACACCTGAAGAACAGAGTAGAGTCTATGTACTATTTTACTCCTTTTTTCTTATCCCCCTAATGATTACAGTTATTGGGGTTTTATTCTTCATGGTTGTCCGATTTGTTACCTTCGAATCGGGAAATCCCCAAGAGTATCTGACTCAAATCAAAATTGGCTCTGCATCAAAGCGTTGGCAGTCCGCCTATGAATTATCTAAAATTTTATCCGATCCCGATAAAGTTCCATTAGACAACCAATTCAAAAATAGTATAATCAGTGCATTCGAAAAATCATTACATGATGACCCTAAGGTTCGCATGTATTTGGCATTAGCAATGGGCCGTACAGGTGATGTTGCATATGGCGAACCATTAATGACGGCGTTGAATGATGATAGTGCTGAAATTATTACCGCCGCAGTTCAAGCCATCGGATTGATTCAATACAAACCTGCTGTGGGTCAATTATCGGTTATGGCAACTTCATCAGAATTTCAAGCCGTACGATTAGCATCTGCTATTGCATTGGGGCAAATTGGAGATGAGTCTTCACTCCCCCTTTTGAAAAAATTATTGGATGATGAAGAAGCAAATATTCGGTGGGATGCGGCCATTGCATTGGCAAAAATGGGTGACTCTTCAGGAACCATAATTATCAACAGTTTACTCGATCGAGCATACTACAAAAATTTCAAAGAGATTGATAGTTGGGAAACTGAAAAGGCAATTTTAGTGGCAATACAAGTGAGTAGTCAATTGGGTGGCCAAGAGTTCAAATCAAATTTGCTTATATTGGCGAAAGAAGACCCAAATATGGAAATTCGAAATGCCGCATTGAAAACATTAGAAAGCGTGTATAATATGGAGTTGAGTAATGGCTAAACCGGATAAATTTATTCCAAATGCATCCATTGGTGCAGATGGTGATCAAACAGCCATGGATAGAAAAGGGTTCCTGAACTGGTTAACTATTGGATGGTTATCTTTTTCTGCCGCAACGGGTGGATTCTTTGTGGTGATGATTCGCTTTCTTTTCCCCAATGTATTATTTGAACCGCCTCAGAGTTTTAAAATTGGCTATCCTGAAGAATTTGTGCCGGGGAATGTTGACATCCGATATAAGAAAAAGTATAATATTTGGGTGGTAAGAAACGAAGAAGGCATCTATGCACTATCTACTGTTTGCACTCATTTAGGATGTACACCAAATTGGTTAATGGCTGAACAGAAGTTTAAATGCCCATGTCATGGTAGTGGGTTTAGATTTAGCGGAATTAATTTTGAAGGCCCTGCACCTCGCCCGCTTGAGCGATTCATGATTTATTTAGCTGGAGATGGGCAAATTGTAGTTGATAAAACGAAATCTTTTAAATTTGAAAAAGGCGAATGGGAAAGAGCAGAATCTTTCCTTAAGGTCTAAATAGGAATTTTGATAAATGAGTGAAAAAGAAAAAAAGCCATCATTATTAGAACAACTGGGTGAATCACAAGTTTGGAAGTCCATCTTTCGATCGGGTGTACCTAAAAGTCGTCGTCAACGAATGTATGCAGTATTGGGAAATGTATTCCTACATCTGCATCCCGCACGATTACCACGTCATGCAGTAAAAATTGGTTATACATGGTGTATGGGCGGGCTATCATTTTTCCTATTCGTAGTGCTTACAATTACTGGCATTCTACTCATGTTTTACTACAGACCCACTGTAGAGTATGCCTACACAGATATCATTGATTTGACAGAGCAAGTTCCATTAGGGATTATGCGTGAGATTCATCGATGGGGAGCCCATGCCATGATTCTTACGGTGTGGCTACATATGCTTCGTGTGTTCATGACAGGTTCTTATAAACCACCTCGTGAATTCAACTGGGGCGTGGGTGTGTTATTGATGACATTAACTATGTTTATGAGTTTTACAGGATATCTACTTCCATGGGATCAGCTTGCAATTTGGGCGGTAACGGTGGGAACCAATATGGCTCGGGCACATCCATTTATTGGGCATGAAGGTCCAGGTGCTTCTTTACTGGCAATTGGGGATATTAATTTAGTGCATGCAGGTTCAGACATTCGATTTGCACTTTTGGGAGGTCGATTTGTTGGCGAGGCAACCCTACTCAGGTTTTATGTTCTCCACTGTATTGCAGTGCCATTTATCGCAATGATTTTTATGGCTGTCCATTTCTGGCGAATCCGGAAAGATGGCGGCATCTCAGGACCACTTTAATAAGAGGAAGTATTCGTGGAATCCATAAAACATTTTATAGATTATTTATCAGCACCAACAATTTCGTTTACATTGTTAACGGTGTTGTTCCCCTTTATTTTTCCGCCAACAGATTGGTTTGATAAAAAAAGCCGTCAGTTTGGGTTTCATAAACTTTGGACGAATACGGGTGGATATGTAATGTTTATCCTCATTACCATTTTCTTTGTGGTGGGGTATTATGATCCGAACTTTAATCTTACCCTAACCAAGCCAGATAACTTCCCTATTTTATTAATGATTTATGGAATGTTTTTCTATTTATGGTGGGGAATGAAACAAGCCTACATCAATGACGAACGTTTAGACCGTGGTGAGAAACCAACTGAATATCATGATCCCGATGATAAAGTATTGGTGTGGCCAGATTTGGTTTATATTGAGTTTATTGCCTTATTAGTATTTATGGTATTCCTCATTGTTTGGTCAATTTTAGTGGGTGCACCTTTAGAGGAACCTGCAAACCCTGCGGCAACACCAAATCCATCAAAAGCTCCATGGTATTTCTTAGGACTTCAAGAAATGTTGGTTTATTTTGATCCATGGATTGCCGGCATTGTGTTCCCCATGTTAATTATTTTTGGAATGATGGCTATTCCATATATGGATATCAATAAAAAAGGTGATGGTTATTACTCATTTAAAGATCGTCGCGTGGGAATGTTTATTTTCATGTACGGCTGGCTGGCGCTATGGGTATTCCTTATTGTCATTGGTACATTCTTTAGAGGACCGAACTGGAACTTCTTTGGGCCATTTGAATGGTGGGATCCGCATAAGGTTGTAGCATTAAACAATATCAATCTATCTGAATATATTTGGGTTATTGGCATGAATAAAGCGCTTCCTGCAAATCCATTGGTTAGAGAATCGATGGGATTTGTTGCGGTGTTTATGTATTTAGGTGTATTGCCTTTAGTCTTGGCTAAATCGCTATTAAAGGAAATGTATGAAGCATATGGTCCAGTTCGGTATTCATTTTTGATGTTCTTCGGACTTTCTATGTTATCGTTGCCAATAAAAATGTACCTCCGTTGGTTATTTAATTTGAAATATATTATTGCCATTCCTGAATGGTTCTTCAATATTTAAGGGTTTAAAGCGTGGATTATTTTAACGACGAAAGATATTGGAATATAAATTTACTCAACAAGTGGTTCGCCATTATGAGTATTTTATTTTTGGTTTCTATTACGTGGATGTTTATTGATGATAATGATGACGATTTTAAAGTGTATCAGAAAGAATATCGACATCTTGAAATTGGCATGACTGAGGCCGCATTAGAAGTTGCACTTGTAGAAGTTCAGGCCGAACGTGAAATCTACGAAGACAAGTATAATTCCAAAGCAAAAGCATTTGAGTCTCAACA
>Ga0209657_1002280_pt1 | contig 10763 bp, 12 predicted proteins | sample SaaInlV_100m_DNA_FD_184650 | JGI IMG/M metagenome (GOLD analysis project Ga0209657, IMG submission 184650) | Marine microbial communities from expanding oxygen minimum zones in the Saanich Inlet - SI037_S3LV_100m_DNA (SPAdes) (version 2) | ecosystem: Environmental > Aquatic > Marine > Intertidal... | reverse complement strand
CTTGCACCTAACATTGTTACTAACCTTCAATCCATACATTTTCTTCTCCACCCAGATATTTGAATTTTTTTTCTGTTGATGTGTTTTTCCACACATCACCGTTCTGTGGACTAGATGGTGGACTGCTAGATTCAAAATAAACTTGTCTTGGAGTGGGTTTGTTATAAATTTCCCATGCGGTGCCATTCCATGAATATGTTATGTCACCAAGAGTTGTCTGTTCATCAATTGAGGGGTTTTTTGAAAATAATGCCATTATGTTGTATCCTATGAGAAGTTGATTCCACCTACGAATCCGTAGATTGTTGTTCCTGCATCGATTGTCATAAACGAAACAATATCTACACCAGACGCTGTGAGTGCAGGAGCATTACCACCTGGCCATTTAACATTGGCGTGCCATGTTGTTGTGTTTGCTCCACCGTTTGTAATAATGAGTGTAACTGTTCCCGATTTACCAGATGCAGGAGGATTGGTGAAACTTACGGTAAGGTCATCAGCGAAAGTAAAGGATTGAACATTGCCACTTTCAAAATCAACATTGAAGGAAGCACTTTTGGTACTTGTTGCTAATGCAGTTTCAGAATAATCTTTAAGGTTTGGTCTTACAACATCAGTATCGGCAAAGTTTGTTCCCGCAGAAGTAATATCAATATAATCAGTTCCACCGGCCTCAAGGGTTATCTGGTTTGTTTGGAATTCTATTCGTGTGTCCGAATCACCATTGTGAGTGAGATATCTGTCAAACATAGTTGCGTTTGCAGCCAATCGGATTTGTCCACTACCACCATTGAAGATAATTTGTTCAGTATCTCCACCGATATTAACTTCTGCATCTTCAGTTAATACAATATTTCCAAGACAATTAATATCCCCACCAAATGTTGCACCTGCATCTGCGGAGATTCCCACAAATGCATGGATGTCTGTATCCATATCAAGAATGTCTGTACCGAGTATTTTGTAATTTATTAAACCACCAGTAATTCCCATATAGGTCGAAGTTGCGTGGTCTATAGATGCTAAAAGTGTGTGTGTTGTAGTGTTTGCAGTATATCTGCTCGCACCTATTGGTGATGTAAATGCATTTCCAGTTGTATGTGAGAATGTTTGTGATTCATCTAGTTTAGGAACATTTGAGCCTGCGGTCAGGATATACTTTGCAGTATTATTGGGAATACCAGAAATGACGGTGTTTTGTAACGACGCTGTTATAGTATCATCGGTTGATATATCAATTCCGCTAATTATTCCATTACCAGCATTATTATAAAGTGGAGAACCATTTCCTTCAACCGAAAAATATTGTATAGCCGCAACATCTTGTGTGCTTCCATCACTGAATGTGATAGAACTTCCTGCTCCTGTTATTCCAATACTGCCATTTACCAATGTGACATCTCCACCAAATGTCGCACCTGCATCACAAGAGATACCACCAGAGGTTTGTAAACTAGTGAGTGTTCCGACTGATGTAATATTTGGTTGGGCGGCGGTCGTGACCGTGGCAGAAGTTCCTGATGCGTTACCAGTTACATTACCAGTTAATGGACCAGCAAATGATGTGGCAGTTACCGCACCACCAAATGTTGCACCACCATCGGAAGAAATTCCAGTACCTATATGTACCCTTCCTGTTGTATTTAAATCTCCAGTGACACCAAGAGTATCGCTAAGAAATGAAAGATTATCGCTTGCGCTGAATCCTCCGTTGAACATATAATTTAATTGTCCGTCTTGACCAGCAGGTTGTTCGGCAGATGGACCGGCAAACAAAAGAACATTTGCACCAGACGAATCTCCAATCCACAACTTTTGGTCTTCTATATTGACCGCTGGTTCGCCGTATGTTAATCCACTAGGAACATTACCTACGGTAGATGACCGTTTTAATCTAATTATTGTATCGCCTGTTTGTCCAGCCATTTTCCGTTCCTATTTAATGAATAATCAAAGAGTTTGATTTTGTGTCTTGTTGTCTTACAACCAGATTATCACTTTTTACTAGTGTAAGTGTCTGTGTTTTTGTATTTTGCTGTCTGACTATAACCTTATCTTTACTTCTTATTACTTTATGTTGTTGTTCATCTTCTACCAACAACTTATTAATTCCATACTTTCTGGTTACTTTATTATCCTGCTCTATTTCAATTATTAGTTTTTTCATTTCGTTACTTCGCCATCGACATTGAATCTTCCTTGAAGAATTCTTGTAACATTTGAAGCAGTAGTTCCTGCTGTTCCTGTTAAAAGTTCGATATCATATACATGACTTCCCGATGGAACATCTTTCATTGTGTATGCAGAAATCTCAAAGAAGATTCCACCAGTAATAGAACCTGCCGTTCCTGTGTTTAAACCGATACCACCCGAACCACCGATGCCGTATGTTCCGCCATTTGTAAGACCAGCCGGAACAGAAACAAATTCTCCCGTCACACCACCACCAGTCACACCTAATGTATTGAGTTCTAGTATTTTCTTGGTTGCAGTTTTACTTCTTCTGACTTGCATTCGTGCATCATTATATGCCGCCAAATCTACAGAAGCACCTGTTCCAGTTTGGTATTGGATATACAGGGTAAAATTTGAACCCTGTTCTGCGTTTATGTCGTAATTTCCTGATGCCACAGCAATCTCCTTTAGATAATAGTATACATTATATGTATTCTATTTTTTCTTTCGAGTTTTGTATCCCTTTTTGGTTTTAGTCACCTTTGTTCCTATTTTATCCTGAGATGCTTTCTCTGCCTTTTCTTTCTTTTTCTGTGCTTTCTGTGCTTCCATTACCTGTTGATTTTGTGCTGCCATATCGGTTAAGACCTTCATGTATGTATTTAAATTATCCTGAATTCTCTTTCTATCACCGTCTGGACATAATTTATTGTCCAAGATATATTTACATGCCGCGCCACCTCTTTCAAAGTCATTTACATAAAATGCAGTCGCACCAATCTCATCTACACACATCCAATTATATACATCTTCAGATATGAACAAAATATCCTGTGGTGGAATCGGTAATTCCGCGGCATGTTTTGCATACAAAAATGCCTGTCTTGGTTGGTTATTAATTCTATGTAATTTAGCAAGTTGATACAATGGTTCTGCACGACTTGGACGGAATGCCCATGCCTGCAAGTATCTATCTGTCTGCTCAATGAACGGTCGTTCAAGAATGCAAGAAATGATTGCAAGTCGGAACATGGAATAATAAATTTCTTCTTCCCATCCACCAGCCTGCGCTCGTTGTGTATATGCTTCTTCTGCTTTTTCAAATTGCTGTGAATCAAAATAACTCTGTGCAAGATAGAACATATATCTAGAATTCTTCGGTTCATAATTAACAGAATCTTCATTTGTAAGTGCATCAAGAAGCATATCTGCATCTTTGCTGTATTTTTCTACTGCGGAAACACCAACATTTCTTGCACCTACTGTTCTTGCCTCAATATGATATTTGCCGTCAATTCTTGATTGTGTTATTTCTTCTGGTTTCTTTCCACTACAGGCGGCATATTCGTGAAGCACTCCGACATATTCCCACCCTACACCTGATTTGAAAATTTGATTTCTCCACCAAGTAAAATCTCCCCGTTGAATCTTTAATGAATATCCGTCATTATTCATTATGTCTGGAAACTTAAAATCTCCTTCAATGTAATCATCGGCATCAATCATCCACATATAATCACATTTACCGTCACCAAGTTTTAATGCACGACTTCTGGACATACCAAAACCCTCCCAAGGAACTTCATGCAGTTCTCCTGGAATTCCCTTCTCCTCGAAGAAATCCTTAATTAAATCTTGAGTTCCATCGGTCGAACCAGTGTCACAAATTATCCAATAGTCGATATACTGGCACATACTTTCAAGACATTCCTTGATGATGTGTGTTTCATCTTTTACAATCATACATAGTGCAATTTTTGGTTTCATATTTTATTCTCCGAAGACAATACGGCTGAGGTATTATCTTTCCAATCCCAGTTCTTTCTAAAGTTTTTATTCTGTTCCCATACTGCTTTCAATACAAGAGGATTCATTCCATTCTTTTCCATAGTATCAATAAGTGCATTAGTATCTTTTGGAAAACAAGTTCCACCGAAACCATAATCTCCATCTGGTCCGGGAACTTTCCAATGCGAGTCTGCAATTCTCGTATCGGCTGTCACTGCTTCTCCAATCTTGTCAAAATCTACACCTAATGATTCTGTCAATACTTTCATCTCATTGAAAAACATAACCTTGGTTGCAAGGAAACAATTTGCAAAATACTTGACTGATTCCGATTCGTCAGATGTCATTGTGTATATGGGCACATCTGGGAAAAATTCAGAATATAATTCTTTTGTTTTTGAAAGTGATTGTTCGCAACTACCACCCAACACAGTTCTATCTGCATTTAGAAAATCTTCTTCGGCATTTATGGCAGTAAGAAATTCTGGATTGTGAATAATATTCAACCACGAATGCTTTTCTTGAAGTTTTCTTGTTGTACCAATAGGAACAGTGGACTTAATAATGAATATAGGATTACTTCCTACTAAATCATCCTTCTCTAGCATATCAAAGAATCCTTCAATAATAGAAAGATTGCATTCTCCGCCTTCTGCATCTACCATTGGTGTAGGTAGACATACAAACACAAAATCGGAATTAATTGTGGACATTAATCCGTGCGTTCTTCTTTTTGGGTCTGTGTCATATATCTTGACACCATCTACGAATGGAGAGAATCCATTAGCAACCGCATTTCCTACAAATCCATTTCCAATAACACCAATACTTATCATAATATAATCACTTTCCTTTTATTTCCAAAAACTATAAAGTCCCTTGTCTACTTCATATGTATCAAACTTTTGTTGCTTTCTTGTGGGTTGTTTTTGCGCCCAATCCCACATCTCAATTAAACCTTCTTTCAGTCCAACTGTTTCTGTATAATCTAAAAGTTCTACAGATTTTTGATGAGTAGACCATGCATGTTTAACTTCGTGCCGTTGTTCAAGATATTTTACTTCTTCTGCGCCTATTACTTCCATTAGTATATTAGCCGCTTCTGTTATTGTATATTCTTTGATACCACCAAGATTAATAATTTCTTTTGATGCTCTTTCATCTGTTGCCGCTTTCCAGAATGGTTCTAATACATCGTCAATATAACTGAATGCTCTTGTTTGTTTACCATCTCCAAAAATTGTGATGGGGTTTCCATTCATGTGTTGATACATCCATATACCGAGAACATTTCTATACTTATCCCAAATGTTTTGTTTCTTGCCATAGACATTATGGGGTCTAATTATACACCAATCAAGTCCGTGCTGTTCTCCTGCAATTTCAATATCTCTTTCACAAGATGCCTTGGCAACACCATAGGGGTCTATAGGATTTCTTCGTAATTCTTCTGCGAACGGTGGATTGTCCTCACCATATACTGCCATACTTGAAGTAAACACCAATCTTTTTACATCATAGTTTATACACTGATTCACAATATTTGCCGTACCAACAAGATTGTTTATATAATTGAATGTTCTAATAAAAGGACTCAATCCTTCGGCGGCATATGCCGCGAAGTGGTAGACATAATCAATATCGTGTTTTGAAAACAGTTCTTTTATTTCGTCACTTTCTACTTTTATATTATAGAATGTAACTTTGTCGTTCACATTTTCGATATACCCGCCGCTTAGGTCATCTACACCTATGACATTAGCCTCTGGTTTATTTTCTATAATCCAATCTGCAAGACGAGAACCTAGTAGTCCTGCGACACCTGTTATTAATATATTCATTTCTTAATATGAAACCTTTTTCTTTGAGTGATTTGCTTGAACCGTGTATTGTTTATATGGTTCGATTACATTATATTTAGTATCTGTTTTCCAACATGCATAATTGAAACTTAATTGGTCACGATAACTAAATTCCTCTACCATAGACCACCATTCATTATTCATTTGTGTAATTTCTGGTGTATTTCTTCTTACCAATAAATGGCAGGCACTAAGACCATTATTTTCTGGATAACCTTCACTTTTAATGTGTTCTATTTCTGCATCTACTATTTCTGGTTTTTCGTACTTTAATACATCTCTTATTTCTTTTGCCTCTTCATATAGGCAAGAGCGGTACGGATTCTTGTGCAATGCGATATCGGCATCCTTCAAGAAATTATCAATAAGGAACGATGGGTGAATGTTAATAAACATATTTGAATCGACATATATTGTATAATCATATTCTGCCAAAACTAAATGAGAATTTATTTTAGGATACCTAGAAGTTTTTCTGTTGTTCTCTACAATCTCTGGCAACTCTTTCATTGTCCAAGTTGCGCTATCAAATGGTGTATCGGTGAACATAAACATATCCACCTCTTTTATTTTTGGTGGTTCTATTGGAGTGTCGTACCCTCCGACATTTACTGTATATACTGCAATCCTATTCATCAATATACTTTTTCCCAATCAAACCGAAGGAACTCATATGACCATTCGCCTGTTCTTTTCTTTTCTTCAAATAGTTTTTCATTGACATCTCTTTTACTTCTGTCAATCTCTGAAGTTTCGCCTTCTTCGTCTATAACCATTTCAACTTCATATCGTTCTTCTACTCTGACTATTCCTTTTGCTCTCCAGAAAAATGCAGGGTCGTTTTGTCCATAATTTCCACAGAAATCTTCATCCCATCCGCCTATTCTCCAAAAGTCAGATGTATGAATCATAAATTGTCCGGGTGCAATTTTATTGGCATTACTAATTTCTGTTCCGTTATATCTGTAAAACTTATAGGCATTACCTATTGTGTCGGTAAGGTTTAACATTAAACTTAATGATTCTTCTGGAATAAGATGGTCTATATCGTGCTTGAACATCCATTCAGTTTCGCATACCTTTGCGCCAAGATTAACGGCACCGGGAATGTTACAATAAATATCTTCATTAATTCTATACACCGATAAATTTATATTCGGATTGTCGATATATTCCATTGCTTCTTTCGATGAACCATCATCAACTACTATGAATTGTACTTTGCTCTTAATTTCATCACTATATGATTCCCACATCTCGATTTGCTTTTTGAGCATGTCGGATTGATTATAGTATGTTGTAATGAAGGATAAACTAGTCATACTAAAACTCTTAAATCTGGGCAAAAATAAATTGCTTTATCTTTATACTTTTCAAAATTATCAATTCTCACACCATTTTCGTTTACTATATCATCATCGGTGTCTACTATAAAGACCTCATCTTTTTCATAATTTTCTAACACAAGATTAAGATATTCTTTGCATCGGTTGAAAGAACCATAGACAATTAAATCAAAGTACCTTTCTCTTATTTTATCTTCTATATTTTCCCTGTCAACAGAAATATCTGGTATGTTTCCAGAATATGTCATACCCCCACCACGCAGTTCAGATACCTTTACTTTCTGTTTTACTAAACCATTCTTATCTTTTTCAGAAAGGTTTGGGTCATTGGGGTCAATCCAAACTCGGTCATCGTTTGTTCCCCTATAGGTATATCCTTCTTTGATACCATCATAAACCCACCAAAGTTTGTTTGAGTCTATTACTCCTTCTCCGACCACATTTCTAAACCCCTGAAACAAGTAATCATTTAATTGGTCTGCTCTATCTCCAAGTGTAATGTATAATACATTTTTAACATCGGTCTTGCCTGTAACCTCTAATGCAAACCTTGCCATGGCATCGGTTGTTAAATTTTCTCTGCAATACTCCAACAACCACTTGCAATCTTTTTCATATTCTTCTTTTGAAAAATCCTTCTGGTAATACTTATCTCGTAATTCTTGGTATTTCTTTTTTGGGTGGTGCATCAAACAATGCTCTGGACACTTATCAATATCCATAAACAGAGGGATACAACCATTCATAATAATTTCTTGATTTCTCCCAGTGTCCCATTGACCCTTTTTCCAATTGTAGCCAAAATAACTTTCCTGATAGTCTCCGTAATAATCATCAGCAGTTTTAAAAATGTATGTTGACTCATCGCCTGGAATTACCGTTCCGAATAATTTTTTCTTTTCTGGAACTTTGTCCAAAACTAACTTTGGAGGGACTACGATATTCAAAGGATAAACAATACCTTTGCCTACCTTTCTTTCAATATCATCAACTCTTTCTTTTATGATTTCATTCATGACCAACTTCTCCATCCTTCATAATCTGTTTTTCCTAGATTTTTATTTCTAGAACCTTTGTTTGGTTTCCAATGACCATAAACACAGACATCGCTTGCATCACTCAACACAGATGCCCACCAAGAAAATGTGCTGTCTTTAAATAGTATTTTATCAAACGAACGAATAAAATTAAAATGGTCTATAAATGTATCCTTTAATGCTGATTCATTTTTTATCATCCCTGCATTTTCTATGTGACATATTGGGTCATATATTGATAATCCTTCTATGAGTTCATTCACATATTCGATTGCTTCCTTTTCGGGGACTAGGTTATGTCGTGGTTCAAATTTTCTATGGAGATTAAAAGATTCTAACTCCTCATAGAGTTTAGAAACATCTTCTATATTGTGTGTCTCCCATTTATCAGCATCTGTTATTATATGGAGTCTGTCAAAATCAAAAGTATCAATGACACTCATATATTTTTTTGAGTCAACATGATTCATGTGGTGTGTTTGTTGAGCGATTCTGTTACCCAATCTCAAATGTAATATCAAATCTTTGGTGTTGGTTTTCTCAACCTTTGGAAACCAAGACCTGACATCATCAATTCTGTCCTTGTACAATGTATAATCTTCAAAATTATTCGAGATGCCAAACACACCACGACTGTCTCCGACAGTTCCCTCTTTTATGTTTTTAGGAATATTTAATTCTGGAATGGCATCATGTGATAGTTCGTAACCATTTCTTTCTGCCAATATTCTAGAACCAGAATATTGAAACAGATGATTACCAAATCCATCAGTATATCGAATAGAAACAACTGGTTTCATATTTCTATATCCACCCCACACTTTTCTTTTAACCAAAATTTAATCTTACTTAACCACACCTTTGAAAGTGGGTCTTCATTATATTTTCTATATCTAGATTCTGACAAGTGTGTAAGAATCACTTCACCGTTCATTTGACCTTCGCATATTTTACCATTGCCACCCTTTACTGACGATTTTCTTCTTGCCTCGTCAAGTTCAGAATCTAAAAATTGTAGTTCTCCGTCTTTCTGAAACAGATGGACACTGTGTATACATTTTCCGCTATAACCATGTTCTTGAATAAGAGGCAACATTTCACCACTGTCTAGATTTATAGTTGAACCTGTCTTAAGATTAAAGAATTTTGATTCTGTTTCTAAAACAGGAACATTTCTAACACCTCCCATATTTACGGTTGCAAAACTCATGTTTAATTTTTTCATCACTTCAGTTTTAAACATACAGACCATTATCGTTGGAAAGTCTTCGTATCTGTTTCTGTTCTTTGGATATGTCAATCCTACCACCGAGCAGGTTTCGTTTAATTCGTTTTTTAATTTCTCATCCCAGTTCTTACACAAGAATGCGACATCAGCATCTACCCACATACCATACTCAGTATTAAAATGATTAAACAAAGTATCCAAAACTTCTCCGTGATTTAAAGAATTGCTTGTGTATTCTGTTTTGTGTGGAGTATCTCCTACCCTATTTTGTACTTCCTTAATTACATCTATAAATTTTATTTTATCATGAAGTCCACTCATTCGGTCTATCTGGATATCATCTCCGTTTAACCCAATAATAAATTCTAACTCTTCTGGATTTTTTGCAGTACTCAACATACTGTTTATAGCAAAACTTACATAACTTTCACAATCACCCTCATAAGAGAAGCATGGGATTCCTATTTGTATTACATCATTTTTTTTAAATTCCACATGTTTAAAATATAATTTGCCAAAATCATCTTCAATATATGCATTTGGATATGGGTCCTCTCTGCATCTAATAAAATTATATAATTCTGTTGTGGACATGTTAGACAATTTATTTGGAGTTAATTCACTCTGATTCGGTAAAATTCTTTTATACTTTTTTCCTTTGTTTTTTTGCTTTTTATACTCTAGATTGGGATATTCTTTAAGTAAACGACAAATAAGTTTTTCACTAGAATCAACCATATTACTAAAAATATTATTCAAATGTCCAGCCAATGAAAGTTTTTCTTGATATAATATATCACCCTCATCAAGTTTTTCATTTAATTTAAAAAGGGTCATTTTAGTATCGATAACACCGTCTAATATTTGATTTTGTATGGGAGAACCGCCAGCATAACTAGGAAGGTCAGATGGATGTAACCCCAAAACCGTTGTAGATTCTATAATATTGTTTGGTATTATCCAACTCCACCCAGACAGTAATATCATTGCAAGATTATCAACTTTATTGAACAACACCTCTAATTGTTTTGGCGTTTCTGCTTTAAACCAATCAAAATTGGTATGTTTATTTTTAATCTGTTCAAACACTTCCGATGACCAATCTCTGTATCCAGCAAATATAATTGTTGAGTTTGTCATTTTTTCTTGTACCTAACCTTTTCAAAATATAAGTATCCTTTATCGTCTTCTAAACATAAATTAGGATAGGGGTATTCTAAACACCTAATGAGGTTATACAAATCCTCTGTCGTTTTTGTAGAAAATTCTTTCATTCTTATAATACTATCAGAAGGAACTCTTGGTAATCTTTTAATATCTTCTTTGG
>Ga0209657_1002274_pt1 | contig 10784 bp, 12 predicted proteins | sample SaaInlV_100m_DNA_FD_184650 | JGI IMG/M metagenome (GOLD analysis project Ga0209657, IMG submission 184650) | Marine microbial communities from expanding oxygen minimum zones in the Saanich Inlet - SI037_S3LV_100m_DNA (SPAdes) (version 2) | ecosystem: Environmental > Aquatic > Marine > Intertidal... | reverse complement strand
CGGCTTTAGAAGTTGAACTCATTGTAGGAGTAGAGCCTTTAGCAGTAGTCCATGCGTCTTTAAGACCAGCTAATTCCAATAATCGTTTAATTTTACCACCTGCAACAAGACCTAATCCTCTAGGTGCTGGAATAATTTCAATTGTAACACTACCACCTTTTCCTCTAACTTTGAATGGAACAGAATGATGTTGATCACATCTACATTCCCAACTACCACATCCTAGTTTGATTGGTTGAACATTAAGAAATGCTTGACTAGTTGCTTTTTCAATTGCGATTCTCATTTGTTTTGATTTACCTCTACCAATTCCCAAGTAACCGTTTTCATTTCCTGCAGCAACAATTGCTTTGAATCTAGTTGATTGTCCGTTTGAAGTCATTTTTTGAATAATACCGACATCTACTACTTCACTTTTCAAATCTGGAAGTAATTTTTTGATAATTCCTGCTTCTTGAACTCTTAATCCTGATTCTAAAATTTCCTCTAAAGATGTAATTTCTCCTGAATCAACTTTTTTACCTAAGATAGTTTTTGGAACCCAAACCTCTTCTACTGGTTCTCTTCGTGGTCTTCTTGGTTTATCAGAAGTTGCACCTGGAACACCTCGTCCATAAACTACTGGTCTTCCTCTAGGACCTCCTTGCCCTTGTGGTTTTGATTGTGGTTTTGCTGTTTGACTCAATTTACTTTACCTCGCTATCAATAGTTGATTTCATTTTTGAAACATCATTTTTTACAGTTAGATGTTCACCGTTTAGTCTGTCTTGTGGTGGGAATGTTTCCTCATTTGCTGGAACTTCTAGTCCTGCATCAACAACTCCTTTGAGAGCTGCTGCCATTCTTTGAGTATATCTTTTAGTTCCAGTGTAAAGGATTGCACCTTTTGCTCCTTTGCCAAGTGCTTTTTTTCCTGCCAGATATCCAGTCAGATATGCTGCAGGTACACTTTTTCTTGAACCCTTCCATCCTTTTTCAATCAAGTATCTAGAATGAGCAGATGAGACAACTTTGTCTCCAGTCATGCCAGGTGTTAAAATTTGGACTTGGGTATTTTGATTAGAAATGTTTACTGTGATAAAATCGCGCTTGCCCATTAACATAGTTCCACGTTTTCTATAATTGGTCTTCTCTTCTCTAAGTCGACGCAATATTTTGGAATAGGCCATATATGAAAAACGATTTTGAAATTGCTCTTATATACGTTAAGCGTGAATCAGAGAAACTAGCAAAGCTTTCTGAGTATGAAGACGATTTTCTGCCTCATCCCAAACTACAGATTGAACTCCATCAATTACATCTGATGTAACTTCTTCTCCACGCTTTGCAGGAAGACAATGCATAAAGATCGCATCTTTTTTTGCAGCACTCATTAATTTTGAATTGACTTGGTATTTTGGTAGGAATTTTTTCAATCTTTTTTTATCAAGATTATGAATTGATGAAAATGTATCAGAGACTACAACATCAGCATTTTTTACTGCAACAAATGGATCGGTAGTTAATTCAACAGTTGTTAATTTCTTTGCATCTTTTACTATAGTCTTGTTTGGTTCAAACCCTTTTGGAGTTGCAATAGAGATTTTTACTCCAGATAATGCAGCACCATAAATCATTGAATTACAAACATTGTTCCCATCACCAATCCATGTAATCTTTAGGCCCTTGAGTTTTTTCTTCTTTTCTTTGATAGTCATAAAGTCTGCCAATATTTGACAAGGATGAAAAGTATCAGAAAGTCCATTTATCACAGGAACACTTGAATGCTCAGATAATTTTTCTAGTAATTCATGATCATAAACTCGGGCCATGATACAATTAGTGTATCGTGATAGAGTCTTTGCAGTGTCCTCAATGGATTCACCTCGAGAGAGTTGCATATCATCAGAAGATAAATTAATTGCGTATCCGCCTAACTGATACATTCCAGCTTCAAAACTAACACGAGTTCGAGTAGATGGTTTTTGGAAAATCATAGTTAATGTTTTATTTTTTAAAACAGGTTTGTTGCCCTTGCCTTTGAGTTCTTTTTTTAGTTTTATTGATTCATCAATTAATCCTAAAAATTCCTTTGGAGTTAATTCCGCCAAAGTGAGTAAATTTTTTGTTTTTAATTTCATTTCCTAAAGAACCCGAACCTTCCTTTCTTTTTAGATTTTTCTTCTTTATCATGTTTTTGTGCATCATCAGACTCAACGTCTTGAGATTTTGATTCACCTGGATTTGGTTTTCCATTTTTAATCCACTCACGGATTTTTTTACCAAGATTGGATGCGTCAGCATCACTTTCTGGCGGAGGTACCTCAAATAATTCTGAATAAGTTGTAATTTCATCATCTTTTATTCCGTGGAAAGGATCTTCATCATTAGTTTCAGGTTCTGGTGTTGGTTCAGGTTCTGGTGTTGGTTCAGATTCTGGTGTTGGTTCAGGTTCTGGTGTTGGTTCAGGTTCTGGTGTTGGTTCAGGTTCTGGTGTTGGTTCAGGTTCTGGTGTTGGTTCAGGTTCTGGTGTTGGTTCAGGTGTTAGGTCTTTCTTAAAATCAACTCCACCTAAAGAACCAAAAACAGTTTCAAGGAAAGAGTCCTTATCAAATGGTTTAAGATCAGGGTATTCCTGTCCAACTCCAAGATAAAGAATAGGAGTAGATGTTACTTGTACAATAGATAATGCAGCACCACCTCGTGCATCAGCATCACTTTTAGTCAAAATTGAAGCATCAAAATCCACATGCTTAAAAAATTCACGAGCTTGGTTGACAGTATCATTTCCAGCTAAAGAATCACCTACAAAAATTTTCATATCAGGTTTTACCACTTTGGTGATTTTTTCAATTTGCTGCATCAAATTTTCACTTGTTTGCATTCTCCCTGCAGTGTCAATTAGGACACAATCAGTTTTGTGTGATTTTGCATACAAAACAGCATCTCGAGCAACAGCTGCCGGATCAGAATTATAATTTTGGGCTACAAGTTTTAGATTTAGACGTTTAGTGTGTTCTCGTAATTGCTCAATGGCACCTGCTCTAAATGTGTCAGCTGCTGCAACAACTACAGAGTATTTTTCTTGTTGTAACAAATGTGCCATTTTAGCTAGCGATGTAGTTTTTCCAGTTCCATTAATTCCTACAAATAGTATCAAGAATGGTTGAGTTTGTTCTTTTTTTTCATTAATTTTTGCAAATAGATCATAGGTTCCTGCATTATCAAACAATGTAGAAATGTAAGAAATCAAACTATCTTTAACAAATTTCTCAATAGTATTCTTGTCAACTTTTTCCCCAATAATTTTTTCTTTAAGATTAGATTTTATTCCTTCAATTACTTCAGTTGCGACATCTGATTCCATTAAGGAGAGCTCTAATTGAAATAAAATATCTTCAATGTCTTTTTCTTTAAGTTCTTTTTCTCCAAAACTTTTCGCTGCATTAGAAAATGCATTACGAAGATTATCAAACATGATTTATCCAGAAGTTGGCGGTTGATTTGATGGAGGATTTGGCGGTTGTTGCATTGCCTGCATCATTTGATTAACTTGTGCTTTTCCTTGTTCTAGTCGTTGTGATGCATCTTGTTTTTTTGCAGAAGTATCTTGTAATGCAATTTCAATCTCTTTGATTCGTGCCTCAAGATAGTTTATTGCTGAAGGAAAACTTTTTTCCACTGCAATTCCTGCACCTATATTCATTACAATTTTTTGAGTAGATGAAATTTTTGTTGGAATGTATGTTCCCATACCAATTGGAACTAGGGTTTCTGATTCTGGTTTTTGATTAAGTGATTTAATTGATTCAATTGCTGCAGTAGTCTCCCTCAAAATATTTAGAAACGTGCCTTCTCTTTGAGATAAATCAGAAAAATATGTTTCAAGCATTTGCATTTGCTGCATTAATTGCTCTGCCTGTTCTTCACTCATTTACAACAAACCATTCTCAGATGGTTATAAATTCATTCATGGAATAGAGGGAAAAATCAAAAAATGAATAAATAAAAAATAGAGTTTGAAATCTATTTTGCTTTTGAGAATCTAGATTCTACTTCATCCCAATTTACTACATTCCACCATGCTGCAATGTAGACTGGTCTTTTGTTTTGATAGTTGAGATAGTATGCATGTTCCCAAACATCACAACCTAACAATGGAACTAATCCTACTGTTCTTGGACTAGTTTGATTTGGCATTGATTTGTACTCAACCTTTCCTGAAGAAGGATTGTATACTAACCATCCCCAACCACTGCCTTGAATTACGGCTGTAGTAGATGTAAATTTCTCTTTAAAGTCAGAGAAGCTTCCAAATGAATCATTAATTGCATCTGCAATTGATCCGCCAGGTTCTCCGCCTCCGTTTGCTTTCATGTTATTCCAAAATAACCTGTGGTTATCATAACCACCACCATTGAAATTAACTGCACCTCTTTTGTCTTCTGGGACTGAATTGATATCAGATAAAATATCAAGAATATCTTTATCTTGAATTTCAGCTGGACATCCTTCAAGGGCTGCATTTAGTTTGTCAGTATATGCTTGATGATGTTTTGTGTGATGAATCTCCATTGTTTTTGCATCAATGTGAGGTTCTAATGCATCATATGCATATGGCATTTCAGGAAGTGTGTATTTTCCCATGAGAGATTTTGTTAATTAATTCAATTTATTGCTTTAGCAAGCAATTCATTTTTAGTGTTAATTTATCTAGAAAATTTGTGAAATCAATAGTAGTTTTTTCATTAATTCTTATTTTTTCAGCTAGTTTGATTTTCTCGCAACTACAAACTGAAAATGAAATTAAAACATACTTGGATAGAAGTATCCCATTCATTGGAACTGAAATTCCAAGGATTGATGGGGTTGATGGAACAGGAATCAAAATAGCAGTAATAGATACAGGAGTTGATTTCAATCATCCAGATTTACTTGGATGGATAGATGGTAAAGTAGTTGGAGGGTACAATTTCATTCAAGAGGGGGAACCACCTTTAGATAAAGACGGTCATGGTACTCAAGTTGCAGGAGTAATTGCAGCAGATGGTCAAGCAAAAGGTGTTGCTCCAAAAGCAAAAATCCTCGCATACAAAGTTTCAGAAGACGGCGAAGGAGTATCATCAGAATTAATCACTAGAGCAATTAACAAAGCAATTGATGATGGTGCAGATATTATCAATATTAGTTTAGGATTAAACAAAACAAATGCAAAGATTGAACGAGCGATAACTTCTGCAGTAGAAAAAGGGATGTTTGTAGTAGTTGCTGCAGGAAATGATGGACCTGATTTTAAAACAATAGGTAGTCCGGGGAGGAATTTAGGGGCAGTTACAGTTGGTGCAACATACAATAATTTAACATCAAGTTTAGTTGCAACATTAGAAGTTGATGAAGAATCATATACAGTAATTCCAATGGTTGGAACTACAAAAATTGATGGACCAATTTCTGAGAAAATAGTTGTTGCAGGTCATGGAAAAATCAGCGACTTGGAAGGGTTGAATGTCAAAGATGCAATTGTAATTGTGGAGCGAGGAAGTGATGTTGAGGGTGAATTACTATACTTTTCAATCAAAGAAGAAAACGTAGCTAATGCAGGTGCAAAAGCATTGATTGTGTATAATAACATTTCAGGAATATTTTTGGGGGAATTGATTCATGAATTTATCAAACCAAATTACAAACCACAAATTCCAGTAGTCTCAATAGATAGAGATGAAGGACTAGAAATTATAGAGTTAATTAAAAATGGCAACACTGCAACTATGCATTTGTTTTACAATCCAGACTTTGTGACACATTTTAGTTCAAGAGGACCAGTTTCACCATTTTACATAAAGCCTGACTTGGTAGCTCCTGGAGCATACATCAATACGACCCAAAGTGGTGTAGGATATAATTTTACTAGTGGAACAAGTTATGCTGCTCCCCATGTCAGTGGCGCTGCAGCATTATTACTTCAAAAAAATCCAGATTTACTACATAATGAGTTAAGATCACTGTTACTTACTACAACTGAGCCTGTATCTGATGCCTATGAGCAAGAATTCTCGATTTCAGAAGCAGGGTCTGGTAGACTAGATATTGGAAATGCGTTTGGGGCTAACCTAATCATCATGCCACCAAATTTTGTGGCAAGTGTATCACTAGATGATACAGTGGCTCAACAAGAATTTGAATTAAAATTACTTGATGGAACAATGGAGGGAATAGAAATTAATTTTGATGGTCCAGAATTTATAGAGTTTTCACATATCCTTGATGAGAAAAATTTACAAATTACGATGAATGCTTCTGGAGAAAATTATGGAGACCATGAAGGAAAATTAATTATCAATCATCAAAATATTAAATATACAATTCCATATCTACTACACTACACTCAAGGTTCAGTGGTTGTAAAACAACTAGATCAAGAACTTTTCTTTGAAATTAATCATCCAGAAGAATGGAGTTTTGCTAAAATATCAGTAATCAATAGTGAAAACGGCAAAGTGGATACCACAACAATAATGCCTGAAAAAAACTCATCAATTGAAATTTATGAAAATGCACTATATTGGATTGATGCTAAAATCAGAGTCAATGGGACATCATTTGATGCATTTGACACAATTCAAATCACCACACTAGATGAAAATCCAAATAGATTTGAAATTATCGATATTCCAGAAAAACAAATTGGAATTATTGCAGGAATTGTAATTCTTGTAGGTGTGATTGGATTAATTAAAAGACGATAAATCTATTGTGTGTTATTTGGGCCTGCCGCAATAATATCGGCTGAAACATTTTCAAATTTCTTGAAATTTTCAACAAACATTTTGGCAAGTGTTTTTGCAGATTCAGTATACGAATCTTGATTACTCCAAGTATTTTTTGGATCTAAAATCTCTGATGGAACTCCTTCAACTTCAGTTGGAATATCTAAATTGAAAATATCATCATGACGATAATTTACATTATCTAGTGCTCCAGTTAAAGCAGCAGTTACCATTGCTCTACTATACTTTATCTTAATTCTCTGACCAACACCATATGCACCACCAGACCAGCCAGTATTCACAAGGTAAACTACAGTATTGTGTTGATTAATTTTTTCACCTAATAATTTAGCATAAACTGAGGCAGGTCTAGGCATGAATGGGGCTCCAAAACATTGAGAAAACACAGATTTTGGCTCCTTAATTCCTCGCTCAGTTCCTGCAAGTTTACTGGTATAACCGGACATAAAGTGGTACATTGCACTTTCTTTAGTTAATCTAGAAACTGGCGGTAAGACACCCAATGCATCTGCAGTCAAAAATACAATGACTTTGGGATTTCCACCAACACTTGGAATTACAGCTCCTGGAATAAAATCAAGGGGATATCCAACACGAGTATTTTCAGTTAATGCATTATCATCATAATCTGGAATGTTATCTTTTAGTACAACATTTTCTAAAAGTGCACCAGGTTTGATTGCATTCCAAATTTCAGGTTCTGCTTCTTGACTTAGATTGATACATTTTGCATAACATCCACCTTCAAAATTAAAAGTACCATTATCAGACCAACCATGTTCATCATCACCAATTAATTTTCTATTAGGATCTGCTGAAAGTGTTGTTTTACCAGTACCAGATAATCCAAAGAACAATGCAGTGTCACCTTTCTCTCCAATATTTGCAGAACAGTGCATTGGAAATATTCCTCTATCAGGTAATAGAAAGTTCATCACGCCAAACATTGATTTTTTCATCTCTCCGGCATATTCTGTTCCTCCAATCAAAACAATTTTTTTAGTTAAATCAATTAAAATAAAGACATCAGTTCTTGTTCCATCAATTTCAGGATCTGATACAAAGTCATTGATACATAAAATAGTAAATTCAGGTTCATGGTTTTCTAGTTCTTGAGTTGATGGTCTGATAAACAAATTACTTGAAAACATACTTTGCCACACATGGTCATTGATTACTCTAATTGGTAAACGGGTTTCAGGATCAGCTCCTACAAAACCATCAAAAACATAAAGTTCTTTATTATCAACAAACTCTTTCATTTTTTCAAAGAGTTTTTCAAATTTATCACTTGGAAATGGGTGATTGATTTTTCCCCAATCAATAGTATCTTTTGTTTTATCATCAGTTACAATAAATCGGTCATCAGGAGATCTGCCAGTATATTTTCCAGTATCAACTGAAAGTGAGCCTGTAGAATTTACTACTCCTTCTTTGAGGGATACTGCAAGTACTACCATTTCATCTGAACTGAGATTTCTGTGGACTTTGGATGGATTAATCCCAAATGCAGATAATTGTGATGAGAATTTGTCAGTTACAATAGATCCCACAACTTCAGTCATTAGGCTACACCACCAAAAATTTCAGCGTAAAAATCAGGCTTGTCCATGAATATTTCGATCCCCCTAGAGTTTCCTTATTATCTTTTGGAATCTGAAATTTTTTTGAGTCTAGGAACGTATTTATTTCAAAATTCAAGACTCAATTCATGACGATCAACAAAGAATTACTTGCAAAAAGGCAAGAAATCAAAGAACACAATCCAGAGTTCAAAAGACCAGAGAGTTGGCGTTATGTTAGACTTCAAACTAATTGGAGAAAACCAAAAGGTATTGATCATCACCAAAGAAAACAAAAAAGTAGAGGTCGTCCAGGTCTCGTTAAAGTTGGATATGGTGGACCAAGAGATGCAAAAGGATTACACCCATCAGGATTTACAGATAACCTAGTTTACAATTTGAATGATTTAGAAAAATTAGATCCAAAAAAAGACGGCGTCAGATTTGGACACAGTGTTGGAACTAAAAAGAGAAAAGAGATTGTTGTAAAAGCAATTGAGAAAAAATTCAAAATATTTAATGCAAGAGTGAGTCAAAGTGGTAGTTAATCTTAAAGCAAAAAAAAGACTCGTATCAAGAGTCACAGGTGTTGGAATTCACAGAATAAGATTTGATACAGACCATCTAATTGATATCGCAGATGCAATTACAAGAGCAAACATCCGTAGTCTAATTACTGCAAATACAATCAAGATTAAACCATTTACCGGTACATCAAAAGGTAGAGCACATACCAAAAAAGCTCAGAGAAACAAGAGAGGTACAACTCAAGGTTCCAAACAAGGTAGAAAAGGTGCAAGAGTTGGTAAAAAAACAGTTTACGTTGCAAAGGTTCGTGCATTAAGACGATTATTAAAAATTGCAAAAGACAGAAAAGATTTGACTAATCCAGAATTTTGGGCATTATACAAAAAAGTTGGCGGTAACACAGTTAGAAACAAAGCACACCTTAGAACTTTGATGGATGAAATCAGAGAGAAAAGAAAAGATTAGAATCGATAAATTTTATTTTCTAAATTAATTATTTTCCCCTTTGAAATTTCAATACCTTCATCATGTAACATTTTTTCTTTAATCTCCTCACCGTATGCATAACCGCCAATTTTTCCAGTAGACATTACAACTCTATGACAAGGAATGATTACAGGGTATGGATTCTTGTTCATTACTCTGCCAACAACTCTTTGTCCATTTTTTAGTCCCACTGCTTTTGCCAATTCACCATAAGTTGTGATTTGGCCTTTTGGAACATCTAGTAATTTTTTGTAAATCTTTTCTTCAAGATTCAAAGTTTAATGACCTCAAGATTTGTTGATTCTAAAAATTCAACAACTTTTGATTTGTTTGGACCCAGGCCAGCCCAATCAAGTAATACAGTTTGAGCCATACTGTTTTGTGAAATAATATGAGAAAATAATGACTCATCGAGGTTATCTAATGCATGCTTTGGAGTTACTGTACCCAATGCGTATTTTCCATCAAGTATTTGATTTGTAAATTTTGTAGGATAATGAGTGCCACCAAAACAAATTGCAATAGGATTTTCAGGAATTGGTTGAGATAATACCTGGTGAACTATACTTGCAACAGAATTACACAACTCTACATCATTCCATTGTTTTTCAGTAGTCCCAATTTCAATGAAAATTGATGGTTTACTTAGAGCAGTAGGTCCATGATGTGTCGCCTCTATAGTAATTTGAAATTCTGAGAATTTTGATTGATTTTGTTTTAATTCTTTGAGATATTGTTTTTGTAAATTTGGATGTGGGATTGCTATTTCTCTATTGTTTCCACCAAACTTTGCATCAGAGAAATTTCCAGTACAATGACAAGTTAAAGCCAAAACTCCTGATTCTGCTGCATGTTTTGATAAAAATACAAATCCTTCATAATCATATTTTTCATCCAACCAATCAGCAGAAATTGCAGGGGTTGGAATAATTAATAGATCATAATATTTTCCACGAAAAAGATCTCCATCTCTAGTCATTTCTTTTGAAAGAAATTTTGCCATATTATGACCTGCAGGATCATTTTCGTAAGCAACTAGGAGTTCCATGCGATAAGGAATATAAGGACACCTTATTAATTTCCAGCAATGAATCCACGGCAGACTTTGAAGAATATGGCCAATACCATGAAAATGGCAAAAAAGCCAGACAAAGACGAGTATCAACAGCACCTAAGATTAGTATTATTAGGAATAGGCGGAGTTGGTATGATCGGTTTTACAATTCAATTTGTCTTTTCAGTGATTACATTTGGACAGAAATAAAAATGTCAGAGGAAATTAAATCACATTTATTCGCAATTAGAACCACTGGCGGACAAGAAAAAGTGGTATTAAGATTACTAGAAGCTAAAGCCAATGCAAATCAAATCAACATTCAATCAGTTTTGTTAGTTGATAATCTAAAGGGATATGTCGTAATTGAGGCAATTAACCCAAGTG
>Ga0209657_1002273_pt1 | contig 10784 bp, 11 predicted proteins | sample SaaInlV_100m_DNA_FD_184650 | JGI IMG/M metagenome (GOLD analysis project Ga0209657, IMG submission 184650) | Marine microbial communities from expanding oxygen minimum zones in the Saanich Inlet - SI037_S3LV_100m_DNA (SPAdes) (version 2) | ecosystem: Environmental > Aquatic > Marine > Intertidal... | reverse complement strand
CTTTCGACGGCTGACCCAGGCACGCCACCTGCTTCGCCGACGCCTGAGGCCGCGAATCCGTTTAATACTAGACCTCCGTCATGGCAGGAGTCACAAGAGCTTTCGACGGCTGATCCCAGTACGCCACCTGCTGTTCCGGAAGGCGGTTTAGGGGGAGACGTGCCTGATCCTCGGGCCGAAACGGCGGCAGTCCCGGCAGGGCTCGAAGAGGCAGACGCCATCGGCAGTGAACTGGACAGGCCGGCCGTGGACGAGAAGGTAAAAGACGCTGTAAGCACCCCCGGAGGTAAGAAGGCATTCGACGAGCAGACAACGGTCGAGGCAGAGAAGTTAAAAGAAACCCCGGAGGGGCAGAGCTTCTTGCAAGCGGTAGACGACTTCGGCGGCGACGTTTATTCAGCGATTGAAAGCACGTTCGACAAGCCCACAGCTGACTGGTTGAATGAGAACAAAGGCTGGTTGATTGCAGTGGGGCTCGGCATGGGTGGAGGGGCTCTCATGGGCGGAGCTCCCGGTGCCATTCTTGGCGGGCTGGGGATGCCGATGGCGTTTATGCTGGCTCAAACCCTGGGACTTGATACTGCTGTAATGGAGGCGGTTGCTCCGCTGTTTGCTGACCCAATTCAGGATGACCCTAACGCAGCCTCGGCTGGAGCAGCAGCAGGAGCAGCAGCAGGAGCATCGGCAGCAGCACCGGGAGCAGCAGCAGCAGGAGCAGCACCAGGAGCAGCAGGACCAGCACAAGCACAAGCACCAGCACCAGGACCAGCACAAGCACCAGCAACAGGACCAGCACAAGCACCAGCAACAGGAGCACCACGCAGCGAGTTAAAGGCCAATGCCTTGCCTGGCTACATCGACACAAACGGGGATGGCAAACTTTCTGAGACAGAGAGACAGAATGCATCTACCGGGAACGGACTAAGCAGGGTAATCAATGGGTATGCGGCAGACACCAGTCCAAACAAGCTGTCTCAAGCACAAGCCCGATACAAAAGCGACGAAGCGTTTAAGGCAGACATAGATAACGCACTAACTGCACCTCTTTTTGGCATCCCCATGTCCCCCCGAACGATCGCAAAAATAAAAAATATTACTCCCGAGGAGGCCGAACAGCTGCAACAAATGGCGAGAGAAATTAAAGGACAACAACAGTAGTACACGGGCGAGTAAGCCCGTGTGGTAGGGTGAGAGTTTCGTCTATTCTTAACCACAACGCGGGGTATTGGGCAGTGATCCTCGGGCCACTGTCAGGATGTCGCTGGAGGAAAATGACCCTACATTTGGCATCCCGGGTAATTGGAATTGCAGATACCACGGAAGCTTCGGCTCCTCCAGGCCTCCTTCACTTCCCTGCAATAGAACAGACGAGCGTCCTGACATTCGCTCTGAGTGCAATTACCTTGCCCGCTTTTATTCAGGAAGACGCATGAGGATTGTTCCGAAGTCCAGAATCGCTTACATCAACCCGCCGCGTACGGCCACGATGTACATCGAGGACGTTCTTCGGGAAGCGACAGGTAACCGGGTCTTTACGCCCAGTGCGAAGTTATCTGGGCATCACACCGTTTATGCTCCGAAGTGGGAAGACTTCCATTGGTTTGTCTCTGTCCGTCACCCTTACACTCGCTGTGTTAGCATTTGGCGTCGGTTGATAGAGCACGAGCCGCCAGGGCGAGCTGGGGTCTGGAAAGAGATCCTGGCGACACGCCGGCACTTCGAGGATGTGCTCCTGTGCGATCTCCCGTATGTCCGTGAATACTGGCAATTCTTGCCTTGCAAGCAGTTCACGAAGGATGTGCCGCGGGTAGATACGGTGGTACGTCAAGAGTCGCTGGCTGAGGATTTGGCAAAGGTGCCGGGCTTAAATTCCAGAATTAAGCGAGTCACGAGGAATAAGCCACACGCTAGTCAGGACCGCACACCCTGGCATAAGTGGTTCACCCCGGAGTGCATCACATTCATTCAAGAGACCTTTGCTGCTGATTTCGAGGCGTACGGTTACACCCGGGACTTTGAGGCGGTGAAGCGAGGAGAGTATACCACGTGATTGTCAGTCATTCGAAGAAGCTTGTGTATCTGTCACCGCCTAAGACCGGGACTATGTCGATCAAGCTGCGACTAGAGAAAGAGCCGTTTAATGCGGTGGTCATAGGTGTTCACGCTCACCACGACGTGACGTGGTTACCTGAGCTCAAAGACTATTTCTATTTCATCACGGTGCGGCATCCTTACACCCGCATGTATAGCCTTTGGCGTATGGTGGTGAATCAGCGGACTTCCTTTTGTCGGTTGCCGCCGTCCGCTAAGATTGGCAAAGAACATCCAGGCCGGGGGTGGCATCGGTGGTATCCGGACGGGAACCCGACGTTTGATGAGTTCTTATGGCAACGAGTGAGAGGCCCGAAGTTGCCTATTTTCCGTAATCAGTGGCGATGTTCCTGGAACTTGGAGCAGCTGCCTGATGATCATCCCGTCACAGTTGTTCGAATGGAATCTTACCGGGAGGGGCTTAAAGGTGTGCCGGCTCTGGCCCCTTACCTGGAATCCATTGGACATGTAAACAAGAACCAGGACGGCGGTAAGCTGCCCTGGGTTGACGCAGTGACTCCGGAGCGTGCAGAACGAATTAGGGAGCTGTGGGCTGAAGACTTTGATCGTTTCGGGTACACTGAGAGCGTGGAAGAGGCGAAACAGTTAAAGTAGAGGGGGTGCTAGTTGAAGATTTCGATCGTTTATCCCCATTATCTTCAGCACCGGGCGGCATTGCAGCATATCGAGTGTTGGCAGGCGTGGCCGGAAGAGCTGCGTCAGAGGTTGGATTTTGTGATTGTCGATGATCACAGTACACCTCCGCTCGCTATTCCGGATGTTTGTTTGAATTTACGCTTGTTTCGCGTGACGACTGATATCATTTGGAATTACGGTGCAAAGAATCTGGGCGTACAGAAAGCTCATCACCAGTGGGTGTTCCTCAGCGAGCTTGATCACTTTTTGAACGAAGCAGCTGTTCGCAGCATGCTGCATTTGGCGGAGACAACCCCAGAGCCGACTTTCTACATGTTTCACCGCACGGGGAAGAAGGCGATTCCGCACCCGGCTACGTACTTGTTTAACAGTCGTGATTTTTGGAATGTTAACGGGTTGGACGAAGACTTTTGCGGGGCTTACGGCCATGACGACACGTATGTTGTTGATTGCTGGGAGAGGCACGGAGTTCGTAAGGTAGTTCCAGATGGTATAGTGTTGGATTGCGTTATGGGTGATGCGACTTACGAGGATGCGGAATTGTGGCGGCTAGGTAGTGTGCCCCGGGACTCGTCTCGCAACAATGAAATTCTGGGGAAGAAGCGGACGCACAACCACATCAGTACAAGTCGAATTCGCTTTGATTGGGAGTTGGTTAATGAATATTCTGTTGATCGGTAGCACGGGACAACTGGGTGGTTGGTTTATTCCTGTGCTTGAAGCGTACGGGCACGTGCAGATTGATCCCCGCTATGACATCAGAGAGCCAGAGAACTTCCGGGTGTATTGCCACGAACAGTGTGTCGATGCTGTGATCAATGCCGCAGGCTGGAACAACCGGCGTTGCCTGGGTTCTCCTGACGCAGAGACCGAAGCGTATGAGGTTAACGGTAAAGCAGCAGGCAAGATGGCCGAGCTTTGTCGAGAAATGGAGATTCCCTTCTACCACATCAGCACGGAATATGTGTTTGGTTCCGAGAATGGTGTAGGCCCATTTTCGGAGGAAGTTACTCCCTTGCCGGATTCCCTATATGGTCAGACCAAGTTGTGCGGGGACAAGGCTGTGCTGGCAGCCCAGGGGTACGTATTGCGGGTTTCGTTGTTAGCGGACCTGTTTCGACACGAGGTCGCTGCAACAAACATCATCTCTAGTAAGCTCCGGGCGTCGGTCGCTTGCGAGAGGGTTATTGAGTACGTTACCCGCGGCTTAGCCGACGGCAAGCGTGTGCCTTTGTTGCACATCTGCGGAGAACGGCGTTCTATTGCGGAGTTCGTTCGCGACGAGCTGGGCCGGACAGACGTCAGGTTTGAGCCACTTATCGACAACGTGCCACGGCCTCACGATTCGAGTCTTTGTTCAATTTACAGTTAGGATATTTCCTTTGAGCGTCATTTGTTACCGCAACGATTTTGCAGGCCGTGATGAAGAGTACGTTCCGGTGCATATAACGCCAGGTGTGCGTTATTTGTGTTTCACAGATAAGCCGACACTGCCGAAGCCGTGGCAGGCGATTCGACCACACCGGTATTTTAGTTGTCCGCGAGTTACCAGTTTGTGGCATAAGACTCACCCCCACGAGATCTTGCCAAAACATAGTATTTCCGTATTCATGGATGCGAGCGTGGGCACGAAGCAAGATATTACCCCGCTCTTAAATTCTGGATTTTGCGTGCATCGACATCGGCATCGGAATTGCTTGTTTAAGGAGGCTGCGTTTTGCAAGGCAGCCGGGCTAGTAGATCCGGCCGCAGTTGAAGAGCAATGCCAGCGTTACGCAGATGTTAGTCCAGGCTCAGGGTTGTGGGAGTCAGGCGTATTAATTAGAGGTTCTCACGCTGAAAACAACGAGATAAACGAATTGTGGTGGGATGAGATTACGCGGGGCACACTTAGGGATCAGATCAGCTTGGCTTATTTGCACGCAAAGTTCCAACATATTACTGATCTGCCGGGAGACTTTAGCGATACAGAGTATTTTTATACATCTGAAATCGCACCTGGCTTTGAGGGGCACGGTGGACCGTTACCTGTAAGTTCGGGTGAGCTTAAAGTCAGATTTCCTAGATACTTTCAGCGGAGGCAAGAGTGGGGCGAGAACGTAAGACGATTATCGTTGACGCAGGGCGTTGCGGCACCAGCTGTGAAGGCAATAGGGGGACGAGAACGTAAGACGATTATCGCTGGCACAGGAAGATGCGGCACTACGTGCTTGATCCAGTTGCTTACCCGAGCAGGACTCGACACTGGCTTGCAGCTGCACGACAGCGGCCACTGGGCTAGTGATGTGCCCGGCCAGGTGACCGAAGTCAATCAGGAAGACGGACGCATACTTAAGGTCGACCGCAACAAGCCAGCCCCGGCCAACATCTACATGCAGGAGGTGAATGCAGGTTGCGAGACCTTGATTTGTCTTGAAGATGATCCTGACTTCGTCAGTCAACAGATCCCTGAAGTCATCAAAGACCCACGATTGGCCTGGTACGGGCACGAGTTGGTAGATGCGGGTATTTTGGACATCCGGCATTTAATTGTGTGTGTGCGGGACTTGAATTCTGTCGCGACAAGCAAGCAGAAGGGCATGCCAAAGCACGACACGGGCAAGTGGTATCAGCACACCTTCGAAAAGATTTACGACGTCTCTGCGTGGCAGTTAGGTGTGTGCGTGGCGGAAATGACAACAAGAGAAATACCAATGACTTTTCTGAGGTTTCCCTTGTTTGTTAAAGATGAGGCGTACTTCTTACGTAAAATGATGGAAGTATTTCCCGATTGTGTTCCTTCCGATTTGTTGAGTGCGTGGAAGGCTACAGTACGAGAGGAGCTCATACATTCCCCGTGAAAAATTTCTCTGTTGTTTTAACGTACTATGGTCGCCCGGACACGCTGAACCGGGCTTTGTACTGTTTAGCCCAACAAACGTACGAGCATTTTGAAGTGGTGCCGATTTTTGATGGACACTGTTCCGCGGGTTTGCAGTTGTACGAACAGTTTTGCGAGGTCATGCAGTCGTCTAAATATCGTCCGCCAATTGTGTTTGAAGGAGGTTGCCGCGAGCACCACGGTAATGCGTGTCGGCAACACGCGTTGTCGAGTTGTGGTGGCGATTACGTGCTTTGGTATGGGCATGACAATCTGATAGATAAAGACTTTTTGCAAACTCACGCCCAGCAGGTGCGGGACGGCATGTGTATTTCCGTCGTGGGTCAACGTCACTTTTCGAATCGTGAACGCACTATTTTTGGTTTCTGTCCTGGAGATCGCACAAGTTACCGCGGCCAACTGCCGCTTTCTGGCGTTGATAAGGATGGCCTCAAGATAGGTGCTTTAGATTTACTTCAGTATGCAGTCCCGTTGTACGCCGCAAAGCGTTGGGCTTTTACAGAGGAGCATTGGAGCACATATGAGGCAGACTGGTTGACATTTGCCAGCATTCGTAAAAACGAACCAGACTTAGAGGTTAGAGTTAATCCAGTTCCTGTTTGCGGGCATTTTTGATGTATGAGTCAATCTTGATAATTGGTGCACACTGTGACGACGTAGAGCTGGGCTGCGGGAGCTTTATCCATAAAGTCAAGCGGGAGCAGCTAGGTGAAGTGCATGCTTTGGTGCTTTCAAGCATGACGCGGGATGGCACTCTTTTGTTAATTCCTGCTATGAGTGCTTTTACTGATCTTGGCGTAGACTCTAGCCACATTGAGCCCGCTGGTTCCGGCAATTTCCCGGACAGGGAGTCCGTTTGGCACTCTATCCGAAGCATGGTTGAAAAAATTAAGCCTTCCCTCGTGCTTACACACCAGCAGGACGGGCATCCGGCCCACCGCCTTGTCCGGCAAGAGACGTTTAATCAATCTCTACCTGTAGGCACCAGCATAGCTTCCTATTCTTCTAAACCTTATTTGTTCAATCAGCCGCGTAATTGGTTTGTTGAAGTAGGGGAAGAAGATCTCGAAGCGAAGCTGCAAGCGTTAAAGCATTACCATCACGTTTACGCAAACAAGGATTATTTTGACGAAGACCTGTGGCGGTCCTGGGCGTGCGTATGCGGCATGAACGTGCCGGGGAAGTACGCTGACGGGTTTTACCTCGAAAGGATGTTTTCTTGAGGCTCGTACCGATAACCCGGGACTGGATGTTTGAGCAGGCTCAAAAGTGCGTAGGCTTTTGTGCTGATACCTCGCACCCCTGGGGTCGGTGTAATTTCTTGAAAGAGATGCCGCGTAAGTACGAGCTGTCTTTTGCTGCTTATGACGCAGGCGAGCTGATTGCTGTGGCTATTGTGAGCCAGAAGTCCAAGGAAGAATGGAGGCTTCACCTGCTCGTCGCGGCTCCCGGGTGCAGGTCGCAAGGCGTCGGTACCGTGTTTTTCAAACAGCTATTTGCGGCGTTGAGAAAGAAGGGCGGCAAACTTCTAACCTGGAAAGTGGCAGACGCCAATTCTCGAGATTTGAGTTTCTATCGGCAGTTTGGGAAAGAAGGTGAGATCTGTAACGGACATATTCTCATGACTCGCCGGTTGCAGCGAGTCGTTACGATTCATCAGCCGAACTTTATGCCGTGGCTTCCCTTTTTTGAAAAAGCAGATGCTGCTGATGTGTTTGTGGTGCTGGCCCAGGCAGACTATGAAAAAGGGGGCTACCAGAACCGTTTCAGGTTAAATGGTGCCTGGTACACTATGCCTGCAAGTGTGAAACTCGGAACGCCTATTTGCGACGTAACGTATTGTGCACCGCAATCAAACTGGGAGTCTTTGTGTAGACGATTGCCGGACTTTGCAAGCAAGCTGGAATTGTTCGGAGACTGCGTGAGCAGTTCGTTGCTGGGTACAAACCTTTGCATCATAAGAAAAGGTTTTGAGTTGTTGGGCGTTAATTCAGAGATTGCCCTAGACTCGGCTACGCCGCTTAAGCGTACAGAGCGGTTGGTTGATATCGTGAAGCGGTTTGATGGGGATGTTTACTTGTCAGGCCCATCAGGCTCAAAGTACCTAAACGAAGATTTATTTTCTAGCGAGGGAATTTCGGTTGAGTACTTTAAGGCTCGAACGGTTAAACCTCTTTTGGAATGTGACCTTGGATGAGGCGTTAATAATTTGGTAAAATCAGATCCGTGTGCAAAAGCACGAGCAGGCTGTGTGTCTTCTGAAAGGAAGGTGACTGTATCTGGGTTAGATCCGACGTGGTCTGCCTTGGTGGCTGCGTCGGATCTAAACTCAAAGGAGACGACATGGCAGGCGAAGAGCTTTTGGACACAATGCAGCATCAGGTGACGATCGCATACCACCTGTGCAGGAAGCTGCATGAGTTGAATTACGAGCTGCGGGATGTAGACGGCCCTGTTCGAATGGCCGAGCTGGGTGTCGCTACGGCAATGACCAGCAACTTCTTAATAGATCTCTTTCCTCAGTTGCACATGACCTTGGTGGATGCTCACCCCTACCCCGAGATTGTTGACCTTGTACGTCGGCATCCAACTCGGGTAAAATTCTGCCACGGGACGACGGCAGCTACCGCGTCCCGGGTTCCTGATAATTCACTCGATTTGATCTTCATTGACGCACAACATACTTACGAAAACGTGAACGAAGACATTCGGAATTGGGCACCAAAACTAAAAGATACAGGAATAATGGGCGGTCATGACTTGTACGACAGGGTATTTCCTGGCGTTCGCAAGGCCGTTGAAGAGATAGGTGTCCCGTATGAATCGGGTCCCGGGCACACTTGGTGGTTCGCTGAGTGCCCAAAACACGCACTTAACAAGGAATTAGTTTGATGCCGAAACCCTACGAACTCTCCAAAGCTATGGCTCCGCACTCCGGCCTGTTGGGTGCTTCTCTGGGGGCTGGCATTGGCGGACTTTCGGGTTTGCTGTCAGATCCCGGCTATGACGAGGAGACTGGCGACAGGAAGAGCCGGTTTAGGGCTGTCTTGAAGGGCTTAACCGGGGGCGGCCTAATTGGCGGTGCTGCCGGAGCTGCTGCACCGTTTGCCGCGGAAGGTTATGGAAGGAACCTAGCAGGGCCTGTGCAGAGCCTGCTAGACGGGGGAGAGGATAAGGAAGCAAAAGCTGCGGTCATGTATTCTATCGAAAAGGTAGCCAGTTACCGCAAAAATCAGTCAGCAGCCCGGGTTAAGATGGCGTCCGCGGTCTTGCACCTTGACGCAATCAATCGAGAGCTTGACAGCTACAACTTGTACGATCTTCGAAAGAGTGCCGCTATTGGTGTCCGTAGAGCAGAGCGTATGAAGGTGGCAGCTCTGATTCGTCAGCGAGAACTTGAAAAAAGGGCTTTCGCAAAAGCTATTATGGAGAAGAGAGGAAAGGGAAAACTGAAAGGCATCGTCCAGCCGCTCATGAAGGGACTTGGAGGATTAAAAGATTATGCTTTCGGTGCTGCTCAGGGGGCTGGAGCAGCAGCCAAGAAGCAATATAATCTCGCGGCAGAGACAGGTAGCGGCGTGAAAGGGACAATCGAGGCACTACGGAGGCCGCAGGCGGGTATGGGTGCCGACCTGCGGCGAGCAGCAGGAGCGGCTCCCCTCCCGAACTCTCAAATTCGTAGTACAGCTCTTAAAGACTTCGGCGGGGCTCTGAGCGACTCGGTTCGAGCTATGCCACAGGGGGCTAAGAAGGGTGCACGTCAGGCTATGAGAGGCCGGCAACAGCCGCAAGTGAAACTACAAACGCCGGGCGGTGCTATGCCACAACGTCGATCGCTTCAAAGCCTCGTTCCTCCTTCAGCACAATCAAACAAAAATGCCCCTTTTGATCCCGTCGCAGCATGGAAGAAACTGCGGACTGAAGGACATCCGACTGCTAAGTTGCCGATCAAAGGTAATACGCCCACCCCCGGACTTGTCGGTGCGGGTAGAGGAGCTGCGGCGACCGGTCTTGGTACGCTAGCTGCTCTGACGCAGTTACCGGGACATGGTAGCGGACAGGGTGCCGGCGGGGCTGCCGCAGGGGTGCCCCAGCGGATAAGCGGTATGATGCAGAATCTTCCCAGGCCTGGGTTTTCACCCGGACTTGGCGGTCCGGCTGGCTCCCCGCCAACGGCGGCACCACAACGTCAGGGCTTATACGACAACCCCAACAGCGTTCCGTCGAAAAAGACGGATGCCATGATGACGTCGATGATTCGGAATTGGCCGAAGGATCAGGCTGCACGTCAAGTAGCTAGCGACGGTCCCGCGGCACCACCAATGCCAACCGGTCCGGCACGACCAGTACCAGCACCGGCACTGACCGATAAGTTATGGGAGGACTTTCAGACCAGGACCAAGGCCGGTCCCGCGGCACCACCAATGCCAACCGGTCCGGCACGACCAGTACCAGTACCGCCCTTAGAGACGCCCTCAGGGGACCCGGGCATGACTGGACCAGGCGGCTACCCGCTGAGACTGCCGGGCAGGCCGGACCAACCGCCAAAGCCGACAGCTTATTAGCCAAAGTAAAAATAAGACACCAATGAAGTTACATTCATTGCTTAGATAGCACCGACGATAAAGCTTGAGGTGTTGAAACAATCGAGCTTCTTATATGATGAGAGTAGGTCGGCTGATGCTGGCCTACTCTTTTTTTATGTTTACGCGAAAGGACATGGATGTCATGAAGCGTGCCCAGTTGATTTTGTACGAGTGTTTGGCACTCGTCGTTGTGTTGGTTACAGGGCTTGATGTCTGGTGGAGCATTGCTCTGGCAGACACTCTTTTGCAGAATGAGCTAAACCCAATTGCCCGTTGGGTGCTCATTTGGGGGCAGGGAGGAAATGGTTTTGTGCCTATTTCTCCGTATGCCGGTGTTGCGTGGTTGTGTGCGTTCAAGTGCGTCACAACCTGGATAGTCCTGTCGGTTTGCCGTTACCTGGTCAGGGAGTGGCCCAAAATCGGGTGGGCTGTTCTGTCTGGAGTGACAGCATTTCAGCTCTGGCTGGTTTGGTTCCTTCTAGTATCACCTTGACCCCCTTTGGGGGACATGATATCCTTTGGCTAGTTCGCTGGCCAAAGGATTTTTTTATGCACAAACACGAAGGAGT
>Ga0209657_1002268_pt1 | contig 10817 bp, 7 predicted proteins | sample SaaInlV_100m_DNA_FD_184650 | JGI IMG/M metagenome (GOLD analysis project Ga0209657, IMG submission 184650) | Marine microbial communities from expanding oxygen minimum zones in the Saanich Inlet - SI037_S3LV_100m_DNA (SPAdes) (version 2) | ecosystem: Environmental > Aquatic > Marine > Intertidal... | reverse complement strand
GAGGAAGGACCAGTGTTGCTGGTAGTGGGCTCCTTCGGCGATCCATCGTTCGATCGAGGCGATCTCCTCGCTGCTGATTTCCAGTTTCGAGGAGGGGGGAGGCATGCGGTCCTGCGGATCATCGAGGTGCAACCGCTCGAGGATCAGACTGGCGGCTGGATCACCCGGTACGATGGCGGCACCATCGGGCCGTGGTGCCAGCGCATCTTCCCTTCGATCGAGTCGCAATCGGGCCTTTCTTGCCGCGGCATCGGGACCGTGGCAGGGGAAGCAGCGGTCGGAGAGGATCGGCCGGATCGTGTCGTTGAAATCGATGTCTGCTGCGGCGACAGGGTGTGCCACCGAGCCGCCGAGGAGCAGGAGGATCACTGCCAGAGGCCACCGCGGAGGACGCTGCGGAGGACGCTGCAACGAAGTGGCAGGAGAGGAAGTGGCAGGAGAGGCGGAGGAATTCATGGGGGTACGATACCATGGGATTCTTCCGATCCTGATCACGGTCATCTGCTGAACTTCGATGGGGGTCGCTGGTCGAAGGGCGTGCCCTTGCTGGCGGCGACGGTCGAAGGAGTTCGCTGGAACCGAACGAGTCGCAGCGAGGACGCGACCGAGTGGATCGGCTCCCGCTGGATCGATTCTTCCCCGTAGCCATCCTCCTCCGTAGTGCTGGTGCGGATCATTTTTTTGGATGTCCAGCTGCAGTAATCTTCTGGATCACCGACTGCACATGTCCAATTCTCGATTTTACTGTCTTAATATCGGAACGTGCCGCCACGGCGGCAGCCGAGAGTAATCATAATATATTGTAATACATGAAGTTACAGCGGCCGCCTGAGGTTGGTGAGTCGGCCATGGCGGGCACTATTTATCTGTTCTAAACTGAGACTGTCGACTGGTTTGATCGATTTCTTTTCGCGTGTGGTTCGTGCCGTGGTTCGTGTCCCAGGTGGATTTTTACGAAGTGCCCGCCATATCATTTCGAAGAAATTGGAAGGATCGTCCTCGACGACGTTGACGGTTCAAGGGTGAGCCGCCGGAAATCACTCACCCAAAGAACATTAGACCCATTTTTGGGGTCACGATTCAAAACATCGATTTCCAAGAGAGTAGTAATCATGAGCAACTGGGAACCAGAAGAAGTAGCAGACGCGGACCTGGAAGGTATCGCCGGAGGAGCCGGAAAAGGAGCGACGAAGAAAGATCCAGTGAAAAAGGGCGATAGTATGTCCGGTGGTGATGCCAAGGGCCCGACTGACACAGAAATTAAGGGCATGGACGCAAACAAGGGGCAAAAGAGCAAATTCAGCGGCGGTAAATAGTAGTTACTGTGACTTGCCCGGATCGAGCATGATGGGTTCTTCAGTTCTGCTGTGTGGACCTTGGTGCTGGTCGACTGACCGTTTTCGCTCCCTCGGAGCGGAAACGGTCGGTTTTATTATATCGGGAGCATTCTTTGCTGGTTGATGGATCAATTCGTCACGGCGCAAACTCGACGGAGTAGTGAGGTGTGCGGTTGAGAAATTCCCTCATCATCCTTGGAGTTCTCGAGGATCAAGATATCGAGTGGTTCGTGCGGGTCGGGCAGACGACGGCTCTTGCTGAAGGGGAGATCCTCATCGAGGAGGGGATTCACATCGAATCCCTGTGGTTCGTACTCGATGGCGCACTGACGGTGACCACCGTCCACGATACCAGCAAGGTGCTCGGTACCGTCTATCCCGGGGAGATCGTCGGGGAGGTGTCGTTGCTCGATTCGAGGCCTCCAGCAGTCACTCTCATCGCTGCGGAATCGACGACGGTACTGCAGATCTCTCGATCCGAGTTGAAGACGAAACTCAGCAACGATACCGGCTTCGCCAGTCGCTTTTATCGGGCCGTCGGAATCGTCCTGGCACAACGATTGATCCATCTCACTCACACGACCCTGACAGTCAGCACCATTGGCAAGGTCGGTTCGGCCAACCCGGGTGAGGTGGAGGGCAGTTCGGTGGTGGATCCGGAGGTTCTCGAGGCGATGTCGCTGGCGAGCCGACGTTTCGAGTACTTGCTCGAGCGAGCGACCAGGAACTGAGGAACAGTTCTCAAAGAATTTGACGAGGAGGTCGTCTTGTCCGCCGAAAAGCCGTCACTGTTTCAAAAAAAGGCACTCGAACACATCTCCACACCGGAGCAGTTGGATACGATGTTGCAGGTTCTTCCGAGGAGGAACTGGCTGCCTTTGCTGGTACTGGGTCTCGGGTTCCTGTGCTTCGGATTCTGGTGTGTCTTCGGCCAGATTCCGGTCAATGTCAACGCCAACGGTATCATGGTCTTTCCCGGACGGATCGTGCCGCTCCAGAGTCACTCCCAGGGGCAACTCCTGCAACTCGATGTCGAGGTGGGAGACGAGGTCACCAAGGGACAACTTCTCGGTGAGGTTTACCAGCCGGAACTGGTCGAGCAACTCGCCGTGGAGAAGGAACTCCTCGAGGAGTTGGAGACCAAGATTTCCATCATCGATCCGCTTCGTAAGTTCACTCTCGCCACCGAGAAGCAGTTCATCGAGGCGAAGCGGACCTGGTATCAGAGTCAGATCGAGTCGAGTATTTCGATGGCCAGTGCTCACCAGGCAGAGAGTGATCGCTACCTGGCGGGCCAGTCGCAGCAACTGACGGTGGTCCAGTCAGATCTGAAAGTTCTCGGTCAGTTTCTCAGCAAGAAACTGACTGATTTCGAGGGGCTGACCCAGGAAAAAATCTTCGCTGCCTACGATCAGGAACTGATCGACACTCGACAGGAACTCCTCAATAACAAGGTGTCCATCTCTGAACTCCAGTTGAAACAGCAGGAGCTCGAGTTTCAGAGGTTGAAGTTCCTGACAGAACATCAAGGCCGCCTCGACGCAATCGAGGAACTGCAGAGAAAACTGGAAGAACTGGCAGTCCAGCTGGCCAGGCTGGACCAGGCGGAGTTGACTGCCGAAACCAAGAACCGTCTCGAGTTGACCGAAGCGAAAGGTCGTGTGCAGAGGTTGACGAGGAATCTCAACCACCAGTCGACCATCACCTCGCCGAGGACTGGGAAAATCCTCGAGTTGACCGTATCTGCCGGACAGATACTCACGCAGGGGTTGAGAATCGGAGTGATCGAGAGTTCAGGAGATTCAGACGGGCTCATCGCCGTGGCGTATTTCCCGGCCAAGGATGGCAAGAAGATCCATTCTGGAATGAAGATTCGCATCACCCCGACCACCATCAAACGCGAACGCTACGGCAGCATCCTCGGTGAGATTACCAGCGTATCGTCGGTCCCTCGTTCTACCGATTCGATTGCCGCCATCGTGGGCAACCGGGAACTGGCGATGAGCCTGGGGACCGGAGGGTCGATGATCGAGGTTCGTAGCCGGCTGCGTCTGGATGATGAAGCTGACAGTGGGTACCAGTGGTCTTCGGGAAAGGGTCCGGACATCGCAATCACCTCGGGCATGACGGTGACAGTCGATGCGACCATCGAGAACCGGCAACCGATCACCTTCTTGTTGCCATTTCTCAGGGAAATGGGCGGTAACTAGAAATCATGGCCATCGGTCCAGGAAAAAGGGTGAAGACACCGACCGTCCTCCAACTGGAGGCCGTGGAATGTGGTGCTGCATCTCTTGCGATGATCCTCGGCTATCATGGCAGGATCGAACCGCTCGCCAAGTTGCGTCAGAATTGCGGAGTCTCTCGCGATGGCAGCAAGGCTGCCAATATCCTGCGTGCCGCACGACGATATGGTCTTGAAGCCAACGGGATCAAGGCCAGCGTCGATGCCCTGCGAAATCTGCAGATGCCCTGCATTCTCTTCTGGGAGTTCAACCATTTTGTCGTGCTGGAAGGTTTCAAGAAGGACAGGGTGTACATCAACGACCCTGCGATGGGACACAGGGTCATTTCGATCGGTGACTTCGAACGTAGTTTTACCGGAGTCGCGCTGGCGATGCAGCCAGGGGATCAGTTCGAGAAGGGCGGCAAGAAGCCGAGCTTGATCGGGGCTGTGGCGGAAAGGCTCGCCGGGTCTGCTCTTCCCGTTGTGTTCTGCATCTTCGTGGGCTTCTTGATGGTGATTCCGGGGATCATGTTCCCGGTACTGCTGCAGGTTTTTCTCGATGAGATCATCCTGGAGGGGAGAGTGGACTGGGCTCGCCCCGTCATGATGGCGATGTTCGCAGCCATCCTTCTGGGACTGGCTCTCAGGTACTTGCAGATGAACTCACTTCGCCGACTTCGATTGAACCTGACGATCAAGTTGTCGAGTCAGTTCCTCTGGCATCTCTTGCAACTTCCCAATGAGTTCTATGTCCAGAGATTTGCAGGAGAGGTTGCCAGTCGAAGTCGATTGAATGAAGAACTCGCCAGCGACATCTCGGGGCGCTTGGCACAGACCGCCATCGATGTGGTGATGGCCGGTCTCTATCTGACGGTGATGCTTTACTACGATGTGTTACTGACCTGCGTGGGGCTGTGCGTGGCACTTCTGAACTTCATCCTGTTGCGCTGGATTTCTGCCAGCCGCATCGAGGCTTCGATGCGTGTGCTCCAGGAGTTCGGAAAGGCCGAGGGTACGGCGATGGCCGGGCTCAAGGGGATGGAAACGATCAAGGCGAGCGGCCTGGAATCTGGCTTCTACGAGAAGTGGTCTGGCTATTACTCCAAGGCGATCAACGCCCAGCAAAATCTGCAGGTCTCCAATGTGTTGTTGTCGACGATGCCTACCTTGCTCAGCGCACTGGCAACGGTACTGGTGATCATCGTCGGGGGATTCCGTGTCATCGATGGCTTCATGACCATCGGTATGCTGGTCGCCTTCCAGTCCTTGATGGGTAGTTTTCTCGGGCCGGTGGAAAACCTGCTCGACCTCGGCACGGTATCCCAGGAGATGCGGGGCGATCTCGACCGCATCGACGATGTGCTGAAGTACCCCTTCGAGAGAGCGGCCCTCGAGATGGCCGACTCGGATGAGCAGGAGGGCGAGAAGGTGTTCCTGTCGGGAGACATCCGGCTGGAGAATGTTTCCTTTGGTTACAATCCGCTGGAGCCTCCGATGCTGGAGGATATGAACATGCACATCAAACCGGGGGACCGAGTGGCGCTGGTCGGTGGAAGTGGCTCCGGCAAATCGACGCTGGCCAAGTTGATCTCTGGAGAACTGGTTCCGTGGAGCGGCGAGATCTATTTCGATGGGGTCCCCCTCTCCGAGTTGCCGAGGAATCAGTTCGTCAATTCCTTCTCCTTCATCAGCCAGGAGATCCTCCTCTTCAGTGGTACCGTTCGAGACAACCTCACCCTGTGGGATTCCACGGTGCCTGAATCAGATTTGCACCAGGCATGTGAAGATGCTGCGATCCTCGAGACCATCACCGCCCTCCCCGGCGGCTTCGATGCGGAACTGATCGAAGGCGGCAATAACCTCAGCGGAGGGCAACGACAGCGACTGGAAATCGCCAGGACCCTGGTGCCCAACCCGACCATCCTGATCCTCGACGAGGCGACGAGTGCTCTCGATACCGAGACAGAAAGAGTGGTACTCGATCGGATGAGGATGCGAGGCTGCTCCTCCATCTTCGTCTCTCATCGATTGAGCACCATCCGGGATTGCACCGAGATCATCGTTCTGGAACACGGAAAAGTCGTTGATCGTGGAAACCACGATCAACTGTGGAGCGCAGCAGGTGCTTACGCAAATCTCCTGAAACTGGACGATGAGTTCAAGGAGACCAGCGCATGATGAATATTGAACCGCAACTGCTCGAGCAGAATGGAACGGTTCGCCTCGTCTCGGGGCATCTATCGCTGCTGCTCAATGATCCCGATCTGGTCTGGGTCGTCATCGATGGGCAGGGAGAACTGGTGGCCACCGACGTGGTGGCTTCTCATGCCACCGGACGTCGTCGCCTCATCCGGGATATCAGTGCTGGAGATTTCCTCTTCTCGATCCCTGCAGAACGGAGTGAGAATACTCACTCTGCCATGGTGCTTTCGACCGAATCAATGCGAGTTCTCGAGTTGCCGAGAGAACGGCTCGAGTTCGCAGCGCAATCGCTCGGTTCCTCTGCGGTCGAGGTGATCCAGGCCTGGGCAACGCAGGTCTATCCTCTGCTCGATCCCGAGCCGGTGCCCTCCTCCTGCGAGAGATGGGTCGAGGGAGAGAGTCGTGTGATCTCCATCGGGCACAGGGTCGCTCCGCCGGCCGATCGAGAAGGATGGATTCGTATCGCTCGTGGGAAGGGTCTGCTGGCGGGGAAACATGACATCTCCTTCGAGGATGATGTGGTACTGGCTCCTGCTGGGTGCTGGATCGAAGCGAGCGAGGAGATGGAATTCGAGGTACTCGAACGAACTGAAGTTCCCGTTCCAACCGCATCGTCTGCGTTGCTACGACTGCACCGTTGCATCCAGGAGGTCAGGTCCGTATCCAGGTCTCGTGAAGGGGATCATAACCTCGAGCGTGTGAAACGAAGAAAGATCATCGAGGGGAAGAGATCAGAACAAGCGCTCTCGCAACTGGCTTCGGTGTTGAATCCGCAGGAGACCCAGTCGATCCGTGGAGAAGATCTCTTTTCCGTCATGAAACTGGTCGGAGCCGAGAAGGGGATCGAGATCTTGCCGATCGCCGATTCCACCGATATGGAGTCGCTGAGCGATCCAGCCGAGGCGATCACCAGAGCTTCGAGGATTCAGCAGAGGCGCGTCGTCTTCCGCGGAAAGTGGTGGACTCGTGACGTCGGCCCACTGGTCGGATATCTCGAGCAGGATGGAAGGCCGGTAGCGATCTTGCAGGATCGCAGGGGCCACTACCTGATCTACGATCCACGGGATGACTCGCGAACGATCGTGACCGAATCCACCTCTCGGTTACTCGAGAAGGATGCCCTGGTGTTGATCCGATCCCTCGACGAAAATGAGAAGAGTCCCTTCGGCCTGGTGAAGTTCTGTCTTCATAACAAGTTCGCCGATGTGACCTCGTTCTTCTTCGCCGCGATGCTCCTCACGGTGATGGGGATGCTGATTCCGCAGGCGATGGCCATCATGCTGGATACCGCGATCCCCGACTCGAACCCGAGACTGTTGATGGAACTGGGCGCAGCGCTGATTGGCGTTACGATCGGGATGACCCTGCTGAGGGTGTTCCAGGCCTTCGTCAGCATCCGATTGTCGGTGATCACCGACTTCGATGCTCAATCCGCCATCTGGGATCGATTGTTGCGACTCAAGGTGTCCTTTTTCTCCAAGTACTCCACCGGGGACCTGTTGCAACGTGTCTCCGCCGCTCACGCCATCAGCCAGGAGTTCAGCGGTTCGACCTTGTTGACCCTGATGACATCGTTCATGGCACTGCTCAACGTGGTACTGCTCTTCTACTACAACTCGACCCTGGCATTCGTGGCCATCGTCATCGCCACTCTGGTGGCAGTGGTCACCATGATCGGGGGGGTACTGATTCGCAGATATGCGAAGAAGTTGATGGAGCAGGAGGGTGAACTGCTCGGTTTCGAAGTCCAACTCATCAGTGCCGTGAGCAAACTGCGAGTTGCCGGTGCAGAACGGCGGGCATTTGCCTTGTGGATGGAGCGGGTCGCGAAGCAATTGAGCCTCTCCAACAGCGTCCAGAGGATCGTCGATGGTCTTGGGCTCTTCAACATGGCGATCCCGACGCTGAGTACATTGATCCTGTTCATGTTGGCGATTCCGTTGGTCACCGGGCAAGATCCGGGTCAGTCACCGATGACCATCGGTGTGTTCCTCGCGTTCAATACCGCCCTCGGGATCTTCCTCGCCGGTGCACTGACCTTGAGTGCTACCGTCGTGGGTTTCCTCGATACCACGGTACTCGCTGAACGGATGAAGCCTCTGATGACCGCTGAGATGGAAACGGTTACCGCCAGCGTCGATCCAGGGAAGTTGAAGGGAGAGGTCGAACTCTCACGGATCCACTTCCGCTATTCACCAGAGGGTCCCAAGGTGCTGGAAGATGTCACGATTCATGCCAGGCCAGGTGAGATGATCGCCTTGACCGGAACCTCGGGGTGCGGCAAGTCGACTCTGTTGCGGCTGATGCTCGGATTCGAGAGTCCCGAAAGCGGTGAGGTTCGCTTCGATGGTCAGGATGTCGATTCGATCGATGCCACCGCCGTCCGCAGGCAACTGGGAGTGGTGCTCCAATCGGGGCATCTCGGTGCTGGATCGATATTCGAGAACATCACGGTGGGCTCGGTCTATTCGATGGAGCAGGCGTGGGAGGCCGCTGAAGAGGCGGGCATCGCAGATGATATCCGCATGATGCCGATGCAGATGCATACGGTGGTCAGCGAGGGGGGCAGTAATCTTTCAGGTGGCCAGCGACAGCGCATTCTCATCTGCCGCGCGCTGATTCGAAGGCCGAAGATCCTGTTCCTCGACGAGGCTACCAGCGCTCTCGATAACAAGGCCCAGAAGATCGTCAACGACAGCCTCAATCGAAGGCGCGTCACGCGCATCGTGATCGCCCATCGACTCAGTTCGATTCGTGCTGCCGATTGCATCTATGTGCTCGATCGAGGCCGCGTGGTCGAGCAGGGGACTTACAGCGAGTTGGTCGCAGCAAAAGGCACATTTTCCGGACTGGTCGCACGACAGACCACATAGCGGCCACCGGGGTCGTCATCATCTCGGTGCCGCAGGGCGGCCGAAAGATTCTCACAAGACCAGCAGAATAGTGCGGCATCCGATGAAGAGTTCCTTATCGAGGATCTCGAAGGCCCGCAATCCAGCAGTTGGTTGAGCGGCCGCCGGGATATGAAACAGGTAATGGGTTTCTGTCACTCCTTTCGAAATGGATGAGAACGAGTTACTGGAGACATTGAGATGGTGCCGGCCTGATATGCACCGTCCTTGAAGGGCCGAGTTGTTCAAGAGTTCAGAGGTCCTGTTCATCGATGGGGCGGTTGGTTCCGAACTGGAACGGCGCGGCGTCGATCTATCCTTGCCGCTGTGGTCGAGCCGTGCATTGATCGATGCCCCCGAGGTATTGGCCGCTGTTCATCGCGATTACTTGATCGCTGGTGCCGAAGCGATCACCACGGCTACCTTTCGCACTCATCGTCGATCGCTGGAAAAAGTTGGACTGGGCGAACGTGCTGCAGAACTGACCCGGCAGGCGGTAGAGATCGCCAGGCGGGTTCGCGACGAGGAGCGTCCAGATGCTCTGGTGTTCGGTTCTGTCGCTCCGCTCGAGGATTGCTACCGGCCGGATCTGGTGCCGGATGAAGAGACTTGTTTGCGTGAACATACCGAGTGGATGGGGCATCTGATCGAGGCTGGAGTGGACCTGATCTTGATCGAGACGATGAACCAATTGGGCGAGGCGCGCGCTGCGGTGGAGGCCGCGCGTCGGGTGGCTCCCGGCAAATGGATGATCAGTTTCTGTACTCGTCGTGGCGGACTGCCAGGAGTGCTGCTCAGTGGCGAGGAATTGGCACCCTTGCTGTCTCAACTGGGGGATGCACGTGCGGTGGGTGTCAACTGCGTTGCTGCCAACGCGATGGTCGATCAGGTCGGTTTGTTACGGCGAGCGCTTCCGGAGACTCCCATCCTCGCTTACGGAAACATTGGCCATGCAGATTCGGATGGGAACTGGATCTCTTCGGATGCCATCGACCCCGACGAATATGTCGAATATGTCACCTCCTGGATCGAGGCGGGGGCCAGCATCGTCGGAGGCTGCTGTGGGACCACCCCTGAACATATTCGAGTGACCAAGGAGAAGATTAGATTAGGATGAGAGTTCGATCCCGAGCGGATTTGGGTAATCAGATTTTCGCGTAGGATCGTTATTGTCTGGAAGGTCCGGGTGGTTTTTCCAGAAATTATTCTCCCGAGGAACTGGAGACAATCATGTTCTTACCACTGATTCTTGCCCTTTCCATCGCTCCTGTGGATGGGCCTGTGGATGGACCTGTTCTTCCTGAAGTGGGAGCACCACCTCCGATGATACTGGAGCGATTGGGTGAACATCGTCGACCGGTAGCTAGCGATTCGGTGCAAGCACGCCAGTGGTTTGATCAAGGTCTCGCCTTGATGTACGGCTTCAACTTCGATGGGGCGGTGGCTTCTTTTCTCCAGGCGACCACCATCGATCCAGATTTTGCCATGGCCTGGTGGGCGATCGCCTACTCTTGTGGTCCGAATCAGAACAACCCGACCATCGCTGCTCCCAAGGACCAGTGGTCCTACGCTGCTGCCCAGCGGGCATTTGAGTTGAAGGACCGTGAGAGCGGTGCCAATCTCGCCTTGATCGAAGCGTTGGTGCACCGTTATCAGTATCCTGTACCGGAAGATCTGACCGATCAGAATCAGGCCTACCTCGATGCGATGGTGTTGGTACGAGATCAGTTCCCGCTGGATCCCGATGTGGCGACCTGGACCGCAGAAGCGATGATGGTGACCCAGCCGTGGGAATACTGGTCGCTCGATGGCGAACCACTCAACCTTACGCCGAAGTTTCGAGCCATCCTGGAGGGCGTGATGAAGCGTCATCCTGACCACCCTGCCGCAAATCACCTCTACATCCATGTCATGGAATCGTCACCCTGGCCGGAGATCGCCGAACCCGCAGCTGATCGCCTGATCGAGTTGATTCCAGCAGCAGGTCACCTGGTGCATATGCCATCTCATATCTGGATGCAGACCGGGCGTTACGACGATGCCGCCGATTGCAACCGTCGCGCTGCGGCGCTTGACGATGCGTGGTTCGAAGGGGATCCAAACGCTGGTGAATATCGGTTCTACATGGCTCACAACCGTCACTTTCTGGCCTTCGCAGCC
>Ga0209657_1002261_pt1 | contig 10829 bp, 12 predicted proteins | sample SaaInlV_100m_DNA_FD_184650 | JGI IMG/M metagenome (GOLD analysis project Ga0209657, IMG submission 184650) | Marine microbial communities from expanding oxygen minimum zones in the Saanich Inlet - SI037_S3LV_100m_DNA (SPAdes) (version 2) | ecosystem: Environmental > Aquatic > Marine > Intertidal... | reverse complement strand
TTTCACCACCTTGACCAAGATGTAATTCATTAGATCTAAGTGTTAAAGTTCCTCCTCCAAGTTGTTTAATTGCTAAATAAAAGCTTATTCTTGTTCTCGAACTTGCTTTTTCAAACATTTGGATAAGCATTTTACCCTTTAATGGAGACCCCTTATCAACCTCCAATGTATTTAACTTTCTTCTAAGGTTTTTTCTTTTTTTTGCATCAAAAATAATTTTTCTAAGATCTTTAGCCGGAATATCTTTTAAATTTATAAAATGTTTCATTTTAATTTAATTCTGAACAAACTTTTTTTATAATTTTAAGCGATTGATTAATTTCATTCTTTTTTACATTAAGTGGTGGCAAAACTCTAACTACATTTTCAGCTGCTCTTATTGTTAATAAATTATTATCCATAAGTTTCTTTATAAATTCTGTCTGATCTGTTTTAAGTTGTATTCCAATCAATAAACCTCTTCCTCTTATTTCTTTAATAATATTAGGGTATTCAATCTTAATTTTATTCAGATTTAATAAAAAATATTTTGAAATACTTTTCACATTCTTTAAAAATTTTTTATTTGAGATTATATCCATTACTGAATTGCCAACGGTCATTGCTAATGGATTGCCACCAAAAGTTGACCCATGGGTTCCAGCTATCATTCCTGAAGCAACTTTTTTATTCATTAAGACTGCGCCAATTGGAAATCCACCTCCAATACCTTTTGCAATTGGAACAATATCAGGTTTTACTTTAGATTTTTCAAAAGCAAAAAAATCACCTGATCTTCCAATTCCACATTGGACTTCATCTAATATTAATAGAATATTTTTTCTATCACAAATTTTTCTAAGTTCTCTTAAACACCAGTCAGGAATTACTTTGATACCTCCCTCGCCCATAATAGTTTCAACCATTATTGCAGCTGTATTTTTTGTAATTTTATTTTTTAATGAGTAATGATTACCAAATTCAAAATGATCAAAACCAGATACTTTTGGTCCAAAACCTTCTGTCATTTTTTTTGAACCACTTGCATATATTGCTGCCAATGTTCTTCCATGAAAACTATTTTTAACACATAAAATTCTATTTTTTTTTGGTTTTCCAATTGAATAAAAATATCTTCTAGCAACTTTAATTGCTGCCTCTGTTGCTTCTGTACCACTGTTTTGAAACATAACATAATCAGCAAAAGTGTTTTTAGCTAGTTTTTTAGCTAACATTTCTCCTTCTGGGATTTGAAATGCATTTGAGACATGCCAAAGTTTTTTTGATTGTTTATTTATAGCATCTACCAATTTAGGATGTGCGTGTCCTAAAGAGTTCACGGCTATACCTTGAACAAAATCTAGATATTTTTTGCCATTGGCTGAATATAAAAAACTTCCTTTTCCATATTTAAATGAAATTTTTTTTCTATTATAATTTTTTGCTAAATAGCTCATAATTTTAATCAGTTTTTATAAATTTTAATTATTAGATACAAGTTATGATTGAAAATACCAATAAACCAATTTTAATTTATTTTTGTTGATAACTTTGAAATTTTGCTTGTTTAATTTGTTTATGTATCAGTATATTGTTATTTTTATAAATTGTAATACAACATATAGATAATGAGTTGGAACGAAGAAAAAGTAAATAAATTAAAAGAACTCTGGGGTAAAGGAAACACTGCAAGCCAAATTGCTGAAATTATAGGTGGTATAAGTAGAAATGCAGTAATTGGTAAAGCTCATAGATTAAACTTATCAGCAAAAATTAAAACGAGAACTGCTACATCTAATCAAAATTTTGAAAATTCTTTAGATCAAAGAAATAATAAATCAAAAAGAGGAAGAAAAAGTAAATTTAAATCTTTAATTATTGAGAAAGATTTTGAACCAGAAAACCCAAAACAATTAGAGCAACTTGATGAAAGCTCATGCAAATGGCCAATTGGTCATCCAGATGAAAGTTCATTTTATTTTTGTGGAAGATCTTCATTAAAAGATTTTTCATATTGTAAACTACATCTTTTATATGCGTACCAGCCTAAAGGTAAAAAAGAAGAGCCTACTGAAAAAGAAGAAGTTCCAGATTTTATTGAAAAAAAAATACAGTCAGCTTAAATTTTATTTGATTCGTTCTTTTCAAAATCTTTTATTATATATTTTTCTGTGGAAAATTGACCACCTTCTCTCCACATATAGCAATATTTTTTAACTTCTTGATCAAAAAATCTTACACTGGGAATTCCTATTTCCGCATTAGTTTTATACTTACCAGACGAAATGTTATCGTATTTTAAAAGTCTTAATTGATCTCTTGTTAGGAGTGGATTAGGCAATATCTCAAATAAACTTGCAAAAAACTCAGCTATCTTTAATGGAAAAGGTATCAAAATTCTTTTTTTACCAATTAATAGCAATAGTTTTTCTAATAATGTTTTAAAGGTTATTATTTCAGGACCTATACATTCAATTATCTTAGAATAAATATTTTTAGAAATGACATGGTAAATTGTATCTGTCAAATCAGAACAGTGAATTGGTGCAAATTTAGTCTTTCCCTCATAGTAAAGTGGAAATATAGGCGATCTATTTAATATGGTCATAAAATTTGTTGTTAGCTGGTCATCAACTGAAAAAACTATTGATGGCCTCAATATTGTTGCAAGCGGAAAGTTTGCTAAAACATTTTTTTCACCTTCTAGTTTGCTTTTAGCATAATCAGAATCTTTTGCTTCATTAATTCCAAGAGCTGACAAGTGAATAAAATTTTCTAGACTGTATTCTTTACTAAGCTTAGCTAGCAAAGATGGGAAAATACTATGTATATTTTTAAAAGTATTGCCTCTTTTTTTTTCAAATAAAATGCCAATTAAGTTGATGCATATGTCGGCTTTTTTAAAAAGTTCTCTAATTTTTTTTTCATCAAATATATTTGCCTCAACGATATCGATATATCCTGCATTTGCTTGTGTTTTTATTATGTAACTTTTTTGATGAATGTTTCTAGTAACAACCGTCACTCTATAGTTGTTCTTAGTAAGTTTTCTTATTAAGTTTCTACCAATTTGACCACTGCCACCAAAAATTAGACAATTTTTTGCTTTCATATATATATATTTAGATATGAGTAATAATATTAAACTTCACAAAAATGACTTACCAGATGATTTGGAATTAGGCAACGTAATAGCTGTTGATGGTGAGTTTATGGGTTTAAATGTCAGACGAGACCCTCTTTGCCTAATTCAAATATCTTCAGGAAATTCAGAGGCTCATATAGTTCAATTTGATAGGAAAAACTACATAGCTCCAAACTTAGTTAGAATACTTAATGATGATAAAATTACAAAAATTTTTCACTATGGTCGAGCTGATATAGCGCATATTAAATATTACCTAAAAACAGATACCAATAATATTCTAGATACTAAAATAGCTTCAAAACTTGCAAGATCATATTCTGATAGTCACTCTTTAAAAATACTTATTAAAGAATTTGTCAATATAGACATTAGCAAACAATTCCAGAGCTCAGATTTTGGTGGTGAGCTCACACCATCGCAAATTAAGTATTGTGCCAATGATGTAATATATTTGCATAAAATTCATAACGAATTAAACAAAATATTAGAAAGAGAAAATAGAATTAAACTTTATCAAGATTGTTTGAAATTTTTAAAAACAAGAGTTGACCTTGATCTAGCGCTATTTAAAGACGATATCTGGTCACACTAAATGATTAAAAAAAAATTTTTAAAAACTGCAAGAAATGTAATTGATCTAGAAATAAAAGCATTACAAAAACTGAAGAAAAGCCTCAACAAATCCTTTGGTGATGCTGTAATTAAAATTTCAAATTGTTCATCAAAAGTTGTGTTATGTGGTGTCGGTAAGAGTGGACTTGTAGCTTCCAAGATTGCTGCCACCTTATCATCTGTTGGTACTCCATCATTTTATCTGTCAGCTAGCGACTCATCACATGGTGATCTTGGAAGTATTACAAAAAGAGATGTTTTAATATTAATTAGTTACTCTGGTCGATCTAATGAACTTAAAAATATAATTCAATATGCCAATAGAAATAAAATTCTATTGATTGGTATTGTGTCAAAAAAAGATTCAATATTATATAAAGCTTCAGATATTAAACTCTTAATACCACAATTTAATGAGGCTGGGGGAATAGTACCAACCTCAAGCACTACTGCTCAACTTGCGTTAGGGGACGCACTAGCAATTTCAGCTATGAATTATAAAAAATTTGATAAACTAGATTTTAAGAAAATTCATCCAGCAGGCAGTCTTGGAGCACAACTAAAAACAGTTGAGGATATTATGGTCACTGGTAAAAAAATACCTTTTGTAGATCAAAATTTAAGGATTACTGATGCGTTAAAAATACTTAGTAGCAAAAAATTGGGTATTCTAATTATTCAAGATAAGAATAAAAAAACAAAAGGCATAATTACAGATGGTCAAATAAGAAGAGTTAATTTAAAGAAAATAAATTTTGATTTATTACCTGTAAAAAAAATTATGACAACAAAACCTGTATCTATTGAAAAAGATGAACTTGCAGCAAAAGCACTATCTTTAATGAATGAAAAAAAAATTACCTCTTTAGCTGTCCATAACAAAAGAGATAAGCTTAAAACTATTGGAATAATACATATACATCATATTTTACAATCCAAAATAACATAAATGAATAAAAAAAAAATTCTAAAAATTTTTTTAGTTCTTTTATTTTTTATTATATTGCTGACTCTTTTCTTTAAATTTTTTAATGATGAAAAAATTGAACAGAGTGATTTAGATAATGCTATAGATGAAAATATTACCTCTAATATAATTAAAGAATTAAGTTTTGCCTCAAGGGATAAAAAAGGAAACGAGTATATTCTAAAAGCAGAAGAAGGTGAGGTTGATTTATCAAATAATAAAATAATATATTTAAAAAAAATTACAGCACAGGTTATACTGAATAACTCTGAATATATAATAATTGTCTCTGATTTTGGTAAATATAATATTGAAAATTATGATACAATTTTTTCTGAAAATGTAATAATAAAATATTTAGATAATAAGATAACAAGTAATTATATGGAATTTTCTGTAAAAAGTAACCTTATGACAATAACTAAAAATGTTATTTATTCTAATGAGGATAATCTTCTCAAGGCTGATGCTGTAAAATTCAACACTAATACAAAAAAAGTAAATATTTTTATGTATGATAATTCAAAAAAAATAAAAATTATAAGTAAAAATTAAAATGGCAATTATAAAAAAATTTCGAATTAAATCTTTTAAAAATATTGACACGATTATTGAATTTGATAATGTTTCATTAGCATATGATGAGAGATTAATTTTAGATAATATAAATTTTAAGATAAATAAAGGTCAAATATTTGGCATGCTTGGGCCAAATGGGGTTGGTAAAAGTACAATTTTTAACCTTATAACAGGGTTAATAAAACCAAAATCTGGTAGAATCATAATTGATGGTGAGGATGCAACTAAGTATCCCATTTACCATAGAACTAAAAAATATAAGATAGGTTATGTTCCACAACACGGGGGTGCATTCTCAGAACTAACTTTATACAACAATTTAAAAGCTATAAGTGAAATTGTTATAGATGATAAAAATTTAAGAGATAAGAAAATAAATTATTTAGTAACAAAATTCGAACTTGAAAATTTAAAACATATAAAAGCTAAACATTTATCTGGTGGTCAAAAGAAAAAGCTTGTAATTGCATTATCACTTTTAAGTCAACCAAAAGTTTTGTTATTGGATGAATGTTTTGCAGCTTTAGATGTATTAACTATAAAGATGTTACAAAAAATTATTGTGAATTTACAAGAAGAAAGTAACATTTCTATTTGTATTTGCGATCATCAGGCAAGAGATTTACTTGCTTGTGTTGATGTTGCTATGGTTTTAAATAACACAAGAATTATTGCACAAGATACTCCGTCTAATTTAGTAAACGACGCAAATGCTAAAAATGCATATTTTGGAAATAGTTTTAAATATAATTAAGAGCTAATGCCAAACCATATAATTTTAAAAAATAAAATAAAAAATTTTAATAAAAAAATTACTGTTAGTGGTGACAAAAGCATTAGCATAAGGTGGGTTTTATTTTCATCTATCGCAAGTGGTGTTTCTAGCGCTAGCAATTTATTAATGTCTGAGGATGTACTTACTGCAATCAGTGCAATTAAAAAGTTGGGCATAAAAGTGAGCTTAAATAAAAATATTTGTAAAATATATGGCAAGGGAATAAATGGATACAATTATAAAAAAAATCTTTCAATAAACTCTGGGAATTCAGGAACGTTAGGTAGACTTATTCTTGGATTAATAATTAATACACCTCATTCAATAAAACTAATTGGTGATAAAAGTTTATCAAATAGAGATTTTAAAAGAGTTTCAGATCCATTGAGTAATTTTGGTGCATCATTTAAATTAATTAAAAACAAATATCTTCCTCTGAAAATAATTGGATCATCTAAATTAAAGCCAATTAAGTATTTAGAAAACAGGGGGTCAGCACAATGCAAAAGCGCTGTGATGTTTGCTGGAATGAGAACTAATGGTAAAACTTTTATTAAAGCTAAGAAATCAAGAAATCATACAGAGCTTTTATGTAAATATCTTAAATTGCCTATCAAAATAAAAAAACAAAAAAATTATGATTTGATTGAAGTAAATAAAGTAAGAAAAATAAATAGAATTAATTATAAAATTCCATCTGATATAAGTTCAAGTGCTTTTTTTATTGTTTTGACTGCTCTTTCACAAAACTCAAATTTAGTAATTAAAAATGTAAATATTAATCCATCTAGAATTGGAATCATTCATATACTAAAAAAAATGGGTGTTAAGATTATTTTTAAAAATCAAAAAATTTATAAAGGAGAAAAAAATGCAGATATTTATATTAAAAGTCCAAAAAATATTAAATCTATAAATTGCCCAACAAAATTTAATAGTGGTGCAATTGATGAATTTTTATTAATTTTTTTGGTTGCTGCAAGAGCAAAAGGCGTTTCTTATTTTAAAGATTTGTCTGAACTAAATCAAAAGGAAAGCCCAAGACTAAAATGGGGTGAAAAAATTCTAAACTCAATGGGTATACAAACTTTAAGTACAGAAAGTTCAATCAAAATATTTGGTAATCCAAATTTAAGAATTAATAGAAAAATTATGATTAAAGATTACCTTAAAGATCATAGGGTATTTATGACAAGTGTTATCGCCGCTCTCTCTTTTGGTGGTGAATGGGACATACATGATAAAGATTCTATTAAAACTTCTTTTCCAAATTTTTTAAATATAATAAATGAACTAAAGAAATAATGAATAGAAGAAAAAATATTTTAAAAATCGCAATTGACTCACCTGCTGCAGCTGGAGCAGGTACCTTAGCGAAGGCTATATCTAAACACTATAATCTTTTTTATTTAGACACTGGTAAAATTTATAGATTGGTAGCTTACTTAAAAATTAAATTTCCTGAAAAATTTAATCAAAACTTTATAAAAACTAAAATTAAATCACTTAAAGTAAAAGATCTTGAAAATAAAGCTTTGTTATCTGATGAGGTAGGTACTGAAGCATCTGTTATATCAAGAGTTAAAAGCACAAGAAAAATTGTGCACTCTTTTCAACTAAATTTTGCCTACAATCCTCCTAAGAAATTCGAAGGATCTTGTCTCGACGGAAGAGATATTACCTATAACATTGTTCCTGATGCTGACCTTAAATTTTTTATTACTGCTAATGTTAAAACAAGAGCATTTAGAAGGTATAAAGAGCTCAAAAGCCTTAATAAAAATATCACATACAAAGAAGTGCTTAAAAGCATTAAAAAACGTGATAAAAGTGACTATAATAGAAAGATTTCACCTTTAAAGAAAACTAAAGATTCGGTGTTGCTAAATACATCGAAACTTACTAAAAGAGCGTGTTTTTTAAAAATAAAAAAAATTATAGACAGAAAAATTAATACTTAATGGAAATATATAAAGATCTATCAAATCCAGCATCACAAGAATTTGAAAAACTACTTAGCAGCCAACTCTCAAAAATTAAAATAGAAGAAGGTAAAATCATAGAAGGTAAAATTAACAAAATAACTGAAAAATTTGTTTTCTTATTTGTTGAAGGCCTAAAAAGTGAGCCTGTTCTGGATATTAATGAACTAAAGAGCATGGGTCTTGCTGAAAAAATAAAAGTTGGAGAGACAATCTCAGTATTATTAGAAAAAATTGAAGATAAACACGGCGAAGTATTAGTATCAGCTAGTAAAGCTCAAAAAATTAAAGGTTGGGATAAACTTGTTGAAGCTTACGAAAAAAATGAACCTATTATGGGAAAAATTACATCTAAATGTAAAGGTGGATGTATTGTAGAACATATAGATACTGGTTCTTTAATGTTTTTACCAGGATCACAAATCAGTGACAAGCCTCTAAAAGACATTAGCCACTTAATGAACGAACCTCAAAAATTTGCACTAATTAAATTAGATAAAATTAGAGGAAATGCATGTGTATCCAGAAGAGAAATTATTTCTTCTTTCAAAAAAGAAGATAAGGTAAAAATAATTGAAAAATATAAAGTTGGTGACATCATTAAAGGAGCAGAAGTTAAGGGTTATAGTTCTTTTGGATGTTTCTTTAATGTTAATGGAGAACTTGATGTTTTAGTGCACCTCCAAGAAATTTCATATTCGAGAGTTAATCACCCTGATGAAATATTTAAAATTGGTGAAAAACATGACATAAAAGTTATTACTGTAGATAAAGAAAAACTACAAGTTGGATGTTCTGTTAAACAATTATCGCCCGACCCTTTTGAACACATAGAAAATTATGAAATAAATAAAATTTATAAAGTGAAAGTAGTGAAATTAATGGACTTTGGAGCATTTTGTGAGTTAGAACCAGGTCTTACAACTTTACTTCATTCTAGTGAACTTAGCTGGACGAAAAAAAATATTTCATCAAAAAAAATGTTTAAAATTGGAGATGAAATAGATTGTGTTATTACCGAGATTGATAAAGAAAAAAGAAGAATCGCAATATCGCATAGATTAACCCAAGATAATCCATTTGAAACTTTTGAAACAAAATATCCAGTTGGAACAATAGTTGAGAGTGAAGTAGTAAATAAAAATCAATATTCACTGTTTGTTAAAGTAGAAGACTTAGATGTAGATGCGTTTTTGCATTGTAATGATTTAACTTTCTTAAATAATGGTGAAGAAGAATTAGAAAAATACAAAAAAGGTGACAAGATAAAAGTTAAGGTGCTTGAGGTTAAAGCTTCAGAACAAAAAATTAGAGTTGGTTTAAAACAAACTCAAGCAGATCCTTTTGATTGGTTTAAAGACAAGTCTAAAAACCAAACTATTACTGTAAAAGTTGTTTCTACAGATAATAAAGGTTTAATTGTAAGACCTGAAAGTTGTGAAATGGATCTACAAATTAGAAAATCTGCAATAGCGATTAATGCAGCCGATGCAAGACCTAGCAGATGGACTGGTGGAGAAAAACTAGACTGTGCAATTGCTGAACTTGATCTAAATAAAAGAAAAGTTACTTTAAGTATTAAATTGTTAGAAGAAATTGAGAAAAAAGAAGCATTAGAAAAATATGGATCTGAAGGTTCAGGAAAAAACTTACCGTTCTCATCACTTTCAGATGATTTAAAGAAAAAAGAAGAAGATAAAGAATAAAAGAAGATTTAATTTTGGCTATTGTAAAATCAAAGCTTTTAAAACAACTCTCCAACAATTATCCAAACTTTTTAAGGAAAGATCTCGAAAAATTTACTGATATAATTCTTGGTGAAATCAAGCAAGCTCTTAAAAGAGGAGATAGAGTTGAGCTTAGAGGTTTTGGGGTATTTTCAACGAATATTCAAAAAGCTAGGATTTCAAGAAATCCTAAAACTGGTGAAAAAGTAAATACACCTGAAAAAAAAACAATTCACTTTAAAATGTCGAAAGATTTGTTTAATAAATTAAATAATGAAACATAAAAGTATTTTTGTTGCTTGTGATACTTCAAATATAAGTCAAATAAAGAATATAATTAAACAAACACAAACAAATAAACTTAAAATTGTTCCTAAATTTGGATTACAATTTTTTTACTCTAAAAATGGAAGAAAATTTTTAGAAAATTTTAACAAAGATTTTTGGCTGGATTTAAAAATTAACGATATTCCTCAAACAGCCTTATCAGCGGTAGATAGTTTAAAGGATTTAAAAAAATGTAAATATATAACTGTTCATGCAAATGGTGGATTTGAAATGTTAAAAGCTATTAAAAAGAAAGTTAAATCAGTCAATAAAAACTTAAAAGTTCTTGGTGTAACAATTCTGACAAGTCTTAATAATAAATCACTTAAAGAAATAGGACACACAAAGTCAGTAGAACAATTAGTTTTAAAACAAGCTAGTCTTATAAAAAAATCAGGGTGTGATGGCATAGTTTGCTCTGCGCAAGAAGCCAAAATGGTTAGAAAAAAATTTAAAAACTTATTTATTATAACTCCTGGAATAAGATTGCCTGGTGATAGTGCCAATGATCAAACAAGAATAATGACACCTAATGATGCCTTTAAAAATAAAGTTTCAGGTATAGTGATGGGAAGATCATTAATAAAAGGAAATATCAAAAATAATATTAAAAGATTAATTGATCACTTAAATAAATGATCAAAGGATCTAAAATCTGTGGGATCTCAGATCTTGATACTCTTAATTTTATAATTAATCATCCATATCCACCTCAATTTATTGGCTTCATTTG
>Ga0209657_1002257_pt1 | contig 10836 bp, 12 predicted proteins | sample SaaInlV_100m_DNA_FD_184650 | JGI IMG/M metagenome (GOLD analysis project Ga0209657, IMG submission 184650) | Marine microbial communities from expanding oxygen minimum zones in the Saanich Inlet - SI037_S3LV_100m_DNA (SPAdes) (version 2) | ecosystem: Environmental > Aquatic > Marine > Intertidal... | reverse complement strand
GAACTGTCTTTATTTTTTTAGACTTAATCCGTGAAAGTTCATCAGTATCATCGTCATAGTGAAGCACACTTCCGATTCGTTCCAATGTATCTGCTTTATATTTTCCGTTGGTGAATATAATATCTTTCACAGGAAGGTTGTGTTTCTTGACGAATGTAGCAACATCCTTTTTATGATTACCCGTTCCGTGTCGAGACGTAACGATTTTTACTTCATATCCCTTTGAAGCAAACTTCTTCATTGCTGAAATTGTTTTTTTGTTGGGTTCAGTTCCGCCCATCCACAACTCTTCTTCTTCGTCCCACCTGGGCATAGTCAAGGTATCATCAAAATCGAACGTGACCAGTTGGGCCATGTTACTTCCACTCTGCTTCGTTGAAAATACTGATGTACTCTGGATAGTGTCCGTCAATCAAACCGATTTCAAATCCTTCCAACTCGTATACAAAATAATCAATGTTGCTATCAATTGTCTCGGACTTTTTATGAAATGCGTCTGTTGCTTCAACTTCAACTTCGTATGAAGGACCATCAATGCTGTTTGCCACAAAATACTTTTGCAACTTGCGAGGCATCTTCTTGATTTCCTTTGTTGCGTGTGCCTCGTTTTTGTATTTTCCACGTGGAGGTTGTCTCCAAACGTTCTTTGCTTCCGAAAGAATATCTTCTACTATTGACAATAACTTACTCATACCACTTTTCCTTACGAAAAGGTTTTATGTAATCGGGATAATGGCCATCTTCAAGACCAAGTTCAAATCCTTCCAATTCGTATACAAAATAATCAATGTTGCTATCAATCGTTTCGGACTTGGCGTGGAATTTATCGGTTGCAATGATGCCGGCCGGTCTGGTGTTATCGGGGGCAACCTTGAAATATTTGCGAAGTTTTAATGGGAACTTTTTTAGTTCCTTGGTTGCATCGGCCGCATTTCTATACACCTTGGGTGCGTCCCATAAGTGAGATGCGTCCAAGTTGTATACTCTCTTCTCGTTCAAAATATCTTCAACAATTGACATCAACTTCGAATTCTTCATAAGTCATAAATATATACGACTTCTAAAAAAAGTCAAGATTCGGTTTGCTCAATTATCATCTTCAAAAACTCAACATGTTGAGTTATCCGAGTATTTAACGGAAGGTTCATATTGGTTTCTGGAGTAAACACGCAATTACTATATGATTTCAATAACCATGCTTGCTCTCCATCCAGTATATCCCTACTTGAAATACCATGATACACAACTGATGATTTGTTATCAAAACCATCAATCGTTCTTCGTCTATCGAGCAAATGTCTTGGACTCATCTTCTTAATCATATAAGATGCCCAAGACTTTCTATTGCGATACGTATAGTGGGTGTAAAATCCTGTTGCATCATAATCCTCATGCAGAGTAACCGCAGAATCATATAATGTGGAACTCATCTTCGTTGAAAAATAATTTTTGTATTTTTGGACTTCCACGGTATTTGGTCGAAGGAAATCACGATTCATATCAATGTCTTCACGACTATTTCTTTTTTCCAACCGAAGTCCATTGAAGTTAATGACGGGAACGAAGTCAACTCTGACTCTGTGCATCTTAGTGAGAAATGGTATTTCCTCCTTAAGCAACTTGTATATAGCAAGTGGACATGCTATTTCATCACCATGTATTCCCGAAGTGACGAGGATTCGTTTGTCCCAGAACGAAACCGCCTCCCACCAAAGATGAACCATCCCCAACTTCTTATCAATGTATCCAAAATTTAAGTCGGGAGTTGATTCCGCAAGTTTCTCAAAATCCGAAATAAGTTTTACCGCATCCATCTCCTTTTTATAACTATAAAAAGGGAGAAGTTTTGAGTTGATGCTTTACGTATTTTTAACTCGAAGAGTGCGAATCACCTTCGCATCACGATTCTTAATTTTCTTCGCACGTGTATTGAAAAGAACTCCGTCTAGGTGGTCAACTTCGTGTTGAATGCATCTTGATAACCCTCCTGCACATTCAAGGTAACGTTCATTTCCTTCCAAATCGTTGAACTTCACCTTGACAATTGTCGGACGCTTCACCGAAAGTGTTACACCTGGGAATGATAGACACCCTTCATTCATCACTTCCTTTGCCTCGGAAACCACAACAATTTGAGGATTTACCAAAACCAAAGGATAATAGTCAGCAGTGACTGCCTTATCTCCGTCATAGACAAATCCTTCAGGAAATCCCAAATCAACAATGCAAACTCTACGAGAGTCGTTTACCTGAGGAGCTGCCAGACCCACTCCATTGCTTTCCTTCATGGTGGAAATCATTTCATCCACAAATTTCACAAGTTCTTCGTCAAACTCCGTGACGTTTTCAGTCGGAGTTTCTAAAATTTCATTTCCGTAATTAACGATTAACATACAAGTACTCTACCAAATTTCTTATAAAAAGTCAACCTTTATTTTGCAAGAATATAGTCTTTTGCGTACTTGAGAAGTTTCTTGTTGAACAACTGCTTCTTTTTTGCCTTGGAGTATGGCAACCATATAAAACCAATATGTTCGTGTGAAATCTTTACCTTTGACTTGTAAGGAACTTCCGCAAGGAAATATGTCACAATCTTCAACTTGGGTATTTTGTATTGCTTGCCCGTTGACCAATTCTTCTTTAGAAAGTATTTAACTTCGTGCTTAAATCCGGATTCCAATTTGGAAACCTTCAATCCAGTTTCCTCATAAGTCTCACGTTTTGCAGTCTGCTTATGTGATTCTCCTTTGTCAATGTGACCTTTGGGAAATCCCCAACCAATTGCATCTCCGTTAAGCAATAAAAACTCAGGGATACCCCCAGGATTCATTCTATATACGATAATTCCTGCGGATTGTTCTGCAATCTCCTTCATGACCTCTGATAACTTCATTTCTTCAATCCAGATAATAACCACTCTTTGTCATCTTTGTCAAGTCTTTGTCGAGGTTTTCCGATCTCGGATTTGTCATCAGGGATGCCTTCCGCAACCTTCTCCTCATCACCACTCATATCCCACGGACCCCAATGTTTATGTTTGTTAAGATTCTTCGACACTTGTTCCCACGTATAATAGTGACACTCGGATTTGTCTATCTTGCCGGCGGCATAATACACCTTCTTTGGCAACTTCAGACTTTTTCCATTTGAATAATCGTATACCTTACCCGCACCCTCAAACCAACAATGTCCGAACTTAATTCCCTCAAGTGGACCTTGGCCGTGGGGCATTCCATGAACAAGACGATACTTGGGATTCGTTCCAAACACGGACAGCTCCATCATCTTCTTCGCATTTGCCACATAACAATCCCCAAGTGCAGTTGCCTCGGTCAGACTTTCAGACTTCATGTAATCGTCAAACTTTTTCTTTTCGTCATCTCGTACATACTGCTCCAAGTCATCACAATCAATCTCAATTCCATAATATGCGTTTCTTTTTATAGGAGTCGTTTCAATTATAGTTCCACGTGATATTGCCCATGCGTGTGCTTTCCAAGAACCATTATCGTGTGCGAATCCTTTCCAGCACTTTAAATTCTTCATCATTTTGCTTCCAAAGTAAACATTTACATAACACAAACCTTTCTTGCATGGAAACTTTTTGAAATCCTTCACCATCTTTACACTTGGTTTATTTACCACAAACGCATAGTGGTACATTTTAACAAGTTCCTTTGCAGTAAACTGATTGAAACCAATTACAGGATCATCGTAATAGTCGGCAAGTTCTTTTTCTATTGCCTCATCGGCGTAGATTTCCGAAAGTAGGTTTGTTAGTTTCATTTTGGACATAAACAATAAATATCACGCAACTTGAAAACGTATATATAAACTAATTCCAAAAACTATATTATAATTATATTATATATATTATACTTAATTATATGATACATGGTGTGAAAGTTTGGCAAATCGCAATTCTCATAGGAATTGCAGTCCTCTTGGTGACGTTACTCTGAGTTTCTAAGAACTCTTAGGACTAAGATTGGTTGATATTCTTCTACCGGCTGCGGTTAGTGGAGTGCTAGTATTGCACACCTCGGATGCGTCCGTAATAACCCGTTGAAGTAGTTCCCTACCCAATTCCTTGTATTGCATCTCCCTGCCCCTAAATTCAACTGCAATACGAACCTGATTTCCTTCACCCAAAAACTTAAGAATCTTCCGTAGTTTGACCTGATAATCGTTATCATCAATTTTCGGCCGGAACTTAATTTCCTTAAACTTGGTTTTCTTTGGTGTAGAACTCTTCTTACTCTGCTCATACTTGTACTTACCATACTCGATGATTTTGCAGACGGGTGGTTTTGCATGGGGTGATATTTCAACCAAATCAAGTCCCTCACTCTTAGCAATCTTCATTGCGTCCTGAGGGGTCATAATGCCAAGCATTTTGCCGTCATCCGTTACTACTCTAATCTGGGGAATCCGAATCTTGTGATTCACACGTGGGCCCCACTCTTTCCTTCTATCAAACTTTCGTTGCTTCATGTATTTTTGTGGATTCAAATCCGGGTCGTCTAAACCTCGTGACTTTGACCAATGATTGATTGTCGATACTCATCCAATTAGTTGTGAGTAGTCATATGTGTTAAAATCATCATTTTTAATATAAGTATATTCTTACAGAAAAGAAACCTATCGTCAATCGTTTTTTTGCAATATGTATAGGTATGAAGAAAAAACTTGAAAAGATCAAGGAGTTGCTTGAACTTTCCACCGAAAATTTGGAAAAAAGAGACTTGTACGTTGGTCAAGCAATTGGTCTGATAGATTCCATTCTGGACACCGCAACGGCGTCCGGACAATTGGCCGTTCCTGATGTCGTGTGGAAGCATATTGATAAACCCAAAAGTGAAACAATAATGGATGCAGTTGCTAGACATAAGGAAGCTCATAACGAACTTAGCAAAAACTCGGTTTCCCAGCAAAACACTCAATTCAAAAAATTGTCGTAGTGTTCAATTATAACACCCGATTCCTTGAACATCTGCAATGACCTTTTTGCGTGTTCCTCCCAGTGAGATGACTTTGTGATGTCATCCTTGCAAATCATAACCTTTGAAATACCAGAATTAATAATTCCCCTTGCACAATCACAACAGGGTACTCCACAATTCAAATACATAATGCAGCCCTTGGTTGATACCCCTATCTTTGCCGAGTTGTACAACGCATTTCGTTCTGCGTGTTCTATCCAATAATACTTTTCGGGTCGTTCTTGTCGCACATCAAGTTCATCGTTCAATCCTTTCGGAAAACTATTATAACCAGTTGAACGGATTTCGTTATCTGGACCAACTATAACCGCACCTATTTTGGTGGATTTATCCTTACTCTTTTCGGCAATTAAGTTTGCCATCTTGTAGAAATATTCGTCCCAATTCATTCTATTGGTCTATTCTTAACCCAGTTAACATATCTCTTTATTCCATCATATTCCAGTAATTTGTCAATAGTATTATAATTTCTCGCAAGTTCGTCCACGGGAAGAACGGAATGAATTTTCACATGACACTCTCTATGTAAACGAACCAAATTCCGTTTGTGGTGTTGTCCACCCCTTGACTTTGGAATCAGATGATGTCTTGTTTCTTGGTCTTGTGGTATTTTCCTACCACACAATAGGCACTCGTTCATATTAATAATATAATACAAACTTAAATAATTAGCATATTATTTAAACAGGAGTGGGTGTTGCCACATCTGGAAGAGGATCAAGTGATATTCTAAACATATCCTGCGTCCTGTTACTCTCAGCAATATTTTTATACTCACGATTGTATGGAATACTCTCTCCGTCCTCAAGAGCATAAATCCTACTTTCCATTAACTCGTCATTCATCCATGTGCTAACATATCCGCAAAATGGACCCTCCAACGTAAAATCAAATGTACTTATGGTGTCCCCACCTTCGAATTGTGGACAATTTGACCTATCATCATATAATGGAAGGCGTACGTCACCACCAAAATCAGAAACCACTCCCCTATAACTACATGGGAAGCAATTTCCCGGATCTTCGGTTGATGTATATAGATTAGATATAAAAGTTTCCTCACATACATCACACCCTCCCTCATCCAAGTCGAGTGTTTCTACGGGGGTTGGTAGTGGTGTTTCGCATGAACCAAACTCGACTGCTCCCCAAGGTTCTTCATCTGGATTTGCCTCAAGTGCCTCAAGTGCCTCAAAGGTATACCCATCACTGAAATTAATCGTCATACTTGCTTGTGTAATTTCATCCCTAGATGTCAAGACCCTCTCATACACCACTTCCTTATATTCGGATGATTGGTCGAGCTCGTCATCTGGATCTTCCGGAACATAATCATCTGCCAAGACCTCTGGTGGTCCATCGGTTTCGTTACATACTATCAAATCCGTAGTAAGTTCTTCCGAGTGGATTTCTTCACCGTTTTGGTCAACAATTGCAAGGTCTCCTATATATTTACAATCCGTATTAATATTACATGTCATATCATTTATGAAACGTACCTTGGCTCGTACCCACCAAACTTTCTCAATAGGATTTCCCTCATCATCTCGTTCAAACACACACGATCCCACAACCAAATCAACTGGATGCTCGTGATCGGCAAAATCCAATGAAAAATCGTGTTCCTCGAAAGGACACTTACACCCTAATGTACACTCACTCATGTCGCATAATCTCCTGTTCCATATTCATCTGCTCGGTCTAAATAGTTATAATACGATTTCATAACCTCATGGGTCATGTCCAATTGCATTGGAAATTTAATGTATTTAAGTTCCCATCTCCACTTATCCATATCCAAATCAGACGGAACTCCGTCACCTTTCCAGAATTTCTTTAAGTATTCCTCACTTCCCAAATATTTTTTGTACAACTCAAATGAAGTCGTTGGTTCATCAACATCCGCATAAGTAGGTTCTATTATCTTTACATTAATAAATTCATCATCACCCCACTCGTAAACATCCAACTCGGTGTGTTCGTCATATTTACATACGTTTTCCCATTCTGCCGGAAGTATCCTGCGAGTAGGTTTTGTGTCATAATTTTCCAAATAAGATTCCTCATCTTCATAAATTGCATATTCACTTATACGAATCGTATCTAGTTTGCCATGTAAATAAGAACCAGATGAATCCGACCCAATAAACACCGATTGATGTTGTAACTTGTCAATATAAGTCATCTTATTTCCAGTTTCATAATGTGGTTGTATGCTTGAAAGATATTCTTCTCTATCCTCAGAACCATCCGGATTGTCAGTATATACTATGGTTGGATGCGTTTCATCATACTCATATTCAGTTCGTGTAAAATTACCATCAACTGCAAAATCATATAACGGATTGTCCTTACCAGAAGCACCATGTCCCAGTGATGCAAAATAAACCGAATGCCACTCGTCATCCATTAAATTTCCACACGGAAACTCCATTGTACCTCCGGAAATCACATCTCCCGACACATTTGTTGCTGATGTAATTTCTTCCAATGAACGCATTAAAAATACATCACCGTAGATAGTTTCTTGTGGTAATCCACCACGGTCAACATATCTAAGAGAAATATTACCGATACTTGATGGATTGATATGTTCGTTGGTTTTGAATGAAATTCCATATGATGCAGTTTCATCACACTTAAACAAAAACGTATTTACCCCAGGTTGTATTTTTGTATCATCGTTGGCCGAGGTTGCCCACGAAAATTCTGGTGATTCCGGAGTGGCAATTCCCACGACCCCCTCCGACGTATATGTAGGAGATTTGTGTATTTCAACTGAAACATCCGAATCACCAATATATACAAAGGTCACTCTATATATACAAGTTTCCTCCAACTTGAATTTCACTCTATTTACTAGTTGGGAGGGTTGATGTGGAAGTCGTGCCGACTGTCCAATCACTTTCCAACAATCGGTACAATTCTCATATTCGTCATCATTATCATATTTAATGTCTATTTCTTCCCCATATTGCCAACCATACAAAAACATATTATTTTCAATATAGTTGTCTCTAATGCGGGTCGTTGAATCGTAAATTTTCAAATCCGTACGGTTTGGCATGAAAAGTAACCCATTTTCACCTGTCCACACTTTACAAGGTGGAAGTCCTTCGGGTAACTCAAAATCTTTGTCATACACATATTCCCCATCAAACTCCTCGGAGTGTGATGTCAATTGGAGTGTGGAATAGTTCTCATTTGCATACCCAGCCATCCCATTCCACTCAAACACAAGTTTTGAATTCTCCGGTGTAACGGAATCGTGTTCATAAAATAATCTAAATATCTTGTGCTTGCCTTGTGAAGTATTCAGTGACCACTTTGATATAATCGTATGCTTTTTACTCACATTGGCAGATGCCGAATCAAACTTAACCCAAGATTCAATTGAAAACGGACGTGTTGTAAAATTAAAAGCATGGTATAAATCGGAAACATATAGTTCCGTATCATTTCCATTAAAAAGCAAACTGCTCCCCGATCCTGTGGTTTTCTCAAACTTATAGTCTGCCTCGTCGTATGTGGTGTTTCCATTAACTATGAAATTTCCTGTCTGCTCGGCGACTCTTGTCTTTGCATATTCCACGGTTTTCCATCCGGTGTGGTCATCTATATTTGAATTTATTAAAAGTAGTGTTTCCATATCAAGTTTCCATTTAAATAGACATCACAAAGACCAAGCTCCGTATCCGGCAGGCAGTTCCGTCGACTTCATCCATTGTTTATTACCCTTTGCATCTATATAATACCACCAGACAATTTGTGGATGTTCTTGAACCCCCTCGGTGAGGGAGTATTCTGCCGGTATGTAATAGTATTCTCCATTGGCATGACCAGAATACTTGAGTTCTCCCTCACTTGGGTCTTTTATAACCATACCCATCCCGTCGCGACTTCCTAGATCTTTGGGGTTTCCATTCTCATCTGACTCCCACTTCTCTCCTAGACTCATATTGGCAAACGTATCACCATCACGACAATACTGAATCCAAGAATTCCTACGTTGTTGATGATTGGGGCCTTCTTCCCAGTATTTTTCTGCCTGAACAATACTATGACACCCAATCTTATTTTCGGACGGATGTAACGAGTCGAGGTACTCTTGGAGTGGATTTGGTGAAACCCCTGGTAATATTTCAAATCCAGTAACTATATGCTCCTCGTCCACTCTAAACGACATCAACACCGGGTGACCTCCACTTGGAAATCCTGTACCGTCTGCAGCCGGGTTTTCTGGTGTTGTCCTTCCTGCCCATCCCTCAATTTTCCTTGTCATACAAACGTCGATTTTTCCACAGGCTCCCCAGTCGAAATACCCATCTACACTGAAACCTGTATTTAACCGACTATTGTCCATCATGTCTGCCGCCCAATCAAAAACGAAATCATCCTTTTCGTATCGTAAAAATATTTGATTAACCTTGCCTATCTTGCCCTGGCCTGGGGCAATTGCCATCCAGTTGGTTGAAACCATATTGGAAACATCTTCACTTGTTAAATTTTCTTTCATCTCCTTCATGGTTTGCCATGTTCCCTTCGTTGATATGCCGGCCGCAATTCCGCATAATGCACCTACTGCAGCGTCAGATCCGAAAGCATTCCGTGCGTGGGCCCCCATACGAAGTACCGATTTTGAAGTCCTATGCCAAGCCTTATTGAATGCTCCTGGACCACGTTCGGTATGAACTCCAATTTTATTTCCAGCTGGAGGTGATCCATTATTTTTAAGTGACCTGCTTTTCTTAATTGCATACTTTTTCATAAGCAATTCGGCAATTGCCGGTGCATTTGACTGGTGGTGTAATTCATCCACCTGTTGGGCCCATTTTAAAAGTTGTGCGTCACCCTCATCCAAATGCTTCATCAATTCGGCAAAATCATCTGCCTGTTTTCCTGCTCCTGTGGATGAATGTAATCCCGAACCCACCGGAAGTTTCATTCCGTCTTCAGGACCAACATGGATTAGTGTTTCACGTAGTGTTGCCACACCTGGTGTTTCCACAACATCATCACCGGCCTTTCCAAGTTTTGCCAACTTCAAATGTGCACCGAGTCGTTGAATTGCAATCACCGCTGCCCTGTCAATATCAGCAAGGTCTTTTGGTAGAGCATTGAATGCTTCCACAATGCCGGCCGAGTTGGTATCACCCGCAGACATGGTTCTGCCTTTAACGGCCGTCAGGAAATCCTGCACCGCCTTTGCCTCTTGATCCTTTAGACTGGATGCTGGTTTCAAAACTCCATGAGCATTCCATCCGTTTGCAAGAAATTGTGCTGTGGGGTCAAAATCATCTGCGAGTTTGGTTGCAGGAAATATGTCATCGACATGTTTTGTCATATATTCTGCCATTTCCTGTACACTCTCCACACCATAACACCAACCTGGGTTTATCTTTCCCGCCAGTTCCTCACCGTAATAACTTAGTATAGTCTTCGTCTTGGGTGTTAATTGGACCAGTTCACCAGATACTTCGTCGAGCTCATATCTCCCTGTCTTGACCATCCAATGCATATTCGCATCATATCCAGGAGTTGGATACCAGTGACCTTTACTTCCGGCCCCTGTTCCTTCACCGGCAGACTGATACATTAGATATTTTATTTTCTCCCCATTCTTTAGTGTTGCCTCCACTTCAACATGAATGGCAGTATCACTGATAACATAATTTCCTTGTGAATCTTTTAACAATTTTGCCTCGTCCCCGTCTACAAGTTTTGAAGATGGAGATTTTGACCGTCCTAAATGTGTCTCAAACTTTCTAACAATTTTTTGTGACTCAACACCTACTTCATCCATCCTTTGCAGTTTTTTCGTGAAAAAACCATC
>Ga0209657_1002251_pt1 | contig 10850 bp, 8 predicted proteins | sample SaaInlV_100m_DNA_FD_184650 | JGI IMG/M metagenome (GOLD analysis project Ga0209657, IMG submission 184650) | Marine microbial communities from expanding oxygen minimum zones in the Saanich Inlet - SI037_S3LV_100m_DNA (SPAdes) (version 2) | ecosystem: Environmental > Aquatic > Marine > Intertidal... | reverse complement strand
GTATCAATTTCGTTGCTGACCAATTCAATTTTAATAGGAAATTGAAAAGTTTGCATATCACCTCCGGCTTGACTAATTATAGAAGCAACTTTTTTATAATCAGACCCCACTTCAACTGCTCCTATGGTAGCACCATCGGTTTCAATTATCATGGGCAGGATAGAATCCGCCTTGGGATACAAATATTTCTCTATAAGTTCAACGACCTTGTTCTGAACTTCCTTATTCTGGTTTAGAGCAACGACAAAGAGCCCCACCTGTTCTGGTGAAAGACCTAATTCAAGCATCCAATCATCTTCTAAGGCCATTGTGCTTTCAAATGCCGCCTCTTCCCAGTATTCAATACCAGAAGGGAGATAATCTAAATCCAGCCCGAAACCTTCCCAATCTCCAGCATTGTGGTCTGGGGTGAGAACATTATTGAGAACTTTTGTGAGATAAAACTCGGGATCATCTCCAAAGGGAGATACACCTAATAGTGCTGCTGTTTTTTGCTGGAAACCATCTTCAACATAGGGATCTGAGAGAGCATCCACAGCCATACCTCCGTAGCTTGGAAGGTCAGTGATTATTTGTATAATCTCTTCTGGTTGCTCAACATCCATATCTACTCCAGAATCCTGCATTAATTCATCAATGTTCCTATAGGTTATCCGTATAAATGCGGTATCAAACCCTAAGCCTTGGGCTTCGGTGGAATCTTTTGGATAGACCATTATGTCTCGTGGCTCTCTGTCCATCCCATCATAGTAGAGGTTGTACTCATTCTCGTAATCCGTCAAGAAATCATAAACTTCACGGCGGCGGTCTTTGACTATTTCCGTCATATAAGATGGAAGCGGAATATTTATATGAAGATCTATTGAAGTATAGTGAAAAGTCCCATCATAATCTTCTTCAATACTCGTCATAATTTTAAATCGCATCCCGTTTACACGATCTAAAACATGGTTTAATTCTGTATTTAGGTTTTCTAAGCGGGATGTGTTATCTACTTTGCTTTGTAATTCATCTTCTAGGCTTTGATCATATTCTAGAAATCCGGGCATTGTTATTTTGGCCGCTGGAACATTTACGGCGGTTGCAAACATTAGTGGAAGATTATCTTTTACAGTAGCCCCACTATCTTCATAGCTTCCACCAAACCTTTGAAAGTTTTCTAATGGTATATTAATCTCGCCGTCTTCTAATTTTTCAACACCATCAGAATTAAATACTTTATCAAATTCTTCCTTTTGGGCTGCTGCGGTATAATCGCGGACGCTCTTACTAAAGTTAGGAGGAGGAGAGCCATAAGTCTTTTGATCGGGAATGGCAAGTTTTGTAACTTGCTTGGTTTCAGGATCAGTATAGGTTGTATTCCTAATCCTCACACGGGATTGTGGCTCTAGTCCACCAGAAAATACCTCTCTTTCATCATCATAAAATAGTTCGTCGTCTTCATATTCATCTATACCATCTTGTGTGGGCTCAATACCAGCCATTTCAAATGATTTAGGAGGAACAGCATAAGCAATCATACCATTAGCATGAGCCTCGGCTAAAGCACAAATATTATAATCATCCCAATCAGCGGAGAGAGCGGTTAGATGCCTTTTGGACGGGGGTGTGTGACATGAAGTGATCTGAACAAAGTCAGACATACGGAATACATCGAGAGGGTGACGAGAATAAATAATGTATGAAGGCTCAAAAATATTATCAAAATTTGATTGTATCTTATACATCGCTCTGTCGTCATCTATTAACTCTGCGAAGTTCTTAAGTTCTACCTTTAATTCTCTTGTAGAACGGCTCTGATGGTTCATCAAATAATTAGGAAGATATACACCTCCTGAACCAAAATATAGATTAGCTGCACTTTTCATTTTTGCTGTCAATGCCTGAATTGGTATTCCAAACTTACCCTCAAGTTGGACTAGCACTTCTCTATAGTCTTTTAGAGCTTCTTCTGATGGGTTGTCTCCAAGCTTGGCATCATATAGCTCCATGATAGCATCATGCTTTTTCTTTCCTAATTCTACTACTTTCGCATCCATCGCTGGAAGACTTTTATTAAAAAAGAGATTCATCTTTGTGATGAGTTTTTTAAGACTCATTTTAGCATACTTTGGTTCACTTTTAAATTTAGGCTCTCCGAATTTGCCATTGATATTGGGTCTTGTCATAAGGTATTCTTTATAAAGTTCAATGGCTTTATCGCCTTCATGATCAACAAGATTCCAGCCCCATGAATTTAATTTCTTAATCATAGCACCAAAGGGATTTTTGGTTGAGGGTGATCCATAACTATCAATAATTCGGTATTTATCTCCGAAGATATTTGAGAAGGGTAACTTTTCAGGAGGAATTTCTAATGCTTCTTCTAGATAAGAATATTCTTCTTCTGTTATTTCTTGAATTAGGTCTGGGTTTGATTTAATAATTTTGATTTTCATTATCTATCCTACAAAAATTCCTGTTGGCACATGTTTCTGAATTATATTAACATTATCAACAATGTTCTTATCTGTTTCAATCAGTTTATCATAAGTCATGGCTTCTAATTGTTCCTTCAATTCTGTGCGTAATTTCTCTTGTTCGTCTTTTGCTTGTGCTAGGAGGTCTGCACCATTAAGAGTCACAGTGTCGCCGGGAATTGGTACATTATTGCCAAATTTTGAGCGTACTTGGCCCAATGTTCCCTTACTTAGAGCTAGACAAAATCTGCGAATCCATTGCTTTCCGATTGAGTTTATACTAACATAGGGTATATTCTCAAATGGAAGAGTGTTCATATTATTAACACCATCTTGGCCGTCGTTATATTCATCATCCCATGTTGATTCTCTAATTGAAAATCTAAACCAAAACTTTTCGTCCGAAACGCCATCGGGTGTTGGAAAAAGTCGAAGGTTATTATTTATAATTTCATAAGAATAGTGAGAAGTTCTTGTATAAAGATGATCTTCATATTGCATGGCTTGAAGTTTATTCTGCCATACAGGAATAACTTGCCAAGTTGAATCATCAGCATACTGGCCATAGCTATTAAGGTTACCGACTACATTTAGGCCGCCATAATATCCATAAAATCTCCACATGACTCGCGGAGACCTGTAAAATACTTGACGGATAACAATTCTTTTTGTTCTATCAATTGAGGCATATGGTACGCCCCCTGCCAATGCCGAAGCTGAAACAATTGTTTGAAGATTATAATCTTGTTGATCAGCAACAGTATCAAATGAGGCCGAATAAATGGGTGTTGTTCCACCGAAACCCGCTTCGTGGGAGAACTGTTGACCTACCTTCATTGCATAGCCAAAGTTAAACTTTGGATATTTTAGCTCAACACCAGATTGTCCTGCGATAATAGTTCCGTCTTCATTGAAGGATCCTGTTGGATTACCTAATGTAGAACCGAGAGTATTTTTTGCTTGATGAAGATTAACAAGATAAGAATATTCTAGAACTGCTTCTTCATAATTAGCATAGACATTTTCTGCTTTGATCTCAAGATCTAGGATGTCTCCACCGAGCTTGCGGTAAGTATATGCTACTTGGTCAACAGCACCAGAAATAAAAGAGCCGGTTGTATAAATACCAAATGGTAATGATGTTAAAACATCATCATAGGTTCCAGTTGATGGTAAAACAATCGCTGACTGAGTTGAAGTTGGTGTTAAAGTTGGAAATGCCATGCATATACCCTCCGATCATAGTAAATAGTCTAGAAAAGGGTAAAGATTCCCTAGGTTATTTAGCAGTTTTCTTTGTAATTCTTTTGCGTCTTCTTTTTGGCTTTGCTTTTGGCTTTTTGTCAATTTCTTCTACTACTTTTTCTTCCTTTAATTTGAAAGGGGCTTCATGAATAATAGTTTCTTTTTCTTCAACAATTTCTTTTTGTTTAAGTTCTTCAATTTTAACAGAATTTTCTATTATTTTAGAAGAGTTTAATTCAGCCTCTAATTTAGCTTCCTGTCTATCAATAGCCAATTTTCTTCTTAATCTCTGTGATCTGCGAGCCATGGTTTACCTCTTTTCACTATTGTCGCTTTTCGATGGCTTTCTTGTAGAAATTGGTTTTTTAGCAACCTTTTTAGGAGCAACCTTTTTAGGAGCAACCTTTTTAGGAGCAACCTTTTTAGGAGCAACCTTTTTAGGAGCAACCTTTTTAATTTTTTCTTCTTTACGAGCTTTCTCTCTTGCTCTATTAATTTTTCTTCTTAATCTAATGGTACTGTTTCCCATTTTAATCTCCATTTTATATAATTAGTTTTAAAAAACAAAAGCCCCATAAAGGAGCTTTTGAGTAATTTGTGATATCTAGTTTTTATACATCGTTAAAAACGGTATATCCGTATAAACGAAGGATAAACTTACCATGAGTATAAGTGTTGGCAGTAGATCCTGAAGATACAAGATAAATGTATTTTCCGTCAATATCGGCACTAATATCAGTTTGAGCAGCACTATCACCAGCAGCAGCATAATTTTCTGTGGTAATCAATTCTACTGCGCTTGATGCTTGAGCCATTGTCATTGAAGAACTCAGAACATTATCAGCATAAAATACTCCAATATCGGCTTCACCACCCTGGGGTGGTTCAACACAAATAAGTTCAGCAGATGCCAAGACACCTTGTGCTTCTGCTACGGTTATCAATGATGAAGTCAATGCAGCAACACCAATAACAGCAGTACCAGCACCGGCAGGGATACCCGTAGTAGCTACAGATGCTACCACACCAGCAGAAGTACCAAGATCTATCTGAATATCAGTCGTGATCAAAGAGCCTTCGCGCAATTCTGTTTGAGTAGCAATCGCAGGTGAAATACCTGTTCCTGCTGTTTGAGTTGAGGTTTGACCCAACTTGTTGAGAGAGAATAATCTCTTTCTTCCTAATCGTTTTCCCATAATCTTTCTCCTATATTAAAAATTATTGCAATAACTTGGTCCTATTCAATGAATTTGTCCCAGCCACCTCGGAACAAAAACTTTCTAAGGGCAGTGGCCTCGCCCAGAGGAGAATAATACAAGTTGTAATAACTAGTTTTATAAAACTAAAAACCCCCCGATCCGAAGACCGAGGGGCTAGTAGCAAAAGGCTAACTATCTAGTGTCTAGCTAGAACCAGACTCACCAAGAAGTCCACGAACGATAACAAGACCGTACATATCAGGACGAACCATCTTCTTGCCGTATCGGGTCATAACACCTTTACGAGGAACGAAATCCTCAACACCAAAAATGGTAGGCGTTACTTGGAGAGGTACATACGGAGCATATACATATCCACTTTCGAGGAAAGAAGAACCACGACGACCAACGAGAACTATATTTCGTGGGAAGTAAGGATCAACGATTACATCGAATTTGCGACTAAGAGATCCAACCTTGACGGCTCCGATTTCGCCTTTGTCTGCATCAGCAGTAACATTGGCACGGAAACCAGCAGTGAATTCAAGAACATTAGCAACTTCTGGAGAACAAACAACATAGTTTGCACCACCGCGAAGTGTCTTTCTGTGAATCTGAGCAGAAACATCATTGATCGTCTCAATAAGTGTTTCATACCATTCAGATACTGTACCTGTGAAATCAGGAGCAGCAGCAGCAGCACCGAGTTCAGCACCGGTCTGACGATTAACGAAAAGGCCCGGAGAACGAGACCAGTAGTAAGTAGCAGCAGTTGCGCCATTTACGAGGTCAGCGATAATTTCACGATCAATCTCAAGAGCAATTTGCTCTGAAAGGATTGAGGTCAATTCTACTTCAGCATCCAAGTTATGATAAGCATTTAAGTCTTGTCCCAATTCAGGGGTCCACTTAGCTTTCAATTTCTTGGTTTGTGCTGTAATAGCGATTGAGTCAACTTTGATATCGATCTCTGGTATTTCAGTTTGGTTCTCAAGATCCCAGACAGCCTGTCCTACAATAGAACCGGTTGATCCACCAGCGACTATATCGTCAGTTTGTGGGAATTCGATCTGGCCAGCAATAAGCGCTGTAGTAATTGCTTCTGGGGTCGTCACTACTTCAGAAGCGATATCGGTACCATTTGTGAAGGTTAAAACAAGACGAACAGCCTTTTGTTGACCAGTCAAGTTGGATTGGTATCCAGCGCCACGAGAGTCAGAAGAAACTATTTTGGTCAAACGACGAACTTGTTGGAGTTCGCCGATTAGTACACTGGAGATACTAGCTAATGCATTGACAGTTGTGAGAATATCATCACCAGTTGTTGCTACACCATTAATGATATCTTTGAGAGCATATGCTGACATATTTAATTCATCAGGCTGATCGAAAACTGTATCAGCACCCGCAGCGATATCGAGAACCAGACAACCTTGAGTAGTCTTGGCCATCAAGTCAGGATCATAGTCTATATAGGTCGCCATCAATTCGGTGAGCGCACCATCTAGTTTAAAATATACAGCAGAACCGTATTGGATTGTTGTTCCACCTAAAGCAGTGCTGGTTCCTAAAGGAGAACCATAAGCATAACCAGTTGAACCAGCGCGACCGGGACCAGAAAGGTCTCCGCCGTTTGTTCCAACGAGGCTAACACCACTAGCAATCCCTTTAGCAACTGCATCGCCACCATAGATTGAATTGTTAGCGACATTACCCATTCTAGAAGTTTGAGTTGTTGCTCCAATTTCTGGTGCGAACCTGAAGTCAAGGAAGAATATCAAACCAGATGGCAAAGACATTGGTTGAACGCTAACAAGATCGTTAGCAATAAGTCCGGCGAATACACGACGAACGATAGGAAAAGCAACAGCAGCGAAACCTTCAACATCACCACCAGCCATGCTAGATGATTCGCGAAGAAGTTCTTTTGCTTGGTTTTCCAAGAGTCGGGCCATTGATGAGCGCTTATTCTCATCTGTGATGCCCTCAAGAAGACCTGTTTGGGCCCACTTGTTTAGAAGAGCTTGTCCTTCTTGACGCATATCGCGTTGGACCATCCCTTCTGTAAGGGTTTGTAAAATAGACATTTTGTTTAATACCTCCAAAAAATGATTAATTTATGCCAGCGAGTTTTTTCATTCTCTCAGCGAAAGACATGGACTCGGTTACCATATTTTCCTTTCGCCTAGGCATCATCGAAGAAAGATTTGACTTTCGGTTTACAGACTCGCTCAGTGATTTTGGATTAGACCTAGGGGTCGATCCCACTGTAGCAGTAAGAGTCTCATGAAGAGTCTTTGCTTCTTCGGCTGATTGTGCCGTTGCGATGGTTTCAACAATTTTTAATTTTTGTCGCTCATTCAGGGAGGCATCGCTTAATGTTTTGTTAGAATAGACAAGTCTCGCATTTGAGATAATTGTTTCATCTAATTTAGATTTGAGTTGTTCAACAACTCCTAAAAGTTTGTGTGCATCGGTGGTTGTTTCCGCCAATGACTCTTGAAGTTCGGCAACTCTTTTAACGAGTGCTTCGTTTTCTTCTTTCCAACTTACATCTTCCATTTGAGCAAGCGCTCTGTCTTGGTCATAGGTTCTTGCAGTTTTATTGGTTGTGTTCCACCCGTGTTTGTCTTCTCCGACATCAACAACGAGTTCTTCTTCGATGAGTTCTTCTTCTGATTCTTCATCATCTTCCTCATCATCTTCTGAGAGGATTTCTTTAACCATATCAACCATTTCTTGAAGTGAGATATCTTCGTCGCCTTCTAGGTCGGCAAGTAAGTCTTCATCGGCCCCTAGGTCTCCTAGGAGGTCTTCTGTCGCTTCTGGCTCATCACCAGCGGACATGGGGTCGGCTGATGCGGCTGCTTTGACTTGGTTGAGGTCAATTTGAAAATCTGACGGATCAAATTCGAATTCCATAGAGAGTTCTGCTTGAGAGTTTGGATCAACAGCAGATTGAGGTGCAGAAGCAATAGGGGCAGATACCCCTGCTGAAGTCGCAATGCTTCCCATTCCACCCATTTCTTCTTCATGAAGCATATTGGCTTCTTCAAGCTGGTCCATTTCTGAAAGAAATACTTTTCCGTCTCGACCAGAGACCTGAACTCCATCTTCGTCAATTGAATGAACTTGTCCAATTTGGTTTGATTCCAAATGTCGGACATAAGAGCCAACACGGATACCACCGGTGTTATCACCTTCAAGCAAAGATTCGACCGCATCTTTTATTTGGGGCGCATATTTCTCAATAATTGCTTGTTCAGCATTTTTAAGTGCTGCCTCTCGTAGTGCGGTAGCATCTACAATTGCTTGTTCTAACATTGAAGACATTCAGATTTCTCCTAGGAATACTATATCACAAGTAAATAGTGTTTATGTTAGGAAAAGGAAGATTGTACGAGAAGCCATCAATCAAAGGACAATAAAATACTTATAGCTATATTGTTAATCGTCGAATCAGTATAAATACCAAAGCACAAATGATCCCCAGCACCAAAAGTTCTAGAGCCGGAAGGTTCGGGGCTCCCAATAGTAAAGTCATATATTAATCTTTTTCGGGTCTCAGATGTAGTTCCCCCATAAGTAAAAGTAAAAGCCTCCAGTTGAGTATCAGATGAGGTACAGTGTAAACTAGCGTTAAGTCCCTCATATGGATTAGTATCAACTAAATTTTTGTTCATATAAAAAACAATCTCGTCACCTGCTTCGGGTTGATCATTTCCCGTTACAGAACTATTTTTCATTGGAGTTGCTACAACTTTATCAATTCTTCCGGCATTTGGTGCTATATAGCTGAAACCAGTGGAGCTGGCGGCGACATTACCATTACCGTCAGTTCGAATATAAGAAGCGTTTCTACTCGATTTTATTTGACACAAACTATTGTGAATAATATTAATAGTCCTTACACTAATACCGGTCAACTGAGATCCGTCGCCGTGGAAAACAGAAGCAGAGATATCAGCCGAAGAGGAAATTACAGATGATGCTGTTATCTCATTAAACCAAGCATTATTGCCGGAGAAGTTACCGTCGGAATCAATTACGGTTTGGTCTCCAAGTTTGTAACCAGTTAGAGAATCAAATATAGAGGCAGAGACAGCAGCCGACGAGGATAATAACATCGCTGTAACCATTTTATCGTCAGTGAGATTAAAATTAAATTTATCGGTTGTGTTATGCTGGATTGTTACAAAACTGTCGCTTCTAAGTTTGAGAAAATTATCTCCGTCTAAGATTAGTTCTGTTGCGGAGGGGGCGGTAATTAATGGGCCGTCACCAGCAGGTTTATCAAAAATAATTGAGTTACCAGTACCGAGCAGAACAATATCGCCTGATCCTGTTATGTGTCCTCCGACTTGAACATCGGCAGAGGCAGAAATTCCTGTTGATGTTAAATGTGTTCCTGTCCATTGTAGGTCACTATTACTGGTTATTGTGTCTGGGGTGTTATCGCAAAAAACAATATTACTATTTGCGTATGTTCCTAGTGGAACATTATTCAGTGTGCTTCCGTTTCCTCGGAAGTTTGCTCCGTATACATCAGCAGACGAAGAGATCGTTGATGATGCTGTTACCTCAGTAAATGAAGCATTGTTAGCAGCGACATTTGTTTCTATATCTAAAAATGCCTGACCGCCTACATAAATCTCGTCTTGGAGATAAAGGGAAGATCCTGAGATATTCACAGAAGCCGAGACATTTGAGGTTGCTAAAGTATTTGATCCCGTTAGAAAAGTTAGGTCTGCATCTGCTGCGATTGCACCATCAGCGTTAAATTGAATTTGGGTGTTTGATCCAGCCGGTGTTGGTGTCGATGTTACTCCCGTTAATGCTGTTCCGTCGCCATGAAATGTTGATGCAGACATATGCCCTGATGCTGTTACATTTTGAACATATACAGTATTTTGTAATCTCGCATTTAGAATGGACTGGTCTCCAGTCAACTGACCACCAGCGATAGCTAGAGCCCCCTCATGTCGTGTCACACTTGCTTCAGAGATTCGAGCATCAGCAAATGTTCCAGTAGTAATTTTAGCTGTATCTAAATTGGGGATTCGAGCATCAGCAAATGTTCCAGTAGTAATTTTACTTGTATCAAAGACACCAACAACATTGCTAGCCGTTACAAAAGAGGCTGTGACTGCTGTAAGATTAGACCCGTCACCATGAAATTCAGAACCAGAGACCCCAAGTGATGCTGAGATTTGTCCTGTGACTTGAAGTTGATTTGCAGCAGTAAATGTAAAGGTAGATGAAGCACCAAGGGCTGATCCGCCGTTATTAAACTGAACTTGTCGATCAGTACCAGCGGCAGTAGCCACACCACTTAATCCTGCTCCATCTCCATAAAAGAAAGAAGCAGAGACTTTGCCTGACCCTGAGATTAATCCTGCTCCGAAGTCTAAACCTGTAGAAGAGGTTAAGGGACCGTTAAATGTTTTTGCACCCACAATTGATTGGTCTGTGTGAGTATCAACAAGATATTCAACTGAACCACTTTCACCTTTGGCTGTTCCTTGGAAGGAAGCATTTTTATTAAAAATATTATACGACATTATGTTTTTTCTCGCTATTCATAAATAGGTTTGTTTTTTAAATCTCTTCTATAAAAGATTCACCTGTGATCTCTTCCAATTTTCTTATCATCTTTTCCATATTAATCCTCATAATCTTACCAGTCTTGGTGTTCTTGGAATAATACTCCCACTCGCCCTCTTCGTTGTGAGGAGAAATCTTTGTTTCGTTTCCTGCGTCGTCGGCTGCATAAACAGAAGCCGTGCCATTATCATCAACACAATAAAGCATTCCTTTGTTGTCCTCGGTAGAAGGGCTAGCATCTTGTTTGCCCAAATACACTACCGTGTCAACCTCAATACATTCACCTTTAAAACTCATTATAATTTCCTTTATTTATTCTGCTGATCCATTAAATAGTTCAGTA
>Ga0209657_1002250_pt1 | contig 10860 bp, 14 predicted proteins | sample SaaInlV_100m_DNA_FD_184650 | JGI IMG/M metagenome (GOLD analysis project Ga0209657, IMG submission 184650) | Marine microbial communities from expanding oxygen minimum zones in the Saanich Inlet - SI037_S3LV_100m_DNA (SPAdes) (version 2) | ecosystem: Environmental > Aquatic > Marine > Intertidal... | reverse complement strand
TTTTCAAGTGTTTTTTGGATTTGAATATGATCTTCTAATTCAAGTCCATTTGAAACTACAAAAAATTCATCTGCACGATTTAGAAAAACTAAACAATTTTTATCTGAAAATAATTTTTGTACTTCTTTGTATAGTGATGCCTGAAGCATTTGAAGTTCATGTTCCCTATCACTTCCAAGAGTTAGAGTCCATGGACCATATTCACTTATTTTCAAAATACTGAGTTGAATCATTATTTAATCCGTTTTAGTTCATCAAAAATTCTTTCAGCAGCTTCAACTGCACGTTCTGCAACAGGTCTTATTCGTGCATGAGCATGTTTTTCCTGTAATGCAGGCCCTATAATGCCTAAAGATACTGGTTTTTGGTATTTTACAGATAATTCAGATAGGACTTTAGCTGTTGCATGAGAAATTACCTCATCATGTTTTGTTTGTCCTGTAATGATTGCACCCAAGGTGACTATTCCATCTACATCACTTTTTTTCAATAACGCATCTATAATTACAGGCATATCATAAGAGCCTAAAACGGTACTAGTATGAACTATTTTTAATTTCATAGATTCTGCTTTTTCTTGTGCAACTGAAAGCATTCTTGACGTCACATCTTTGTTAAATTCCGAAACTACTATTGCAATATTCATGATTAATGCACCTTTGCGTACTCTAATAGTTCTTTTCCATCAATTAATGGAATTCCATTTTGTTTTCCAAATTTTTCTGCTTTTTCCACAGATAATGCCGAATATGTTTCAGCATCCATCATTTCACAAATTGCAGTAACTGGAGTTAATCCAGCTATTTTAGTTAGGTAAACAGACATTTCAGTATGTCCTTGTCGGGAAGATAGTAATCCTTCTGATGATATCAATAATGGAACGTGTCCAGGTGTTTTAAAAGACGATGCAAATTTTTTCTGTTTGTTTTCAATGTTATAGATATTTGCCATTTCTGTAATTGTTAATGCTCTATCTTTGTCAGTAATTCCAGTATAAGTTTGATAATGATTTACAGACAATGAAAAAGTTGGATAATCACCATAAGGTGCTAAACCCATAATCATTTCTTTATTTGAAATTGGTGAATCAGAAAGAATCTCATGCATGTATCTTAATTCAAGTGATTTTGCAAAATTATATTCCAATGCTATACATAATAATCCACCAGCATGTTGACGCATTCTTGCTACATGTTCAGGAGTTACAAATTCTGCAGCTACTACCATATCAATTTCATTTTCTCGTCCAGCAGAGTCAAACAATAATACAAATTCTCCACGTTTTAGAGAATCTAATGCATTTTCAAGAGACATTACAAAAAATTCCTTAAAACTAATTATAAAGTTTACTAAAAAACTGGTAATTACCACTAAATTGGTAGGTTATGCTTCCTATTTCAGAATATATTTTCCAAGAATATCAGTCTCGATATTAATTTTATCACCAATTTTTTTTGTACGAAAACTAGTAATTTCAATTGTATGAGGAATCAATGAGACATATGCAAGATTTTTTTTAATGTCTACTACGGTCAAACTAATTCCATCCATTGCAATAGATCCTTTTTTGACAACATATTTTGAAAGTTTTTTTGGAATTTCAAACCATACTTGGACTTCTTTAGGTTTTTTCAAGATTTTTTTGATTATTCCTACTCCATCAACGTGACCTAAAACAAAATGTCCTTCTAATCTATCACCTGCTTTCAAACTTCTTTCGATATTTACTATTCCTCCAACTTTTAGATTACCAAGATCTGTTTTTTTTGTAGTTTCTTCAATCATTTCAAAAATACAATTAGATTTTGATAATTTCGTAGCAGTTAGACAAACTCCGTTTAGAGCAACACTTTGTCCAATTTTTAATCCCTTTGCATGTTTTCCTAAATCAACCGTCATCTGAATAGCACTTCTATTTTTTGTGTTTTTTGAAATCTTTTTTATTTTACCTACACCTTCAACAATTCCAGTAAACATGAAAAATATCTGAATTTTTAGATATAAAATGATTTAGATGAATATCAATAGTAATTATTTAGAATTTGATTTTTGAAATTCTTCTTCACAAAATTGATGAAATACAGAACATTTGTTTTCTTTGGCTTTAATCTTAATTTTTTCCATATCTTGGTTTAGAACACCTTGGGCTGCCAAAAATGCATCATCTTTCATACCAATTTTTTCATATAATCGGGATTTAGCAAGTGGAATTTCTTTTAAACTTGAATCAATTGATTGGACTAAATCATAATTATCGATTGCATCTTTGTAATTTCCAATATGACTTTGGGAGATTGCTTTATTCATTAATGCAGTAACATCATTTGCATCTATTTTTAGTGCTTTATCATAAATCTCAAGTGCATCACGATGTTGATTTAATTCATTTAGTGATAATCCCATACTGTTTAACGCCCAAATATCACTAGAGTTTATAGATAGAATTTTTTTACATAATTCAATAACTTTTTCATATTGATTCAAATTTTCGAGTGCATAGATTTTATTTTTTAATGCATATGAATCCAAATTTTTAATTTCTAAAACTTTATCACAATATACAATTGCCTCAGAATATTTTTTTAGGTAAATTAGAGATAATGAAATATTTTGTAAGGCAATCATATCATTTGGAATTTTTTCAAGCAATCCTTTACAATAAGCATACATTTCTTCATATTTTTGTGCATTAAACATTCTAGTAATTACGTTAGTAGGATCTAAAAGATCAATCATAATCAAATATAGTAGAAAAAGTAATTATTTTAAGACTTTACGAATTGTTTCATTAAGAACTTTGGAGTAACTGTATGAGGTTTGTTCTTGTGAAATTAGTTTTGCTTGACGAAGTCTGAGTTTTTTATCAAGATCATCATCTATCATTATGGTAACACGTTTACTCATGATAATATTAGATTGACAAATAAACAATATAATACTATATGAAAAGTTCCAAAAATGGAAATCAATTATTTATTTTTGAGATTACTTGATCCATTTTGAATGGTTTTTGGATCATGCTGATTTTTAGCTTGTCTAGTTTTTCTACTGTAGCAGAACTTGAATCAGCAGTAACTGCAATGATCTTGGCAGTAGGATCAATTTTTTGGATTTTTTTGATGGCATAAAATCCACTACCATTAGGCATGTTTAGATCAATTAACACAACATCAGGCTTGGTTTCTTTGAATAATTTTACTGCAGATACTCCATCAAATCCATTTCCAATGACATTAATTTCATGTTCTTCAAGAAATTCACTAAATAATCTAACGGTATCCTCATCATCATCAATTACAATTACTGATTTAGACATCTCTAGTCAAGATAGAAAAAGGATGCTTTAATATTTTCTATTTTTTTAGAACTCATCAATGGCAGGCATTGATAAATTAATTTCAACTGGATTATCCCTTAAAATTAAAAAAGAGATTGGTTTGGATGTATTAAAAAAAGTTGAGCGTGAATTATTTTTAGATCATGGAATGTCAATCAAACTTTCAATTGAACATTTTGAAAAATTCATCAATGTTTTTAAAAAAAATTCCAATATCAATATCAATAAATTTGAAAAAGATTGTATTAATAAAATTATAAAGATCAGAAAAAAAGATGATAAATATTTGGTAAATGTTATTGATTTAGAATTAGTTAATACGATTTTTGAATTTCTTGGAGATTCAGAATCAAGAAAAATTATTTCAATCCTTTTAGAAAACGAATATACAATTCCTCAAATTCTAAAAGAATCAAAAATTCCTAAAACTTCTGGCTATAGGAAAATTGAGGATTTACTAATCAGTGGGGTTTTAATTGAAACAGGCAAAATTCTCAGTGAAAGTAAAAAGATTTCAAAAATTAGATGTATTTTTCAAGAAGTTTCAATTAATGTCAAAGAAGAAAAAATTACAATTAATGGGATTATTTCAAAGAAACTCTTTGAGAAAAGTACCAGTATGAAATCAATTATTGATACATTTGAATAGAATTAGTTGATGAAAATTATTTTTTTACAAGTTCAAGTAGTGCTTGTGCTTGCTTGAAATGTACTTCATCAATCATTTTACCATCAACTGTGGTTGCGCCTTTTCCTTTCTTTGTTGATTCAGAATATACTTTGCAAACTTTTTCTGCCCACAAAATTTCAGTTTTGTTTGGAGAAAATGACTTGTGTACAACAGAGATTTGATCTGGATGGATAACACTTTTTCCAGAATATCCAAGACTCCTTCCAGTTTTACAATCTTTCTGAAAACCTTTAGAATCTTTGAGATCTTGCCAAATTGCATCTATTGCAACAATTCCTGCTGCATGTGCATCTACAGGGATTTTTCCTCTAGAATATTTTTCTCCTTCTGATTCTTTTGTATATTCAACGCCTAAATCATTCAACAAATCAAAAACTCCAAAAACTACTGCAGGGATTCTTTTTCCAAAAGATGCAATATTGTAGGTATTCACTACTCCTCCTGCAGATTCAATGGATGGAATAATTTGAATTGGTTTGAGTTTTTGTTTCTTTTCTAATACAGAGAGAATTTTTACAATTTTTTGCAGTTCTTTTACATTATTGACTTTAGGAATAACAATACCATCAATTCCCTTTTGAATGACTTCTTTGAGATCATTTGGGATTTTTCCAGAGGTAGGGGAATTGGTACGAACAAAAATTGAAGATTTGTATAATTTACGAGATTTTAATGCATTTTTAATTAGTTTTCGTGCATTTACTTTTTCAATGTCTGGAACAGAATCTTCTAAATCAAAACAAACGATATCAGCTTGTAGCTTTTTTGCTTTTTCAAGAAACCTAGAATTATTTCCAGGTACAAAAATAAGACTTCGAAAAAACTGAGTCATTAAATGATTAAGCGCCCTCTGGCTTCATTAAGATTTTGCCAAAGAGACCTTTTCCAGTTAACATCTTTGTGTGAGCCTCTGCTGCTTGCTCAAATGTGTAAGTTGAGTCAATTGCTGCTTTAATTTTTCCTTGACCCATCCAGTAAAGGGCTTGATCAAGTTCGGCTTTGGTTCCTTGTGTTGAACCCAAGATGTTTGTTCCTTTGAAGAATACATGTCTTAGATCAGTTTGTGCGTTGTATCCTGTTGTTGCACCACATGAAACAAGAGTTGCACCGTATTTGAGTAAGGTTAGTTGTTTGTTCCAGTGTGTTTCACCAATATGATCAAATGAAACATCAATTCCTGGTACCTCACCTTTCTTTTTTGCAAGTTCTTTTGTAATTCCTCTAACTTCTTTGTGCCAATCATCTTTTCTATGATCTACTGCAAAGTCTGCTCCAAGTTCTAAACATTTGTCTAGCTTGTCTGGACTTGCTGTTGCAATTACATCACAATTGTATAATTTTGCAATTTGAATACCAAAGCTACCAACTCCAGAACCGCCTCCCATAATTAAGACAGTTTGTCCTGGTACAATTTTGGCTCTACCAACTAGCATGTGCCATGATGTTAACAATGTCATTGATGCAGCTGCTGCTTCATCATATGATACACCTTCAGGAATTTTTGAAACGTTTACTTCTGGAAGATGAGTTACTTCTTGGAATGCTCCCCAAGTTGGACCAGTTTGGAATCCCCAAATGGTTCTTTTAACACAATCAAATTCTCTACCATCAGTACATGCTTTACAAACTCTGCAAGACATGTTAGAATGAGATACTACTCTATCTCCAACTTTGATATTTGTAACATCTTCACCAACAGCAATTACATCACCTGCTGCATCAGAACCTGATACGTGTGGTAATGGTACAGGAACTGGATTTCCCCTCATTCCCCAAATATCATTATAATTTAGGGCTGCAGATTTTACTGTAAAAACAACTTCGTCTGCTTTTGGTTTTGGGTCATCTATATCCTGGACTTTAAGGATCTTAGCATAATTATCATCTGGTGCATATTCATTGTATACAACGGCTTTCATGAATTAATCGACTTACTACCCATAATTATATTTTTTCTGGATTATACTCGATTTATCTTAAAATCGCGTTTTGGTTGTTGAATTGAGAGTAATATTTGCTTTAATTGATCGTCATTAATCTGACCTGGCATCTTTCCTTGAGTTGCCATACCAATTAGATACTGTTCAACAAGATCAGATAGTTCTTTTTTTACCATTCTGATATTATTTAATCTCATTCGAGCTTCTGGTGTTAGAATTTGTTTTAGAATTTGGTCTTTTTGTGCTGCTTGTTCATTTTGTGCTGCATGTTCATTTTCAGTATGATCAAAAGGTGGTTCGTTAGATTCTGGAAAACTCATTTTGAATCTAAGTGTACACTTTCAATTGAGGAGTTTCAACAATTAGTTCTTTGAGAATTTCTGTTGATAGTCTATCTAGTTTTTGCATTCCTTGTTTAGAAACGACTCTACCTTTCTTCTCAACTTTTTCTAAATATCCAAGTTTTTCTAATCCCTGAATTGCATTTCTGATAATTGCGCCACCTGCAGATTTGTGATGAGCAGCTCCATATCCTGATGGTTTACCACCACCATAATCTTTTCTTAATTCATTTATTCCAATTGGACCATGAAGGTAAATTTTTCTCATAATTGATGCACATCGTGTATGCCACCATTCTCTATCTTGTGGTGGTTTGTCTGCATGAGCTCCAGTTTTTACAAATGGAGTCCAAGAAGGTGCAGGGATATCTTCAGTTTTTAGTATCTCTGCTAATCTTCCAATCAACACATCTGCTGGTACATCGTATACCTTTGCCATAAGGACAAAAAATCGAGAATCGTCTTATAAATCATTGAGGTATTATTTTGCGATAAGTATGCCCACATAGATTACATGAAATTCTGATCGACTTGACTGATGCTCTTCCTAGACGAATTCTAGAATTTATTCCAGGTGCAATAAAGGATTTACATTTTTTGCAAAAAACCATTTTTAGAGGATATGGCATTCTAATTTTATGTCGTGTGCTAATTCGTCTTGCAAGAAAAGCTTGTCTTTGAGAAAGTTCTGGGTTTGTTTTTGCATTAGTAATAGCATTATCAATTAGAATTTGCATTCTCTCCATTGCTATTTTTCTAGATGCAGGCTTCACAACATTTTCTCAAAGTACACCTAAAAATTGGTTATTATCTAAATGAATAAAATGCAGTCAGCGGGATTCGAACCCGCGTCACAGGGTTGGAAACCCCGAATACTAACCAGGCTATACTATGACTGCAGTAAAATAAAAATCCTAGTTCCTACATAAAAATGGTTTTTTCATACTCGTAAAGTATTCTAGACACTACGACATGACCTTCAAATGAATTATCTCCTACAGAGTATAGATTTGTTATTTTTTCTTGAACTGAATCTGAAAAATGTCCCTTTTGAAATCCACCAAGAACAAGACATGTATCATCAGAAATTTCTGCTGCAATTTTTTCAAATGAACTAGAAACACCATTTGTTGAAAAACCAATTACTTTTTTTGGGTTAATTTCATCTATTAATTCAGAAAAGGTTTGATCTTTAATCTCAAGTAATACATCATTATTTGTAACAATTTCTTTTTTTTGGAATAATTTTTCAATTACTCCTGCAAATCGATGATATGATTTTGGGAGATGAACGTTTTCTCCAAATGAAATTACTTTATCATCAATGGTATGAACATAGAGTTTAATTTTATTTTCAAGGTATAATGGAATTGTTGTAGCTTCAAGTATTGAAAAGTGTACTAAATCTGGTCGTCCTCGTTTCGTTTCATTTTTTATTCCTTTCATTGCTGCAAAATGCCAAGAATTATCTAGCAAAATTTCTGATGAGTATTTTCCTAGTTTTTTTGCATGAGCAACAACTGATGGATGATGTTTTAGTTCAGATGGAACAAGTTCTAATGCAGATTCAGATAAAATTAGAGAAATCATTTTAGTTTGTCATCTGAATTTGTTTTTTAAATACATTCCAACTTTGTTTTGGAGAATCATCAGTACCAATTAATCCAGTATTACAAATGTAGTTACTCATTCTTTCAATGATATGTTCACTACCTCCTAAACCAGAAGCCCCAACTGAAACTGTATTATCACCAATTTCTTGCTCTTCAAATACACATGTTCCATCAGGCTTGTCATACTGCCTATACCAAGTAAAAAATTCTAATTCAGACTCATTTTCAGAATAAAATTCAAATGATTTTTCTAAAAATTCTGCTTGTGATTCCTCACTTCCACCTACAAACTCAGATGTACTCCAACTAATCTCAAAAATTCCAACCTTTTTGTCGCCTGCTAAATCAAATACTTGTTGTAGTTCTTCTTTTGCTTCTTGTGGAGTTTTTACAATATCATTTAGAGTATCAGTTGGCAAATAAGAAAATGCAACAAAATCACCAATTGCCAAATCAGCAACTATATGATTCAAATCTTTGTTTAATACTTGATGTAATGCAAATGAATTTCCAATTTTTACATCTGGATGTTTTTCTTTGATATTATCATAAACTGCAGTGAATAGTTCTTTGTAAGCGGGAATATTGTGCTCATAGAATCTAAATTGTGATTCAGTGTCACCTGCAAGAATTACAGTATCTACAATATCATATCGGGATAGAATTGCATCAAGTACACTAGTCACTCTATCATCACCTAGTGATTGAATTGGTGGCTTTCCAATCCAACTTGGAAATGGTCCAAGTGTTTCACCATTAATTACAGAAAAGTAAAGTGTAACTTGTAAATTATTTTTTTTATTAAAACTCATCAGTACGTCTGATTGTTTCCAATCAAATTCACCACGTACTGGTTCAACTAGATTCCAAAAAAGATAGACATTGCTTCTACCAATTCCTGCACTTGCTGCTTTAGAATAAACATCATCTAGATCTTGTAATGTTACAGCTTGATTTGGAGAATTAATCACTAGACCGATTTTTTCATTAGTTTTTTGTGGTGGAATAATAATTTCCTCACTAGGTAAACTCAAAGTGATACCAGCTATTGCAATTACTACAATTATGCCTGCAACTACGCCTAGTATCTTCTTATCCATACGGATTCAAAAATAAATGAAAGTAAAAAAGTTGTGATTCTGTTACTTATCCAGAAGTACAACCGCTGTATCCACATTCAATGCACATACTGCATCCTTCAACGAAGACTAGATTGTTTTTGCATGTTGGACACAATTTATCTTCTGAAACTTCTTCTATTTTTGGAGCTTCAATTTTGATTTCTTCGTCGTGAATTTTTAATGCTAGTGAAGTATTGACTTGTGATTTGATGTATGGATTTGTGATAGTATCCGCAACAAATCTAGAGACATATTCACTTGGAGACACTTCAAATGTTTTTTGTGCATTCTCACTTGTCATGTGAAGAACTTGTTTGTGTCTGGAACCGTCACGATAAACAGTCATACCCTTTAGTCCAATTTCATGGGCTAGCAGATATGCAGATTTTACATCTTCTACTGTAACATCATATGGCATGTTGATTGTTTTTGCAATTGCATTTCCAATCCAATCTTGCCATACTCCTTGAGCCATTAGATGATCAGCCCAGTGAATATCCATTGCAGTTACAAAAGTATCTTGCATCCATTGTGGAATTTCAGCAAGTCCTTTCAAGGAACCATAGTTATCTGCAATCTTTGCAAGAATTTCATCTGTGTAAAGATCATTTTCTTTGAGAACTTCTTCAACAATCTTGTTTGTGTAAAAGAATCGTCCAACAGTAACTCTCTTTTCAAATACAAGAGCAAATGCAGGCTCCATTCCGTTAGAACAATCTGCAATCATTGAGAGTGTTCCAGTAGGAGCTACTGTAGTGTTTAGTACATTTCTAATACCATGTTTTTGGATTTTCTCAATTAGTGGATCCCATTCATAACAATGAGATTCTTTTGGTTTCTCATAGTATCCAGATATTGGAATTTTACCTTCAGGATATTCAGTCTTTGAGCAAAGTGGGAACTCACCACGAGAACTAGCAAGGGCCACACTTTCTTCCATTGAATAATACGTTAGGGCTTCAGATAATTTTGATTGTAAATCATAGCCTTCTTTGGAATTGTATGCAATTCTTAATTTGTAAAGTAAGTCTGCGACTCCCATTACTCCAAGTCCAATTCTTCTAGATTCTTTTGATGCTACATTGATTTCTTCAACTGGATATGTGTTTACATCAATGATGTTATCCAAAAATCTTGTAGTCTTTCTAATAGTTTCTTCATATCTTTGCCAATCAAATTCATAGGATCCATCTGCTTGTCTCTTTACAAGATTTACCAAGTTGATAGAACCTAAGTTACAAGATTCGTATGGGTAAAGACTTTGTTCACCACATGGGTTTGTTGCACGTAGTGGAGCCTGTCTTGCTTTTGCAAATACATTGTATTTGTTAATTTGATCAAAAAAGATCAAACCAGGCTCTGCACTTTTCCATGCAGATAATGCAATTAAATCAATTAATTGATGTGAATTAATTTCTTTAACTGGTTTTCTATCACGCGGACTACGTAAGACATAGTTACCATCAGTGTTAACAAGAGAATGCCAAAAGTCTTCCCAGATTCCAACACTAACATTGAAATTTTCTAAAACTCCGGGTTCTGTTTTGTTTGTAATGAATTTTTCAACATCAGGATGCCATGCTTCAATGATTCCCATGTTTGCACCACGTCTTTTTCCACCTTGTTTTACAACTTCAGTTACTGTATTGATAATATTCATGAAGGATACAGGACCAGATGCAACACCAGATGTTGATGCTACAATATCGCCTTCTTCACGAAGATCAGAGTAATTAATTCCGACTCCTCCACCAGATTTGAAGATTAATGCTGCATCAGAAGTTGATTTCATTATCTGTTGCATTCCATCTTCCATT
>Ga0209657_1002246_pt1 | contig 10870 bp, 8 predicted proteins | sample SaaInlV_100m_DNA_FD_184650 | JGI IMG/M metagenome (GOLD analysis project Ga0209657, IMG submission 184650) | Marine microbial communities from expanding oxygen minimum zones in the Saanich Inlet - SI037_S3LV_100m_DNA (SPAdes) (version 2) | ecosystem: Environmental > Aquatic > Marine > Intertidal... | reverse complement strand
TTCAACAAATCGATAAGTCAGTTCTTCTATTGTTTCATTAATCTCTTTTAATCTCTTATCAACTTCTTTACCCTCACCCATATCTTTAAAAGATTCATATATTAACAATTTATTATCTATTTCTACATTAGAAACACCAGCTTTTTTTAATCTCTCTTTATATTCTGCTAAACTAGTTTTCTCAATATCTGCAAACATATTCTTAAATTCTTGTTTTTCTTTTTTACTTGTTTCTGCACCCTCTCTAAACAATTGAATATCTTTAGTAACACCAAGGAAACTATCTGCTATACCTGAATCTTTAAGAATTTGAATCATTCTAAAATGTTTAGGACCAAATAATTCTTCACCAACAATTTCACCTTTTTTATTTCTTACTGGAAATTTAGACTTTTTTAAAGACTCATGTCCTTGAAATGTTACAATAGATTTACCAAAGTCAGAAAGTTGTTCTGCTGATTTTCTACCATTAGAATAAATAGTAACACCTTGTTCATGAAAGTATTTCATTACTTGTTCTATTTCTTTATTTGAAAGTTTTTTATTATTTTTACCTGATATAATATCTTGTGTTTCAATAAAAGTAGGTCTTTCAGTTACATTTGGTCTTAACGATTTATTTCCTCGAATATTTCTAGCTGCATCTCTTATATTATTAATAAATATATTTTGTATTTCATTTATTCTAGGATTTTTATGGTCAGATAATAATATTTTATCAGTAACTTCATTATTTTCTTTTATTAGTTTGTTTACTAGTTCTAATGTTTTTACTTCGTCTATATCTAATTTACTTTTTCGTTCATATAATTTTTCTAATGTTGAAATAGATTTATCAATAGAATTAAAATCATTCCATATATCATATTGTGCTTCTAAAAAACCATCAGTAAAATCAATAATTTTTTCAAATCCTTCAGGTTTCATATCTTTACTAAATCTTTCAATAACACCTTCCATATGATTTGACCACTGTATTAAACCTGTTGCTGTATTATCAATTTTTATAGCTTGAGCTGATTTAGAAAAAGGCATATCACTATTTTTATGACGTAACTGAACCATACGATTCCACGTTTCTAAATTTTTTAAAATATGATGTTCATATTTTTGATGTTCACCATCCATTTTCTTCAAATCTAAATTTCTATAATCTATAGGAGACATTCTAATCGTTCCATCAGCGTCTTCTATTGTTAATTTATATGATTTACCCTCAGCGTTAGTAAAATCAAGTGATATAGCATCTTCTATTGCCTTATCAATGTTAGTTTTTATAGTTTTACCACCACCAGCATATAAAAACTTAAATGAATCATAAGCATTATATATCCCTTTTGATGAAAGCATTTTTTCGAAACTTTGTGCTTCTTTAGCTGTTAACTCTCCTAACTCTATTGATTTAGGTCTGTATCCTTCTGGAAGCAACTTCTTACCTTCTGTATTTCTTGCTGATTGGGTATTTCTTGCCCAAGTAATATAATTAGATACAAATTGTGCTTGGTCTCCCTTTAGATTTAAATCTTGTTCTCCTTTTATTATAGTTGAAATTCCATCTTCATTTAAAACGTCTTTCATTATATATTTATATTTACCTTTTGAGTCTTTTTTTAAAAGAGTATCATAATAAACATCTCTACCTTCTCTTACACCACCTTCTGGTTGTACCTGGTCCCAACTATTTATTATTTCTGAATCTATTCTTTTAAATATAGGTCCCCAAACACCTCTTTGTCCTATATCTACTCCAGTTGTATTATTAATTTCACCTAAAATCTTTAAATTTGCAGGAAAGTCAGAATATTTTAATCCACCCAGTCCAGATTCTTTTGTATTCCAAGTATGTTTCATTTGGTCAAGACTAACATCTTTTCCTTTAAATTGTAATTCTCTACCACCTTTTAAAAATGCCATACCTAACATAGTATGAAATACTTTGTCATCCATTGGAATGCTTTCGTCAAACCAAGATGAAGCACCAAATAATGTACCACCAGCTAAAACTCTAGGCATACTTCCTTTAATCCTAACTCCCTCTACAGTTCCTCCGAACCAATCTGCTTTCATTGTTTTCAGAAATCCAGTTCTTAAATCTGTTCTAACTTTTTTAGCTAAATGTACTAGTCCATCTTGTTGTATTCTAGCAACAGCATTTAATTGAGCCATTGTAAGAGTTTTATCTTTAGCTAATGCAGCTAAATCGTTTGGTCCAGAAAGCATAGAATCAGTATAACGTTTTGGAAGTAATTTCATATCTTTATGTTTTGCTGCTTGTCTTTCTAATTCAGTAGCAATATTTCTTGTTCCATTATTTGTTCCACTAAGTATATTAGGTTTAATTTGAGCATAAGCACGATGCATATTATTTAAAGCGTTTCTACCTTCTTTTGTAGTAGTTTTAATATTTTTTGCAAAATTAGTACCTTCTTTATTTAACATAGAATTTATATTCTTTAAAGGTGACCCTTCTATGTGTTTAAATAATCCACCTCTAATTCCACCTGGAAGCATTACACGAGTCCATCCTAAGGCAGCACCAAATGTAGATGCATGACTTACAGTATCTAAATAATCCTTAAATCCTATAGGAACTTTATTGTCTCCATCTAAGATTTCAGGTTTTAATCCCCACATATCAGCTGAAGATAAATCTTGTACTCCTAAAGCCATACTTTCAACCATAGCAAATAAAGCAGCTTCTTCTCCCATAGCTCCTAGAAATGCTGCAAACTTTCCTGTTTGGTCTTTATTTGCAAACATTTTATACGTCAAAAGTTTACTTGATATGGCATCTTCTAAATTATTTAATACTCTACCATCAATAGATGTCCACCAGTTTCCCATGTCTTTATTAATTACTCCAACAATTTTGTCATCAATTCCTCTAATTCCATTTTTTGCTGCAAATTCTTTAATCAATGTTCCAGTTCTTTCTTGCATATCCTTAGAAAATAGAGTTTTTTCTTTTGATGACATTCTAGTAAAACCAGCTAATTTATTTCCAACTGTTATTTTTGTTGCTTGTTTTGCTAGAAAATCCATAGCTGCATCTGAATCTTTATATAAAGTTTTATCAAATTTTAAAGCTTTTTTGCTAACGTTATTTATAACGCTGTCTTCTAATGCTTTTGTACCAGTTCTAGCTCCAGCTTTTGTAGCGGTAATACCACCTTTACCAAAAACTCCTGCTCCCATTGAACCTTTTGTAATCATAAATGGCAATATAAATCCAGCAGTTTCTCCCGCCATTTGAAAGAATCTTTCTAAACCAGTTTCTGGGTCGGGAGCTAATTCTTCGAAATCTGTAAATGTACTAGGGGCACCTAAAAGTGCTTGGTCTACGAATCCTTCTGCTCCCATTGCAAGACCTCTTCCAAGTTGTTCAAAAGCAGACCTTTCACTTTCCCAAAATCTTACTCTTTCGCTTGGTGCTCCAGATAAACTTGTTCTTCCACTATATAGTTCAGGATTAAGACTTGTCTTTTTATTGTTTGATTGTCCAGAATTTTGAATACTAGCTTGTTCTTGCATTTTTAACAGCATTTTTGATACATCTCTATTTCCTGGCTGAGATGCAGTATTTATATCTTGTTCATACTTATTTACTTGACCTTGTACGTCAAAAGAAACATTATCTGTATCTTCTCCTGCACCAAGCCTTTCAAGTAAGGATTGTTTAAAAATATCATTTGGCATATTAAATTGTCTTTCTTCTCATAATATCGGAAGGAGAATTATCTTTAGTTAAGCTTCTTCCTTTATGCTGCATTTTTTCTAGATATGGAATTGACATTATACTAAAATTAGTTTCGTAATCTTGATTAAATGCAGATAAATCTACCTCAAAATTATTTTGTAATCTATCAAGATTTTCTTTAGCATTAACAAGAACTGATTCATAATTACTTCTACGTTTATCTACCGAAATTCTTTCTAAGTCACGAACTTTTCTATCAGCATTTCCTAATTGAGATTTAGCTCTAATAACATTTTTCATCGCTGTAGCATATTGATTATCTTTTAAATTAGTTCCTAGACTTCTAAAAGAATCACCAATTGTTTTATTTATCGTTTTACCTACACTCTTTGCATCATCTCCAAATTTACCCATATATCCATACTCTGTAGGCTGTTCGAGTTTATTTGTATTTACTTGACTTAAAGTTTCTAACCCTTTTCTAAAATCATCAGCTTCTTCTTGAAGATGTAATTGTTTCAATGTTATTAGTTTATTTAAATTCATTAAATCTTCGCCAACTAATGGTTCACCAGATATTTTCTCATAGTAATCTACAAGATTTGGTATTTCTAATTGATATTGTGCATTTATAGAAAGATTAGAATTAATAGCTTCTTCTGTAAAATCGTAACTATACGAAGGACTTGAAAAAGGTGCTGATAAAGTCTTGAAATATTCTCGTTGTTTACTTAAGTCCATATCAAAAACAGATTCAACACTTTCTGTAGTAAATGGAAGTGTATAAGGTTGAGGTCCTCCACCACCATCACCATCATCATTACCATCTAGCTTTGTAGTATTCCATTCAACATCTTGACCCATATCATAATCAGATATATTTTTTGATAAATCTTCAGGATGTATTTTATAAAATTCGTCTAGTTTAGCATTTAAATCAAAAACTTCTCTATTACTTGAAATAATATCTTGAGCTGTATCATATATATCATCTCTTTGTGAAATGTCGGGATGTAATATACCAAGACCAGTTAATGAATTTTCAAAAGATGTATTATCATTATCAAAAGCTTCATAATCTAACATTTCTGCAAATTCAATAACAGGAACAGGGTCTTTTTGATTAACTCCTGCAGACCAGATTAATCCAGCAAGTTCATTTACTTGAGAATCGGCAAGATTCTTGCTTGATAGCTTAGCTTTTAATTGAGAAAAACCATCCTCCATACCTTGAAATTCTTCATAAAAGGGACTCATATGCTTATCTCTAAAAGATTGCACTACGCTATGTCTATTATCTTTTGCACTTTTTAATAAACCATCTAAATTAGATTTAATTTTTTCAGCTATTTCAGTATTATACGTTCTATCACTTTCAAAAGCATCTCTTTGTATGCCTAATATTCTTTCTTCGCTAGCTTGCTCACTTGATTGTCTTCTTTCCCTAGATTCTAATATATTATTTAGAGAACTAGTAATTGCAGCTGTATTTGGTTTATATCCGAATGCCATTTAAAATCCTAACGCTTCCCAGAAAGTATCTGTTTTGCTTAATCTTTTATTTTCTAATTCTAACTTCAATTTTTCTGATTTTAAACTTTGTTCTTGTTGGATTCTTGATTCTTCAATACTTGCAAATTGCTTATCTAATGCTCTATTTAATCCTTTGTATTTATATAAAAAGTCTTTATTTAATTTATCCGTTAATATACTAAGTTCATTTTCAGTTTGTCCAGAAAAAGCAAATTTTTGACTATTATTTAAAACATCTTCTTTTTTATATAAGTCATCAAACATTGAAGAAGTTTTTTGTCCGCTTAGTTCAAAACCAAATTTATATTCATCTTTAGCAACTTCTTGTTTACTTACTGATACTTCAGGAAGCATATCTATAGATTTATCAAGTTCTCCTATTGCCACTTTATTACCAGATATTAATGCTCTATTTTGACGAGCTTGTTGATTAGCTCCAAATAAAGTTTGTCCTACTTTTAAAGCAAATGTTGCTGTTGCTGGGTCAAAAGCCATTTTATTTTCCTTTCTTCCATGAACCCATTAAATTTCTCCATAAACTATTTTTACCAAAAAAGTCTCCCATGTCCATACCTTCTTTAGTTCCAAAGAAAGCTCCTCCTGTTTGTTTAAAATCGCCTCTTTTTACTGGTAAATTTTCTCTTCTAGCTATTGCTGGCATCGTAGACCATTGATTAGCTCCTCCTCTATCTGAAATTCCTCCCGTTCCGCCTTCTTTTAATAAATATCTCCCCATTTCTATATTCATTTTAGTATTATCTTGAAGCCATTTTTGTTTATTAATATTTGAAGCGTTATTCCATTTATCTTTTCCATAATGTTTTTGACCAATTTTTGCTAATCCTATAAATAGGACATCTTTAGTTTTTCCATCTTTAGACAATTCTAAAGAATTAGAATCATTTTTATAATCTTCATCTGAAGGGTCTAATGTTATTCCACTTTCAGTATTTATCCACGCTGAATTAATCATTGTTAATCCATGGTCCCATGTACCATCAAATCTCGGGTTTTTAGTTGAATTTTTTTCTAAGCTTCTTTTATTATATTTATATTGCTTTGTAAATTCTTTTCCACCTTCAGATTTTTCAATTCTTTCAATATAGCCATCAGAAAATAATTGTTCCCATTCTTTATCCGTTATATCTTTAAGACCTGAAAATCCTCCAAGCATACCTCTATGTTCTTCAGACACAATTTTTTTCATTATATCGTTATCAGTATATTGAGAATAATCATACTTTCCACTACCTCTGTCAGAAAGATTACCATAAAAATTACCTAGTTTATTAAATACATTATTATTATTATCGTATGTATTTATAAAACCTCCATAAGCTTGCATTTTCGCAGAAGACCATTCTTCTCCATCAACTTTCCAAGTAACACCTCTATCTCTAAACTTAGCATCGGTTGTAAGAGTATCTTTAAATGTAACAACATTTTTTTCTACATCCATGCCTAAATCTTTTAATCTTTTAGCAGCCTCTTCTTGTTTTTCTAAATCTTCAGCCTCATTTCGCTTATACTCCGTAGCTTCAATACCACCAGCAAGCAAATCAAAAAGCGAATCAACTTTAGCTGTTTCATCCGAAATCATACCAGATTTATTTTTACTTTTTGCAATTTCATCGATTGCATTAACTACGTGCTGTTTTTGATTACCTGCGGTTTGTACTGCACGCATAGAAGGACTTGTTAATTTTTGTCTATATGCCATTAATTGTATTCCTTGTTAGATTTTATCTTTAATTTATTTATTTTATTCATTATTAGCAACTGTTTTATATTTGTCTATCCTGACTTAGCTTTTACCCATTTTTTCACTTTTACAGAATCTGAAGTAGGTCTTCCTTCTGTTATATTAATCCACTCTCCTTGATGTTTAATAAATTGTTCTATTTTATTAAAATTATTTTTATTCTCCCAGTAAACCACATCTCCATTTACTCCATCTTCTTTTGATGGGGTATTTAATATAAAAGAAAATTTATTTTGATGTAAATTTCTACTTCCTCTATAATATCTTCGTAAGGGTGAATCAGTAACACCACCTACGCTAGCTCTTTTTACTTGAAACTTTTTTTCTGCTTCTCGTGCCATTACTTTACACTCTTTGTTCTATAAATTATAGTAATATCATTTACTTCAAAATTACTTACTACATTGGCTGCAGAAGAGTCTGTAAGTTGAATAGCAAAGCTTCGTATGTTATTTGCATTAGAATCAGTATATAGCTCTATTTCAGCCCAATTAGCACTACCTGCAATATTACTTATAGCAATTCCATTTTCATCTTGGAATGAATGACTAAAATCCCCACCATTGATTGCATATTTAGGTAATACATTTACATTTGTTCCAGTTCCTTTATAAGTAATTCTTACTTTTGATACTTTTTTCCTAGATTGAGTCCCAAAGTTTAATTCTTTTGTTTGAACTTTATACCCATCAACAACATCTAGACTTGCACTTGTAGGGTCTACTTTCCAAGGAACAACTGTTATTTCATGTGTATCGCTTTCATATCCAAACACTAATCTACCATCCCAAATATTTACTAAATTTGTTTTATCTTCGCTTGTTATTCTCCCAGTAGCTTTTGTCCAGGACTGTGTTACCATATTATATAGCATAACATCTCCATTTCCAGAAACATCTGTAACTCCCCTAACAACTAATAATTGTCTTGTATCTGCAATATAACCTATCATTGTTTCATCTGCTTTATAAAAAGTATTCCAAGTTGAATCGGAGATTGACCTTAATCCTTGTTTTTCAAAAATATCAAGAATTTGTTCTCCATTATATAAATAAACTCCATGAGCATTACACCAAGCTATCCCATAATCAGTTTCACATACTGCATTATGATTAGAAACTCCTTTAAATTTATGAGTTGATTCAAGAAATTCAGAATCTTTAGTTGCGTTAATAACGTGAAGAGTGTTCTGTTTAAATTGTAATATTCTATCAGCATAACCTGCAAGTCTTATTATTTCTTCTCCATCTCCTACAGCTACATCTATACGTCTATCCATTGTAAAAGTATCAAATTTATTTGATTTAGATTTAAATATACTATCAGATAATAATCTAGCTTTACCATCACTATCTACTATCTCAACATTCCCAACATAAATCCTTCTTCCTATAAGAGTAGAAGTCTTCCATTTTATAGATTTTATAATAAGGTCTTCTTTGTATGTTCTATTTTGAATAGGAGGAAAATTAAATGAAACACCCAAATGATGTTTTCCTGGATTCATTACTGTATAATTAGCCATTATCTTATATCCTCATATTGGTCTTGGTCATAATCGTCTGGAGCAGCCTTATTACTTTCTTCTATTGTCATTGTAAAAATACCGCTATCGGCAATTACTGTAAAATTTTCATCTAATACTTCTACTTTAAATTCCCTATCTGTTCCTAGTGCGGGAAGATACATTGGTATATAATATGTGTCTTTTGTCGTTCCTGGAGTTCCACCAATACCAGTTAGTAAATCTATACTATCTCCAGAAACTTGTCCAACATATAAAGGAGATACTGCTCCTCCCCATACTCTTAAAAATCCTTTTCTAGGACTGCTAGCAGTACCAAAACCATTTATATTATTATTATCTAATATTACTCTCAAATCAACCTTAGAAAAAGATTTTCCTGCTTGAGTAGCGGCACTCCCAGTTCCTTCCCAATCCGTTCCTGTACCAGCAGCATCGCTAAAAGCAATATGGGTAGCTGCTGTTGCAGAATTTTCCATGATATCTACACCTTCTCTTTTAGTTGGAGTTCCACCTACAGTCTCATTATTATCAATATCCCAAATACCATAAGTAGATTCAGTATTAGAATTATACATTCCCCAATAATGTTTTCCCCCTTCTTTTAAATCAGTATTCATTAAAAATGTCCAATCATTATCTTGTTGTTCTCTAAAATAAAAATTAATTCCTATAATTCTATCATCGCCTAATCTATGATTAGCATCAGCTGTTATACCGTCTGATTTATTTTCTCCACTAGAAACGTGTACTTGAAATATTACTTCATTATCATAAAAACTAACAGTATCTAATACATTTAAAGAAGATTGAAAAGGAGTTATAGGTCCTTCTTGGTTTCCCATATAAATAGGAGTTGCTCCAAATTGATAATTTCCATTCCAGTCACCATTTGAATTAGTCCAATAAGATAATACGATTTGCTTATTCGTTGCATGAATAGTACTATTAGTTGGACCTGCTGCACTTGCATCAAATAAAAACATTCTATCTACATCTCCTAATAATACTTCAAGACTTTTAAATTCTTGTGCTCCACTTTGCCATCTAGTAATATCATGTAAATTAGTACTTTGTCCAGATTTACTAGTCCAAAATAAAGAAGAATCTATGTATCCGAACCATTTACTAGGTTGAGAATGAGAAGCATCCCCTATTCTTAATTGACCATCAGAATAATAAAAATTAGGTTTAATAGCTCCAACAGAAACAATACTACTTGATAAGGCTGGACTAGCACCATCTTTGTCACTATAATAAAATCTTATACGACCACTATTTTGTTTATCATATATAGCTAACCAATCTTCTGGTGTATTAGCTTCTCCATTTTCATAATCAGTAGAAAAATAGTACAACCCATATCCAGGCTCTATATCAGCTGCAACATTATTAGATGTAGCTAGACCTGCTAAAGCAGTATCGGTATTTCCTATATTAACTAATCTTCCTATTTTATGTATAGAAACTCCATCGGCTTCCCTTAGTTCTATATCGCTAATATCTTTTGGGTCTGAATTATCATTAATTCCACCATGAAATCCTAATATTTGATATTCTTGTTTAGGCACTTTTCTTTACCTTTTCAAAGCTACGCATTCCTCCAAGACCTAACATTCCAAAAAGGACTGTAGTCAAGGTACTCATATCAAAGACTGGTAACTCCATAGGATGTCCAAAAGATACACATAGGAACATTAAGAAGGGTTGCAATACAAAGTGATAGCATAACGCTATTCCACAAGTCCACCCTACAAACGGACGCCAACCACTCTTAAAGAAGCTATTGGAAGCAGACTCTATTTTGTTCACTTCTATCTGAGCTTTGTTAATCTCTTGAATTAACTGAGCTTTCTCTTCTTTGTCTAGCGTAAACTTATCTACATGACCCGCAACTTTATCAATGATATTGCCAATCATATTTAACTTAGGCATTATTTCTTACCTTTTCTTTTCTTGTTCGCTTTTACTACTTTCTTTTTTATTTTCATAAAACTATAGCATTTTATACACTTACCTTTAATATCTTCTTTACAAAAAATTGCGTAATGTGTTGCAAACCCTAAAACAAATCCAAATAATATTTCCATTATCTTATCTCCTATTATTAATATATCAACCAATTTAATCCAACCTTTGACTCATAAGATTCCACGTCATACATTGACAAGAATCTTCCTTCTAAAAATACTCCAAACTTATTAGTTAGTTTCCAACCATATACTAGTCCTAAGTCATAATCCATTCCATTATCAGCTAGTTCATAGTTAAATGAATAGTCTGACATACCTTTGGTAATTGGATAAGTAGTAACCCATATATGTAACCAATTCTTAGGCGTGTACTTATAATA
>Ga0209657_1002244_pt1 | contig 10894 bp, 7 predicted proteins | sample SaaInlV_100m_DNA_FD_184650 | JGI IMG/M metagenome (GOLD analysis project Ga0209657, IMG submission 184650) | Marine microbial communities from expanding oxygen minimum zones in the Saanich Inlet - SI037_S3LV_100m_DNA (SPAdes) (version 2) | ecosystem: Environmental > Aquatic > Marine > Intertidal... | reverse complement strand
AAGTCACCACCATATTTTAGGCCCACTGGGAATTATGCCAGCTAAAAATATTGCAGTTAATCTAATGTTGATTATGACCTTTCTCTCCTTTCAACTCTATCGAAGATCCGATAAGGTCGCAACGGTAAGTTGGGCGCCAGCTGGAAATGCCCTGTTGACGGCAATATACATCGTTGCGATTGTAAATATCATCTTTGCAGGAGTCTATTATGGATACTTTACTAATACCGTATATAAGGTTGGTTCAAGCGTAACACAGGTTGTCTCAACTCTAATTGTAATTGTTGCGGGGGTAATTATAGATGGAATGATGTATAAGAATGCAGAAGTTAAATACCCAGCAGTTTGGGGTAAAGTCACTAACCGTTCGCAATATGCCCTCTTCGCACTGCCAGTCGCCTTTACTTGGTTGATGGGGTTGATGGGGTATGTGCGTTCATCAGTTAAAACTCATTGGCATATCTATACAGTTATGAAAGATAACTCACCAGATAACTATATTCCAGCAATTGGATATGCGGGTAATATGGTGACACTGGTCACGGTGCTCTTTATTATCTTTGTTCTATTTGTATTTTGGATTGCAAATTTGAGTGGACAGAAGCAGATTCCACCGCAACCAGCAATAGATAGCGCAGTGAGTGGAGAGGATAGATCATGAGAGTGGTGAAGGTTATGAATAGAGAGTCTGGGCATGTCCTATTTCCAGTATTAGCATTCAGTTTTTCACTACTTTTACTCTTTACCTTTGTCTCAAATATTTTGCCGCAGGTAGAGGGAGAAGCTCCAACAGAGACTAAAGTTGATTTGAGTGCATTAACAATGGATCAGTTTATCTCAATGGGGGAAGAGCTGTTTAGTGGGAAGGGAACTTGCACTCTATGCCATAATAATTTGGGTAGAGCCCCAGATATTTTAGTTATGAATATTGGTGAAGCTGCACTGGAGCGGATGGCTGATGATAGATATAAGGGCGAAGCTAACGATGTAGAGAGTTATTTTAGAGAGTCTATGGTATTCCCTAGTATGTATGTTGTTGCTAGTTTTGGTAAGAAAGGTTCGAATGATAGTGAATCTCCTATGCCTACAGTTGATAAGGCTCCGCTCAATCTATCTACTATAGAGATTGACGCAATTATAGCTTTTATGCAAGCTAAAGATGGTAATGAAGTTACTGTTGAGCTCCCTACAATGGATGCGGCTGAAAATGTTACGGCAGACTCTAATCGCTCTGCTCCAGTAGCAGCTGCAACTGGTGAAGAGGCTGTTGGTAAGTATGGTTGTAGTGCTTGTCATATCATTAACGGTAGTGGTGGAGACTTAGGCCCTGATCTAAGTAAAATTGGAGAGCGCCAAACTGCAGCTTTAATAGAGAGCAGTATCATAGATCCAAATAGTGTGATTGCAGAAGGGTACACTGTAGGGTTGATGCCAACTGACTTTGGTGAAAAGATGACAGTTAAAGAGTTGAAAATGATAGCTAAATTACTTCAACAGCAGTAATTTGATACCAATGCATAATCATACAGATAGAAAAATATCATACGGATACATACACTTATGAAAAAACCTTTAATCCCCCCATTCTTGCAAGCTATCGCAGTGGTGATAGCGGCCTATCTAATATTTACCAATGCATTTCCACCACTAATGCCGAAGTCATTAGTTATTCAGTTTATGTTGATCACTATAATTGGAGTATTACTCTACTTCTCTTTTGATGATGAGCGTTGGGCACAATTTTTAGCACCAATTCAGAGCATATTACGAGGAGATGGAGTTATCTTAACCTCTACGCGTTGGGTACTATTGTTGGCAATTCCAGCAATAGTTGGGTATACAACCTATGGGGCTCTTAAGCCATCTTTAGACTCTCCAGTTGAGTTGCGTCAAGTTCATCCTGCTCCGCCGTCGAAAGTGAAAATATGGGGTAAAAGTTTTGACCTTAATAGTCTGCAGAGTCCTGTTCGTGATGAAGTTTTAAGTCAGTGGAAGAGTGGAAAGAGAGATGAAGCTATGGAGATCTACACAGACTCAGTCATAGCTGGACGGGATATATACTACGAAAACTGCTTCTTCTGTCATGGTGATCTTCTTGATGGTAAAGGGCACTATGCTGCAGGATTTAATCCGCAGCCGATAAATTTTCAAGATCCAACCGTTATTCCACAACAGCAAGAGGCGTTCCTGTTTTGGCGTGCAGCTACAGGTGGTCCAGGTCTCCCGAAAGAGGGGACTCCTTGGAACTCTGCAATGCCAGTCTGGCATGAGATGTTAAGTGAGGATGATATCTGGAATGTATTGATGTTTATCTTTGACTATAACGGACAAGTTCCACGAATTTGGGATCTTAAAGATTCTGAAGCGGCAACAGGAATACGTGATACTGTTTGGGATGCGCGTAGAGATATTAGTGGGGATGATCTCTATCAGTTCCGTTGCGCAGTATGTCATGGTGAAGCTGGAATGGGAGATGGAGTTGCTGCAGAACTGATGTATCCTAAGCCCCGAGACTTCAGTATGTCACTATTTAAATATAAAACTTCACCAGGTATGACTTTGCCACGAGATGAAGATATTTTCCAGACTATAAAATTTGGACTTGATGGTACAGGAATGCCAGGCTGGGGAACACTTCTCACTGACTCACAGATTAATTCACTTATTCCAGTAATAAAATCATTTGATATTGCTGCTGCGTGGCCTCCAGAAGAGGCGGAAGATGAAGATTATGATGAAGATAGTGGAAGATATCTGAAAAATGATTTCCGAGTAATTACAGAACGAGAACCAGAAGAGGGGCAGGTTCAATATTCGCCAGAATCTATTGGTATTGGTAAAGTGGCGTTTGAGAAGTCTTGTACTGAGTGTCACGGTCATAGTGGACGCGGTAATATAATGTCAGGAAAGCAGCTTGCAGATGATTGGGGGAATCGTGTATGGCCACGAAATCTTACTAAACCGTGGACTTGGCGCGCTACTAACTTTACTAGTGGAAAAGCTCCAGCAGAAAACCGTGAGCAGACTATTCGTAATATATATAGTCGTCTCTCAATCGGTATTCCAGGAACTCCAATGCCAGCGCATAGAGCTACAGAAGAGGGTAATAAAGACCCAGTTAGTCTAGAAGATCGTTGGCATATAGCTAACTATGTCTACAGTCTGCGCGATAATACCACTCCGCTTACGGATAGCGTGGTTATTCGTGCCGCTAAAACAGCCGAGACTCTGCCCAACTCAATAGATGGTGATCTCTGGAGTAGTGCAGAGCCAACTACTTTAATGTTGGTGCCAAATATCATAAAAGAGGAGCGTCTATTTACTCCTCTTAATGATGCAGTAACAGTGCGCGCACTCTACAATGACCGTGATATTGCACTCCTCTTAGAGTTTGATGACAGAACTGATAGCCGTCCTGGTGAAGAGGTTTCCGTTGGGATTCAAGATGAGAACTTAGAGTTATACTCCGATGCAGTTGCAGTCCAATTTCCCAAAGAGGATGGGTATGAGTCCAAGCCTGTGGTGGTTAAACCGCTCTATCGTCACGGTGATAAGAGGCATCACACCACAATGTGGTACTGGAATGCAGGGAGTGTAGAGCCAGCAGTTCTAAGTAGTGGAATGTTGCTAGATGCAACTGGTCCTAATAATAAGATCGAACCCCGTATTGGTGATGATACACTCCAGACTAGCGCAGAGTGGAAAGATGGTCGTTGGAGAGTTCTCCTAAAACGCCCTAGAAACGGGAGTGGTAGAGATAGTAAAAGTGGTGATATAAATTTTGTAGAGGGTAAATTCCTCCCTATCTCATTCGCAAATTGGGATGGGAGTAATGGTGAAAAAGCATCGAAACATACTCTTACAACTTGGGCTTGGTTAGTGCTTCCACCAGAGGTCGATGAAAATAGACTGTATGGTGTTCCAGCAGCTGTCGCTTTTGCACTATTCATACTTGGATTGCTACTTGTTAAGTCTCAGCGTGGTAGGCGTACCTAACTTATACTCAAAGCAGTAGCCTATACGCTTCAATAGTGAAAGTATTGGTGTTTTGTGAGATATGATAATGGTGTAATTGAATAGATCGTTTAATATATCCTTATAGTTATCTTTAATATGTGAACAGTCTGTTCATATATTCTTCTTTGTAATTCGCCTATTTGTTGCTCCTATTTATGTAATGTAATGAATTATATCGCTTTTATCGGTATTATATTTTATGGCATAAATTATGCAAAAGAGGTGTGAGACTTGGGCTATTTGAGGTCTGAGATTAATTGTCAAACCATACAACGGAGAAACAATATGGGAACACGACGTATAGTGAAGTATAGCGCCATTGCATCAGCAGTTGCGCTTGGTCTTAGTGTCGTCGCAACCACTACGGTTGCAGCAGAACATGGACCAGTTGCTAAAATTGATGTAAATAATGCTAAAGCAGAGATAGGTAAACGACTCTTCTTTGACCGTCGCCTATCGGGTGATGCGGGTATCTCGTGTTCGGACTGTCATAGCCCAGATCATGGATTTGGTAGTAAAGAGGCTCTCTCCCCTGGATATCCTGGCAACGGACATTTCCGTAATGCACCATCTTTGGTTAATACAGCTCATAAAAAAACTTGGATGCACGATGGTCGTTTAGGTACTAATCTGAATGATGTAACTCGTGAGATGCTCACCGAGGATTATATTATGAATATGGATATGCGGTTGATGCAGGAGCGCGTCAAGCAGGACTCTGAATATCTAGCACTCTATAAAGCTGCTGGGATGAATGAGCCATCTAATGGTAGTATTCGTAAACTTCTTCCAATCTTTATGAAGACACTAACTACGCGTAATGCACCAGTTGATAACGGTACTATGAGCGATTCGGCTAAACGCGGTGGAGCTATTTTTGATGGTAAGGGTGGATGCAACCAGTGTCATACTGGTGCTCTCTACTCTGATGGTGGTCGTCATAATACAGGTGTTCCAGAGAACTTGGATATATTCCTTGATCCAATGAATCATCAGGCTTACTTGGCGTATGGTATTGGAATGGGGGTTGAGAATATCTTTAATACTAAGCGAGATATTGGTGCTGCGGTTCAAACTCATGAAGCTGATGGATCTGATCGTGGAACATTTATGACTCCACAACTGCGCGGTCTTAAATATAGTGCTCCATATATGCACAACGGTATGATGGCAACTCTAGAAAATGTAGTTGATTTCTATAATCAGGGCGGTGGTGCAGATAGTAATAAGAGTAACCTGCTTCAACCACTTCGTCTGACTAGTAGTGAGAAATCTGATCTAGTTGCGTATCTAGAGGCTCTATCTGGTGATGCTCTGACAGGTGATGAGTTTGTCTGGTCTAAATCATTCCCTGCTGAGTATGAGGTTATTCCGAACTGGCGACAGGTCGATAACCGTACTCGTGCACCGATTAAATCAACCCATTAATAGAACGGAGAATTGAATATGTTTAAAAAGAGAAAGACAAACCCAGTTGCCGTTGCGGTTGCATTGGGCGCAACATTGATGGCTGGTTGCACTTCTGCAACTACTTCAGTAGTTAAAAGTGAAAGTAGTTCAGCGCATATGATGGTCGCCTCAATGGAGAGCGGTACACTTGTCGCAGCTTCTCGTGTGAGTGGAGGGCAAGGGGTTAATAACCCACCTCTAGCAGCGCTAGGTCCTGTGCCAATTCCTCCTGATAATCCCAACACTCCTGCAAAAGTAGAGTTGGGTAAAATGTTGTTCTTTGAGCCAGCAGTTGGTGGAGATACATCAACTCCATGTTCTGCATGTCATGAGCCTGATCAGGGTTGGGCATGGGCAGAGGATATCTCTCGTGGATATCCTGGAACTGTACATTGGCGTAATAGTCAAACTACCGTCAACTCAGCCTATTATCCTCGACTATTCTGGGCTGGATCAGTTCCATCATTAGAGGCGCAGGCTAAATCTGCAGCAGGTGGTGCGGTGGCAGGTAATGCTGAATTTGATATTGTAGAAGCGCGACTTGCACTGATGCCAGAGTATCGTAAACGCTTTAATGAAGTGTTTGGAGATGAATTTCCACTCTACCGTAATGCTTTCCGTGCGATTGCAGCATTTGAGAGAGCTGATCTAGTGCAGCGAGACGCGCCGATTGATAACTACTTCAATGGTGATAAAGATGCGTTAAGCGAAGAGCAGAAAAGAGGTATGGCTCTATTTAACGGTAAGGCTAACTGTATTGAGTGTCACAATGGTGCAATGGCTACTGATTTTGACTACTATAATATCGGTGTACCAACTCTTCCTCGTTGGGATGAAGATGGTTTAGCTCAGATTACCTATCGTTACGAAATGTATGCGAAGGGCTCTAACGAAGAGATGTACAAAAATTATAAGGAAGATCCGGGGTTCTATTTCCGTGATAAGAATGTCTGGAATAAAGGTAAGTTTAGAGTTCCATCTCTACGTTACACTATGTATACAGCACCTTATATGCATAACGGTACTCTTATGACATTAGAGGATGTAGTTGATTTCTATAACCAAGGTGGTGGGAATAATGTTTTCTCTGCAAATAAAAGTGATCTAATTAAACCGTTAGGTCTATCTGATGAAGAGAAAGAAGATCTTGTTGCATTCCTAGAGGCATTCTCTGGCGATGAAATTGAAATAGAGCGTCCTAAGATGCCTGGATATGCACCTCTGTTTACCAAAGCAGAGCTGATGATGGAGAAGAAATAATGAGTGATTCAATGATAAATGATACGACTGTAAAAAAGAGCCGAGAAGATCAGACCGCTGGTGAGCATGGTAAATGTATGCTTAATCGTCGTCAGTTCTTAATGTATAGTGGCGCTACTGCCGCTACAGCAAGTACTGTCTCTCTCTCTCTCTTTCCAGGTACAGCTAAGGCGGCACAAGCTAAAGCACGAGTAGTTGGATATCCCCGTAAACTTGTGGGTAAGCTAAGCGAGCTAAAAGATAATGTGCCATTACTGATTAACTATCCTGATAATGGTAAAAACTCTTTTGCCACAATGGTGAAAACGGGAGTTAAATGTGGTGGCGGTGTTGGAACTGGGCGAGATCTAGTTGCATTTAGCGCACTATGTACCCATCAGGGTGGACCACTTGTCGGTAAGTATAAGGTAGTTGATGAGCATAGGATTATGGGTTCATGTCCGCTTCATCTCTCTACTTACGATGTGACTAGACATGGAATCATCATTTCTGGACAGGCGTATGAGAGTCTTCCTCAAGTTCTACTGGAACTAGATGGAGATGAGATATATGCGGTTGGAATGATGGGGCTAATCTATGGTCGTAATCAGAACCTAATGCCAGAAACTACAGAATCTTAAGGAGAATTAAAAAATGTCTACTAATTATTATCTACCAGAAGACTCTGCACCATTGCCACCAAAGCATGCGGATGTTCTTACTACAGCATGTGACTACTGTATTGTTGCATGTGGTTATAAAGTATATCGCTGGCCTGTCGGCTCTGGCGATGGCGGTCCAACTGCAAGCACAAATGCATTCAGTAAAGACTTCCCAACTAGTGCGCTAGAAGAGTGGGTTGCACCTGCACAGCATAATGTAGTTATGCATGAAGGTCGTCCGCACAATGTTATCGTTATTCCTGATAAGGATACAGAGGCGGTAAATAAAACTGGTGACTCCTCTATGCGTGGTGGTCTACTTGCAGCTAAATGCTACAATCCTAAGACTCCTACTCGTGATCGTCTCACTAATCCTATGGTTAGAATCAATGGTACACTCCAGCCAGTAAGTTGGGACTTTGCGCTCGATATTGCTGCTGAAGTGGGTAAATATGTCATCAAGAATCATGGCGCTAATGCCTATTCGGTGAAGACATTCTCCTATCAGTATCTTGAGAATACCTATGCGATTAAGAAATATGCACGCCGTAATGTAAATACTGCATCGTTCACATTCCATGATACTCCATCTGATGTAACTTCTACACCAGGTTTCCGTGATGCTGGTTTTGATAACTTCGGGCCATCTTACGATGATTGGGGTGATGCAGATGTATTGCAGATTCACGGTACTGATCCGTATGAGACTAAGACTATTATCTATACTCAGTTTATCAAACCTGCGATTGAGCGAGGAATGAAGACTATCTGGTTGAATCCTCGTGAGACAGCTGGTATCGCCTACGCGAAGAGTAAAGGTGAAGATCAGACTATCCATTTCCAGCTCACACTTGGTACTGATACAGTGCTTATGGGTGCAATCGCTCGAGTCATATGTGAAAACGGATGGCAGGATAAAGAGTGGGTTGATAAATGGGTCAACAGTAAATGGGAGACCTCTTCTGGCTTCGGACAGGGTACTCGTAATACTCCATGGCAGTGGCGTACAACTTGGGGTATGTTCCAAGTTAAAGGCGGCTTCGATGGCTATAGCAAGTGGGTGCAGTCTAAAGATGAGTACACACTAGAAAATGCATCTAAGATTTGTGATGTTCCTGCGGCAGATATTGTTAAAGCAGCTGAGTGGCTCACTAATAAAGGTGCTGGTACTAAAGCTTCGTTTGGTATCGAAAAAGGTTACTACTGGTCAAATAATACTGGTAATACTAACGCAGTCTCTTCACTAGCAACGATCTGTGGTGCTGGCGGACGTCCAGGCCAGGTTGTTGGTCGCTTTGGTGGCCACCAACGTGGTGGTGCAGGTGGCGGTAGCTATCCTCGTAACAAGTCTCCAGAGAAACGTCCAGGTCGCCGTCGTCGTTCACTTGATACCGATCGTTATCTAATCTCTGGTCACACCCGTTTTGCTCATGTAATCGGTACCACCTGGATTCAGGCTATGACTGGTTCACAGAGTCTCTATGCGAAGTTCCATGAGCTAATTTTGGCAAATCCTCATCAGGTTAAATCTTATGATAAGCAAGAGATTATTGAGACACTAAAACGCAGAGCAGATTCAGGTGGTATGGTTGTAATCAACCAAGATATCTATCTTCGTGATCCTATTGGTGCTCGTTTTGCGGATGTTGTTTTCCCAGCCGCAACTTGGGGTGAGGTGGACTTTACTCGATCTAATGGTGAGCGCCGTCTCCGCCTATATAGTAAGTTCTATGATGCACCTGGACAGGCTAAACCAGATTGGTGGATTATTGCTGGAATGGCGAGTCGTATGGGTTATGAAGGATTTGATTGGAAAAACTCTAATGAGGTTGCGGAGGAGTCTAGCCGTTCAAGTCGTGGCAACCGTAAGGCTTACCATATGATTAAAGTTGCCGCTCATAAAGAGGATAAAACCTTTCATGAGAAGCTGCGTGAATTTGGAACCACTGGTATTCAAGGACCAACTGTCTATAACTATAAGACAGGTGAGCTTCATGGAACTAAACGGCTCCATGATACTACATTGACTGCTGAGCATATGGAGAGAATGGGTGGAACCCAGGGCGCCAATATGACCAACAAGAAGATGACGCACTTTAACTCTCAAACAGGTAAAGTGAATATTCAGAAACATCCATGGAAACTGTTTTCAGACTTCCATGATTGGTTATCTCCTAAAGATGATGAACTTTGGTTCTCGAATGGCCGCATCAATGAGATCTGGCAGTCTGGATTTGATGATGTGGAACGTCGTCCTTACGTGACACAGCGTTGGCCTGAGAACTGGGTAGAGATCCATCCTGATGATGCTAAAGCTCGTGGAATCGAGTCTGGTGATCAGGTAATGCTCTACTCGGATCGTGTAGTTGAGTCTAAAGATACTATTCTTGGTGTTCACGGAAATGACTTCCAATTCTCAGAAATGATGAAAAATGGTCATCTTAAGCTAAGCAAGGCGGCAGTGACAGCTGTTGCAGTACTCGCCCCTCACCTTAAGAAGGGGATGATGTACGGCAATATGCTCGATATGCGCCAGCCCAACAATGCGTTGCAGAACCGCGTGGTCGATCAGATTAGTGGTAACTACAACTTCAAGATGGGTGTAGCAAAGATTAAGAAGATTGGTGAGTCAGGATACAAGAAAGAGTTCCGCTCTATGTCTTGGGCTCCTCGTAATGTGATCTAATCTTTAGATTAAAGAGGTAGTAAAAACCCCGATAACTTAACGGTTATCGGGGTTTTTTATTGATCTAAACTTTAAGTATGAGTTAGGTTAGATCGCAGGGGTAGTGGAGATTACAGATAAAATATTAAAAAACTTGACACGAATGATAATGAGTGTTATTATCCTTGTAAATACATATTGTATTTTAATTGTCTGATGGTATTTTGACACTATCCAAGAGATATCTGCTTTTATAGTGTCAGCTTATACTATTAATTTAATGAGTATTTTTTAAGGATTATCATGATGAAAAAAAGTTTATTGGCATTAGCCGTATCAGCGGCTATTACAGTCCCAGCAACCTCTTCAGCAACTACCATGGCAGAACTTGAAGCGCAGATGGAGCAGATGAAAGCGCAGATCGCAGAGATGAAAGCAACGCAAGGTTCAAGTAGTGGCGCGGCTGATTGGGCTAATAATGTGACACTGAATGGTGAGATTCAGATGAATATTGCTGAAGGGGGTGCTGGTTCTTTGGGTGATGTCGTTCTTGAAACAACAATTCAGGCAACTGAGAAGACTACAGGTTATATTAAGTTGAAAAATAATGGCGCTAGTGGAAGTGATAGCGTGAAAGTTGATGAAGCAACTATTACCCATGATTTTGGCATCGCTGCTGTTAGCGCAACCACTGGAGGGCATCCATTTGGTGACTACTCTTCAAATATGATTACTGATCCATTGACTAAAAGTCTTGGAGATATAAGGTGAGCCCCAATCGTTGGACAGAAAACAGGTAAAAATAAGACAATTTTCCATACGGTTTGAGGGTGATTTTTTACAAAAAAATATAATAGCGGTA
>Ga0209657_1002241_pt1 | contig 10901 bp, 12 predicted proteins | sample SaaInlV_100m_DNA_FD_184650 | JGI IMG/M metagenome (GOLD analysis project Ga0209657, IMG submission 184650) | Marine microbial communities from expanding oxygen minimum zones in the Saanich Inlet - SI037_S3LV_100m_DNA (SPAdes) (version 2) | ecosystem: Environmental > Aquatic > Marine > Intertidal... | reverse complement strand
TTACTTGCATTTTGCCCTGCAGCTCCAGCGCCACCTCCACCACCAGCCGAAAAACCAACATTCGCTGCGTCACCACCATCATATCCTTGACCGGCTGTTCCAGAACCACCATTACCAGCAGGTTCATCGAAATAACTACAAGCCCCTCCACCGCAACCACCTGGGCCACCATGAACCCCAGCTGAAGTTGCTAGCCACCCAGCAAAACCGCCACCAATAGATGTAATTGACAAAGTAGCAATCACTGAATTACTACCCTTGCGGGAATGGCCATTGTCACCACCTGCGCCGGTGGGCCCTCCTCCACCAACTGTGATTGTATAACTTGTCGCAGAAATCGTTGGTTTGGTTTCGGCAGAACTGTTTCTACCAGATGTCCCCATTGTTGTTCTAAAACCACCTGCACCACCACCACCGCCAGGATTAGCATTATTTCCACTTGCACCACCAGCAACTACTAGATAGTCAATCGTTGCATCTGTTCCAACTTGTGTAACATTAAATGTTCCTGTGCTGTTGAAAACGTGATACTTGTAATCTGGTGCGCCAGGAACTACTGTTCCAGCTGGAACAACACCACCAGTCGCTATTGTGTAAATAGTAGCCTCAATATTAACTGTTACCGTTCTTCCAGCACTGTAATTACCATGTTGGTCTTTTGCTCTTACTCTAAATGTAATTCCATTTTGATTAGAAGGAACATCACCAGTAATAAAAGTATGTGATTGTCCTGCTGGCATTTCAGGTGTACTAACTGATAAATATGTATCAGGGATAATATCGTCCACAACATAAGATATAGAATCACCTTCTGGATCAACAGAACCAGCAAATCCTATCCCATTTGATGTATTTTTATTCCAGTTTTGTGTGCCGGGGTCATTAGGAACACTTGGTGCTTGATTATTAATAACTACTACGTTTTGAACAACGCCGGTACTATAAGCCCCATCATTATCTTTTGTTTTAACAGTAAACGTAACAGTAGTATCAGCATCAACATCACCAGTAATAAATTCGTGTGCAGAATTTAAAGCAACTTCAGCAGTTGTAACTGATAATTTATCACTAGAAAAATTCTCTACTAAGTAATGAGTTACATTACCATCGGAATCACTACCACCACTAAATGTATGATTATGAGTTCCATTCTCCAACATATCAGGAATATTATCTATAGCATTTGTAGGTGCTACGTTCTTCACTATATTACCAGTTCCACCGCCAATATTTATCCATTTATTTTGTCCTGTTGTGATATCAATACAAATATAAGTTTCACCAGTTGTTGTGTTTACCCATATTGTACCAAGAGTAGCTGTAGGACTATTAACATTATAATGTGGTTCACCAGCATCATTTATTAATTTATTAGTTACTGGCATATTAGTTAATGCAGAACCATCAAGTGCTGGAAGTGTTCCTGTAAGATCACTAGCAGAGAATGTTACCCCACTATGTAATTTTGCGTCAGTAACAGAACCATCTTGAATATTATCTGTATCTACTGTTAAGTTGGAAAGGACATCTAAAAATTCATTAGCATAACTTAAGACAGTTACCTTGACTCCAGTTTCGGGAGCTGTAGTAAATGAAACTGTTTTATAGTTAAGAGTGTAATCAACACCAGGCCTTTGACATACTCCATCAAAATATACAGAAACATTATTTACATCCTCTGGAACTTCCTGTGAAGCGTGTAATACTAATGATGCAACACTATTGTCGCCAACCATTGTATCACTTACAATATTAATTGTAGAAAAAGTTTTTTCTATATCTTCAAGTCCCGCACCTATATATGCCATTTGTTAATCCTTTTATATTATTTGTTTGATGGTGTTTATTCTGGTATTTCTACTTCTACCCAAGCAGTAGTATCTTCATCCCATGTGTATGGTTTATCGTCTGTTGGATAAGCAACTGGTGCTTCCCATAGACAAGTCGTATCATTTAACGTCCAAGATGGATATGGTTGTGGTGCATAAAAAGCATCCTTAACGGAATCATAAGTATATCCAATACCAGCATAGTTTTTTCTTAGTGGTGTGCCAGAATCTTCTTCACCTGTTTCTGGATCGTAATGTTTTCCACCGCGTGTATTATAGGATGTCTGAATCCATGTGCCATCATATGTATCTACACGTTCTTGTTCTACTACATGAACAGCAACTACAATACCATCTTCTACTTTTGCAAAGTGACTCATCCTTGTTTTCCTTTTTATTTATTATTTATTGAAACTTATAGCGAAGAATAACTACACCTGAGCCGCCCTGTCCACCAACACCGACAGGATCACCAAGTACACCTCCACCGCCACCACCACCAGTATTTGTACCACCAGCACCACCATTAGAGCCAGGTGCAATTGTGCCAGAGTTTCCACTATTAATCGCACTACCACCACCAGTTCCTGCTGAGCCAGGAGTAACACGAATACTACCGCCTCCACCTCCACCAATACCACCATTACCACCACCATAATTATAATTTGCTCCACCACCGCCACCTGCCCAGTAATGATTATTTCCATCAATATTTGATTGAACACCAACACCACCAGCTCCGCCCGGTGATGTGTTTCCTTGATTTTGTGCGCCTACGGCACCAGCACCTCCGCCACCAGATGATCTTTCAGAATGTCCAAGTGGTGCAAGACCCCCTGTGTAACCCTGATTTGCAGTAGCAGCACCTCCGCCACCAGAACCATTACCACCGCCACCAGAACCACCAGCACCACCACTACCATTATCATAGTCTCCGCCATCACCACCACCATCTGAAGTAATTGTACTACCTGAAGCTGGTATGATTTCAGAATCGTCACCTACTGATGTTGCAGCCCCACCAGCACCTACGTCAATTTGGTAAGCTTGTACTGTTCCAGTAATAGCAGTTTCACTTGACCCACCACCGCCAGATGTCTCATTATTGAATGAATTTCTTAAACCTCCTGCTCCGCCACCGCCACCTAATGAGTTTCCACCGCCACCACCACCAGCGACAACTAAATAGTCAATCGTTGCATCTGTTCCAATTTGTGTAACTGTAAAAGTTCCATCTCCAAGAAATGTGTGAACTTTATAATCACCAACTGTTGATTCAACTCCACCATTCGCTACTGTGTAAACCATATCAAGAAGCGTAGCACTAACAGTTATACCAGAACTATATCCACCCTCATTATCTTTTGCTCTTACTCTAAATGTAACATTTTGATTAGAAGGAACATCCGAAACAACAAACGTATGAGGTTGACCAGCAGCAACTTCTTCTACACTAACTGATAAATATGTATCAGGGATAATAGTATCAACTTTATAATGTGTTACCGTACCACCTGAATCTGGATCAGTTGCTCCAGCAAATATAACTTGCTCTGAAGTTGATTCATTCCAAGTGAATGGGCCTGGATTATTAGCTTCAGTAGGATTAGTATTTTCTACATGACCTGTACCACTACCAACATTTGTCCAAACATTTTGATCAGTAGTAGCATTACTCAATGCCCACATATTTCCAGTTGTATGATTTAAAAATAAAGTTCCAAGACCGTTGCCTGGATTTTCATTAACAGTTGGATCAACAGATGATTTTATAATAGGATATGGTACATTAGTTAATGCAGAACCATCAAGTGCTGGAAGTGTTCCTGTGAGATTACCAGTAGTTAGGTTAGTCAATGCTGAACCATTCCATGCAGGCATAGTATCTGAAGCTGCGAAAGAGGCAGTAGTTATGCTACCATCATGAATATAATCATCAGCTGTTTCCAACTCAAGAAAATAAACCATGATATCACTTGTAGCAGCTGGAGCAGTTGTGAAAGTCAATGTTGTTCCACTTACTGTAAAATCAGTTGTAGGTTCTTGTGCAACACCATTGAGTGTCACAATAATACTTTGTGGATTTGTTACAGAATGAGAAAGTGTAAAGGGGGTTGTTGTTCCATTACCAACACCTATCTGTGAATCAGCATTAGCACTTACTGGAACATTGTAAGTTGTATATAATTCCTTTCCAAGATAAACAACCCAAACAGTAGTACCTATGCCCGGCGCTGATGTAAAAGATAAAGTTTTTCCTGTTGCACTATAAGCAACGTCAGGTTGTTGTACTACACCACCTACTGATACGAGTATGCTACTAGAATCACCTACACCTTGTTCTAATGTAAAATCTGTAAGTGTTCCATTAGCAGTGATACTCTGCTTTGTAAAAGTTGTAAGTCGATTATCTCTACCTATGTATCCCATTTATTCATTCCTTTTGATTTATGTTAAAACAGGTGATTCACTATTATTTATAACTTAGCTCGTTCAGTTTATTTTGGGTATTTATCTTTAGTAACTTTAATATTTGCCTTCCACCCGTCTATCCCATTGTGATACAAATCGTCTAGTTGATCTGCAATGCTTGGGTAGTCTGCCTGACGATTACGGCTATATTCTAACGAATCATATTCTGATTGAATCTTTGCAAACTCTGTTGCAATTTTATCTTCATCCAGTGATACTACATTCCCATCAGTATCCCACGCTTCCGTATTTTCGCCATCCCCGTTGATAATTACTGCACTTGGATGTGCTTTTCGTATTGCTAAATGTCTGTCCATTTTTTACGCTCCAATCTCAATGCAAGTTATAGATGAAAACCCTGTAAAAAAACGAGTTTGGTCAGAGTTATTCCCAACTCTATTAACGTATGCCGTATTGCTATAATCCCATATTTGGGCTTTATAAGTGGTGGCTGATGTAGTAGAAGGGCTGTCCAAATATGTCACACTAACGGTTTTAGAAGTATAATCAGTTGTTTCACCGGATTCCGCAGAAAGACGAGTACGGCTTCCTGATGCGTCACCGATTGCAATTGCAGTAGAACCTCTCATTAATCTGCTAAAGGTTAATTCGTTAGTGCCACCGTTCCCAACGAACATGCTGAGCATCACCAAGATTTTTGAGGATGTCGCAGCCGGTGTCAATGCCTGAGATAGACCAGTAACATCTGCCCAAGCACCAGATGAATTTGTGTAGGTATCTGTCTTGCTCGTGCTTAGTACCTGTAAAACCTTGCCCCCACCAGCTGCTGCTATACTTGCCCAATTAGCTCCATCACTTGTTAATACGTTTCCACTAGAACCAGCAGCGGGCAATTCGTCAGCTGGTGCTGCACTTGTCCAATCAGTTCCATCACTTGTTAATACGTTTCCACTTGCTCCAGCGGAAATTAAACCCGTTCCACCACATTTTACATCTACTTTTGAGAGTGCCATTTATTCATTCCTTTTGATTTATGTTAAAACAGGTGATGCAGTATTGTTTACAGTTTTGCTCTTTCAGCTGCAATTAATGATTCTTGAGCATTCATCCAAGTTGGATCGGAAAAAGCTTCACGAATTCTTCTACTTGTTATTTGATTCTCAAGGCGATTAATTTCAGCTTGTGCGTTTCTTGCAGTTTTACCTGCAACCCAAGCTGCATTTTCAACATCCTTAGCAGTTTCTTCTTCAGCTGTAAAAGGAATATTCACACCATCTACATTTTTCATTCTTGTCATATTATTTTCCTTTTATTTAGATACATATAAAGAACTACGGATTAACATCTTCAAGAGCTGAACACATAACATCACAAGCACCAGAAGCTTCTACACAAAGATAATCACCTTCACGCAAAACAACTTTTTGTCCTGAGATTACCTGCAACGAACCGCCAACAGGAATTGGAGCATCTTTAACAATATGTGTCAATGCTGTATCTGTAGCATCATAGAACTTTGCAGATGCTGTTACTGCACTATTTGTCGTATTCGCAATATCTAACTCAAGTACGATACTGTCTTTTGTCGCAGGTGCTGTATATACAGTTGTTTGTCCTGTTACACCATTTGCTTTTGCATTTCTAAAATCATTTGCCATTGTTTTATTCCTTTATTGATGGTTGTATATATTATTCGTAGTGGTTAAACCGAGGTAAAACTCTTTTATACCTTTATTTATAATACCAAAATACTCTATTTCACTATAAACCATTATAAAAAATCTTTTTTTTATTTATTTATAATATTTATATTACCCTAGTGCTATTGCCATACCAACTGAGAAACCTTCTGTAGCATAACCACTACAGCTACCACCACCTCCACCAGACGTAGCAGCATCAACGTAAGCAGTAGTAGCAAGTTTAGTTGAATTATCTCCAGCTGTTTGAGTAACACCTAAAACTGTACTATCAATCGTACCTGTACCTGCGATTGCCCACCCATTTAAATCTAAATGGCCTCCTAATTGTGGGGTTGTATCGTATATAAGGTCAGTATCAATAGCAAGTGTTGCCCATTCAGGGATATTTGACCCCATAGCTAATAGTTGTCCAGCTAGACCTTTAGGAAGTCTAACGTAGTCAGTTCCATCATAATAAAGAGTATCACCAATCACATCACCACCCATAGCAATATGTGTTCCATCAACTGCATTAGGGGAAATATCCTGTGCAATAATTGTACCTTCAGCAAGCATAGCTGATGTAATAGCATTATCGGGAACTTGTATGTTACCTATAGTTCCAGTAAATACTCCACCAACCGGATAGCTATCAATATATTCAGTCGTAGCTAGTTTTGTTGAATTATCACCAGTAGTTTGTGTAACACCAGTAGGTTCTGCTAGATTCTCCCATACTGCTGTAGTAGCATTGTATTGTAAAAAATGATTGTCCGCAATAGAAGTAATAGTCGTATCATCCATTTCTTCTATTGTATTTTCTGTTGCTACTTGTGCATCAACATACGCAGTAGTAGCTAGTTTTGTTGAGTTGTCACCAGTAGATTGAGTTACACCTGTAACAGTACCATCAATAAGACCCAAACCACCAATAATAAAATTATTCAAATCCAAGTTTCCACCTAATTGCGGCGTAGTATCTGTAATTAAACTAATAGCACCTACAAAAGTTGTTGCTGTAATAGTTGTTGCTGTAATATTATTTGTTGCAGTAATATTATTTGTTGCAGTAATATCAGTTGCAGTAATTGTACCAACTGTTTGAATAGGGCCAGTCATGTTTACACTACCAGTACCATTAATCTGAAAACTATTCAAATCTAAGTCGCCGCCTAATTGTGGCGTAGTATCTGCGATAACATCTGTAGTTCCTGCATGAATTTCATTTATAGCAGCAACAAGGCTAGTTTTATCTGTAGTAACTAAGGATGACAAGTCACCCGCATTACTTCCTATACTATTAGTCTTGATTCTCCATTCGTCAAATGTATCTATTAAATCTACTATTACCTGTGCCATATATTTATTCCTTGTTTATTATTGTTCATACAGGTATCTTATTACTACTATTCCTGAACCACCTTGTCCATCTGGTAATGTTCTTGCACCAGTAGTATCAACTCCGTAACCGCCTCCTGCTCCACCGCCAGTATTCGGCCAACCTCTTGAAGCATTTGGGCCTGTGCCTCCACCACCATGACCTGTACCACCACCATGAGTAGCTGAACCCCCAGGCGCGGCTGGTGCTTGTGGATGACCCCAACTACCGCCACCACCTCCACCAGCATAACCTACACTTGAACCAGTATAAGCATTATCTCTCCCTGGCCCACCATTCCTTTGACTATAAGCTGTTGTATTATTAGGATTAGCACCGCCACCACCACCTCCACCAGCACCGCCAGAACCACTTTCACCACCTGCCCAACCTCCAGAGCCATTATATCCTTCAACGGGGGTATAACCTCCGATATTTCCAACCCCACCAATACTACCATTAAAACCACCACCTCCTGAAGCACCAGTAGAACCAACGTAACTAGCCTCTTGAGCTCCACCACCAGATGATTCATAAAGTATAGCTCCATTTTCATCCGCAAAAGTTGTAGAGTTACCATTCGTTGAAGAACCAACACCAGGGCCAGGCATTGAACCACCAGCACCAATATCAATTGCATATATTTGAGGTGTAACAATAACATTGGTGAATTCACGAAAACCACCGGCACCGGCACCACCAACATCAGCACCGCCTCCACCACCAACAACTAAAATATCTACTAAACCCTCACCGAATGGTTCAAACGTACCTTGCTGGGTGTATATATGAACTCTATAATTTCCTACTTGATTTCCACCATCAGCATATATAGGTTGTGTTCTTCTTCCTATATTGCTTGGAACATTCATAAACGACATAGTAAGCCTCCTATACTCTACATTTTAATGTGACTCTTAATCCCTGGCCACTACTGTAATTTACAACTCTAAATGTTATCCTATCACCAGAAACAAATTCGGTTGTTGATAGAGTTCCACTAGTCATTGTGTCTGTACCAGAAAAACTTGGATTTGTAGAAAAAATATTTACACCTTCTTTTTCAATCTCAATTTCACAAGTAGCTGTTCCACTGTCAACCTTTCCAACAGCTCCTATAAATGTTCCTGACCTTACCATTATCATATGACCATAAGCAGCATTTTCAAAATCATCTGGTAGCATATCCTTATCATATCCAGCATTGAAACCAATATCATACGGTAAGTCCAATAAGGCTTCACCAGAACCATTCCTGCTTAAAATATCTTTTGTTATGTATTGTAGTGCCATATCTTATTCCTTTTGATTATGATTTAGGGTACTTGTTTTTAATTTCTGTAATATGATTTTGCCATAGGGTAGTACCATTTTTCTGATCCCAGTATAACATATCTAATTGCTCAGAAATATTTGCATATTCTTCTTTTCGTTTTCTACTATAATCTAATCTATCATACTCAGCTTGCAACCTAGAAATTTCAGCTGAAATTTTTGTTTCATCTAAGGTAACTAGATTACCATTACTATCACGAGCCTCAGTAGATGCATTAAGAGATACTACTGTATTATGTGTATTGAATATTGCTTGATCTCTCATTATTTACACTCCTATTTCAAATACTGTTATGGTTGATACAAAAGTTCCATAATAGGCACTATCATCTTCTAATCCATTTCTATTTATTACAGCAAATCCACCAACACTAAGTTTTTCTTGAGTATTAATTTGCCATGAATAAGTTAATGGTGAAACAGTTGCTGGAACATCTAAAGTTTGTATAGTAGAATTACCAGCACTATGATATTGTCCATCCATCCACTGAGCACCTTGCTGTGTTCTATCACCCCATGCATCACCAATAGCTATTGGTGTAGAATCCCTAGATATACGGGAATGAACTCTCTCAAATACAGTAGTCGAACTCATGGTTATTGTACCGAATACAAATATTTTACTGTTAACCGTTGATGGTGTAATAGATACAGATAGACCAGGCACACTTGTCCAATCAGTTCCGTTTACTAAAGAATATGTATCAGTCTTTGTTGAGCTCTTAACCTGTAAAACCTTGCCATGTGGATCATCTGGAATACTTGTCCAGTTTGTACCGTCACTAGTTAAAAGATTTCCACTATTGCCTGGAGGAGGAACTATTGTTTTCCATTCCGGTGCAGTATTACCATCATTGACAGTAAGAAGTTGTCCATTAGAGCCAAGCTCCAATCTTCTATAATCCGTTCCATTATAGTACATAATGTCACCTTCAACATCAGCACCCATAGCAATCTTAGCACCATTAACACTATTGTCTAAAATATAAGTCTGCATACCGAGATGCAAGATTCTAATATTAGAACCAGTAGCAGGAGCACTAGATAAAGTAATACTAGTCGTAGTCGGTAACGTATATGCAGTTGTTGGTTGAGCAACACCATCAATAAAAAGCATTATTGATTCTTCTGATGGCACTGGTCTAGTTAATGGACTAAATGTTACCGTACTTCCATCACCAACAAAAAGATTTTCTATGAATATAGAAGTTTCTGCACCAGCTCCTCCATAATTTTCTGTAAAAAATAAATCACCAGAACCATTAGTGGACAAAACCTGGCCAGTCGTTCCATCGGAAACATTCAATTCTGCAATATTAACTGTGTTTGCATTAATCTGTGCATTACCAACTGTACCACTTAAGTCACCACCGAGTCCAATTCCTACAAAACTTAATGTACCAGCACCATTCGTTTGAAGTACTTGGCCGTTTGTGCCTTCTGATACAGCAAGTTCCTGTACGGTAATAGTGTTTGCATTGATTTGTGCATTTGAAACTGTACCTGATAAGTCACCACCAATAGAAGCAGCAGAAACGTCTTGCTGGTCAACGAATGATAATGTACCAGCACCATTCGTTTGAAGTAGTTGTCCGTTTGTACCTTCTGAAACAGCAAGTTGTGTTACACCAACCGTATCAGATACATTTGACATATCTTTTCTAGCAAGGGGTAAACCAGTAAGTGTCTCACCGTCATGTACCCTGACTGTTTTTTCAGTGAGGTCAACTGTTAACTCACCCTCACTACCAGTAAATGCAGAGTGGTCGGCGGTACTGCCTCTTCTTCTTCTTACAATTTTAGCCATAGTTTATTCCTTGTTTTAAAAAACTCCAAAAAGTTTTAATCTGCCACTAGTCATATTAACATTTCCGTGATATATTCTAATTCCACTTATTGCAGAATGGTAAGGTTGTGCTTGTGTTCCACCACCATGATTAGCCGGCCAACTACCACCGATATAAGCTCCTGAACATCTATATACATCTGCATTAGAATTCTGACCTTCCTGAATCATATTAAATAATCCATCAATACGAAAATTATTGTTAGGATTTGATGCATCAAACATAGCAATTTCACCACTAACTTCTTCTGGAAAATTACTTTGTGGTAAAATGAGTTTAAGTGCGCTATCATGATATGAATACCAACTAGCACTATTTTCTACACCCCAATTAGGAACACCATGTTGGCCCTTGTAATCTACTTGACTTGAATAATAGTCAGGAACACCAGTTGTAG
>Ga0209657_1002237_pt1 | contig 10908 bp, 15 predicted proteins | sample SaaInlV_100m_DNA_FD_184650 | JGI IMG/M metagenome (GOLD analysis project Ga0209657, IMG submission 184650) | Marine microbial communities from expanding oxygen minimum zones in the Saanich Inlet - SI037_S3LV_100m_DNA (SPAdes) (version 2) | ecosystem: Environmental > Aquatic > Marine > Intertidal... | reverse complement strand
GTAGCTTGAATAGACCTAATTCATTCATCCAACAATCAAAGGCATACTCCCAGTTGAGGAGTACGCCATCACAATCTACAACAATCACTTTATCATTCATTATATGTCCTCGCCGTCTTTGGTGCAACGGTATCCAGCAGTCCATCGAAATGTACTCGTCTTCTTAGTCGCCTTTTTCATCTTCTTAGTCGCTTTTTTCATCTTATCCTACCTCTGCAATATCACCGAAAAGCTTTTCAAAAATCTCAATCGGGCCATAAGTCGAATAATAATTGAAATCATCCGAACCTTTATAGTCCCAGATACCACACCTGAATGGATTGGGATTATAGGCTTTGAAACCCCATGACTTCTTGACTTTTGCTGGGTCATCATCAATGTTAGGAAACATATCTAACCGCATCTGTATCTGAGTCGCGGTGATACCCTTGAGATAACCAGTCTTATACGAACCTGCCATCTTGGATGGTTTGATCTTCATCTTTAGATTCCCTTCACAGAAAAGCCAGCAATCAACGCCATACTCACTAACACACCAAACACATAAATCTCAAACATCATCTCTCTCTTTCATCATCTCTTCAGTATAATCATTATAGCAAAGAGTGAAGGGCTTGTCAACCCCTATTTTCACTTTTTTTCATCATATGTCCTCGCCGCCTTTTGTGATACCGGAAGCAGCCCTGAGTAACATCGCCCTCGCTTTGATCTCTCGGATCGTCGGGCTGACATATCCCTTTGCGTTCAGAATGCCCAACGGGGTCTCACCCTTGTCGCGACGAGCAAAATACTCATCAGGAGTGAAATTCGCTTTCAGAAACTTGATGAAAGCGGCTTTGCCGCCCCGCTTGAAACGAGCGACGAACTTTTCCTCGAATCGATAATTGTAGAAAACATACTCACCGCGATTAACGAAATTGCTAGGAATAAACATATTGACATCTCTCTCTCTGTTTTTCTCACTATAATCATTATAGCAAAGAGCGATGACCTTGTCAAGCGTTTTTTTCATCAAAACCAAACTTTTTTGTCTTTTTCTGGGTAATCGATGGTGTATTTTTCGATGACACCGTTCACCAGCAGGCGGTCACACATCTCATCCACTAGGGCCCTAGATTCTTCAGTATCTGAATCCATCTTGACAGTTATGTATTTGCCTACCAGCACCTCTTCAATTCCAACGAAGCCTAGGGTCCCTAAGGCCTGTTGTACGGCTGTTCCTTGAGAATCTTTCACACCATCTCGAAAGAGGATTTTTATGGCTGCTCTCATATCTAAGCGATCTTATCAAAGGTCTCAATATTCTCGGTATCATAATATGTATCATACCACAGACTCACCAGTCTTTTATATCGATTCAGATTGACCATATTGGCTGTATTATATGCGCCGGACAAGACATCAAAAGAATTCTCAGGCGTAGCATTATATGTGACCTGTTCGTAATCAGCACGACCGAAAGTCACCACTTGTTTACCGTGTAGAATGGCTTCTAAACCTACACCACTATTAACAGTCACTACCATCTTGGCACCAGCGATCAAATCATGAATGCTGGCATCATCGATCCAAGTGTGTATATATTCATTAGCTACTGCTTTGATAGAAGCCATAGATCCTGGGTTGACAGGATGCCCTTTAATGACAACGTGATTTCTCGTTACAGAAGACCAATCTAATAAAAGTTTCAAAGATTCTTCTACAGTGATATCACTATGAAATTTGATAGTTTCATCATGTGGAATCTGACAAGGAAAAAATACATAATCATTATATTCTAATTTTAGAGGTTTTCTTTCAGGCTGTTCGAATTTCGATGTGTTGCTAAGAATTCTCTTGGCTAGTGTATCATAGTGATTACCAGGTTCATCTGGTAATTTATTTAGAGGATATGATTTAGCAGTGGCACCCCAGCCATGTGGGTCAATAGAGAAGATATTCGGGATGACCATTTGCATATAATAACGAACACGATCATCTAATAGCCAATTTTCACGCATCTTATGAGGAATGTAAATCATATCTGCGTCGGGGCTATTTTCTTTGACTCGTTCTGGTGTAATTTGCCATAGTGGTAGTTCATAGATTTTAGTCTGGTGGCCCTTCCCGATATGAGCTACATTAAGCATCTCAATGAAATTTAGCCAATGCTTTCTAATGGGTGCGATAGGTCCACGTTTATCGGGTACAGGACCTTCTTTAAACATCACATCCATTCTAGGCATATAGATATCAACTTGCACGTTCACGCTCCTCTAGATAATTTTGTTGTGTCTTTCTAGCACCTTTACCTGTCCAAATAATACCCTCTTCTGTGAATTCCCAATCAATATATTTAAATGGCATTTGTTTGAATCTCAATTTGATTTCATTTGTTTGAAAGTGGTTGTGTACTTCCCACAATGAAACTTGATCTACAAACCATTGTAATCCATAATGTTCGATTTGTTTTTTTACTAAAGACATGAAAGTCAATGCTGTATTTTTTAAATATACAGCACCAGCACCTACTCTAGTACCTTCTTTTTCCCACCCTACTGTACCAGGGAGAGGTTCTCGGAGATATAATGAATAATCACAATCTTTAAAATATTCCCATTCAATAGGCTTTCTAAGAAAACAATCTATATCTGTAATCAATACCTCATCGGCCGTCTGTAGTATTTCAGAGGCTTTTAGAAATCGATTACAAGCATAAAATGTTCTATCTGTTATATCAGATTTGGTATATGTAATCTTATACTTATCATCGTCATGTAACATTCGGAGTAGATTTAGAGGTTTGATTGTTTTTCCAGTTAACAATAAAAGATCACTATCTGGGTTAATGATATCTACCCAGGGCATCACTCCTTGATTGATAGCACTATTGATGAACTGTACACCATGGTCAACAAAATACTTTTCATCACAACTTGCAAATATACATTTCATAGTTAGAAGTTTAATCCTTTGATTAAAGGATAGTCATACCAGTGCTTAATCATCTCATCAAGCATAGTTTCAAAAGTATAGGTAGGCTCCCAGTTAAGAACTTTACGAGTATTGCTAGAATCGCCACATAGATACTTTAACTCTTCTGGCCTCATATACTTAGGGTTCTGTACTACATAATCTTTATAATTCATATCTAAACTAGAAAACACATAATCACACATTTCTCTAACCGAATGAGATTTACCAGTAGAAACAATCCAATCTTCAGGGAAAACATGATTAACGATTTTATGCATAGCACGAACATAATCATAACTATGTCCCCAATCACGACTACTATCCATATTGCCCATTTCCAGCTTATCCATATAGCCTTTAGCAATCATTACAGCATTCTTCACAACCTTGTTAGTTACAAAGTTTGTACCTCTACGAGGCGATTCATGATTGAATAGAATGCCGTTTGAAGTCTGTAATTTGTATGCATGGCGATAGTGTCGGGTCAGATTGTATCCCAAAACTTTAGCACAACCATACGGGCTAACTGGGTTCATAGGTGTAGTTAGTCTTTGAAATCCATCATCATCTACTGTATTACCAAACATTTCACTAGACGATGCTTGATAGAACTTAGCTTCAGGCACTACATTCTTATATACTTCTAGCATATTAAGAACACCTAGAGCATTTGTTTTAAGAGTAAATGATGGGATATCACTACTAATTCGTACTTGACTCATCGCGGCCAGATTATAGATTTCATCTGGCTTAACTTCATTCATAATTTTATACAAAGAATGCTCATCTAGGAGGTCTCCATAATGAGTAGTAATCTTATGATTAGTATCTTTTAGTCTTGCACTTTGATTTTCTGCTACACTATGGCGTCTAACAATGCCATGAACTTCATAACCCAACTCTAGTAGGTATTCAGTTAGATACGACCCATCTTGACCACTGATACCTGTTATTAGTGCTACTTTCGTCTTTGTCATTTAGAAACCTCGCTTTCGATACATCAGGATAATTTTTCCAATTACCACTATCTTCATTCTCTTCTGGTATTTGATCCATTAAAATAATACCACGGGCGGCATCTTCAGGAGTCATATAGTAATGCCAACCCATATATTCAAAGGGGTCTTGATCATACTTTCCATCTAAATCCCTACCATCATAACGTATCTTCTTAATATACTCGTAATCGCTCTCTGTGTCAAGTAAAATCATACCTCCACGGCCGATTGGAACTCTTTTTTTCAATTGGAATGATACGATATGATATCCACCCTTATACATCCCCTTAGTCCATCTTGTAGCTCCATCCCATACGTTATAAGGCTTTAGTTGATATATTCCAGACCATTCCCTTTCTTCAAATTGTAAATTAAAGCCTGCTTGTAAGATTAACATGGGTACTGATATATATGTGTTTTTAGGTATAGTAATATCTGATAATGATTTTCTATAGAATTTCAGACACTGTAGAGCCAGAAACAAACCATGAGAGCAACAATCAACAGCGACGGCGTATCTGCTACCTGCAAACTTAGCCACTTTCTTTTCAAACATATCAACAACATCTCTGGGGTCTTTCCAGTCATATCCTAACTCCTTAACTTGGTCTAGTTCGGGCCGTTGAAATTCTTTTGGTATATTACCAATTGGCCATGCATTGTACTCTGCCATTTACTTTTTGTCCTTAATTTCTAATTCTTTCATAACAAACTCATAGCCATGCATAAGAATTTTTGGTCTAAACTCTGGTGTATAAGTAGAACGAATAATACTCTTCAATTCTTCTTCAGTACAATTCAATGGTACTATTTGTAAATTATCAATCTGTTTCATTTTATTAGCTTTACCTTTCCATTTATAATCATAATTTTGTTCCATTTTCATAGAAAGGTATTCAGGTTCATTTAAACCCATACAGAAATCTCTAAACATAATCAATAAGTTTTCTTCAGTTTTTTCCCACAAACTTTCTACATTATCACCTCTATCTATATCAAAAAATCTAACATCTAATATTTGTCCACTATCAATAGGATGTGACATTAAATGTGTTGTAACACCGAATTCAGTATCATTATTATATAGTGCATGATTTACACTACCACGTCCCGGATATTGAGGAGGACCTGTGTGAAAATTGATAGCACCTATCTTAGCACTCTTAATAACTTCTTCAGATATAATGTCATAAGTTCTATAACATATGATATAATCTGGCTCACTATAGCTTTTATTTACTAATTCGTGGCCATAAGATCGAAGAATGTTTCTAGTTTCGTCGTTAGTTGTGTTTAGTACTATTTTCAAGATATACATACTCCAGATTATTAAACTCTTTAATAAAATAGTCTACTGTCTCCCAGTCACTGTCTCTTACCAGTTTATTGGGATCATTTTTTAGAATATAAAATTTCGAGTTTGGATTGAAATAGGCAGCGGCCAATGTATATGTTGTGAATGAAGATATTACTTTATTATTTCCAGTGGCTAATGAAAGCCAGTCGTTCACGGATGTTTCATTATTACTTAAACTCCAATTGTTATTTTCTTCAGTTAAAGATTTACAGAACTTAGAATCGTCCCCAATAATAATTCCGCCAGCAAAATTACTCATATAGTATATATATTCATTCCTAGAAATCAGTTGTCTATCCTTTGTTCTAGTATGCAATACATATTCTTTATCAAATGGTGTGAAAGAATAAAACTTAAACTTCATAAGATCAATGATTTTATCTCGATACTTAACCATCTTTATAGCAGATTTCTTATTAAAACAATTTGATTTATTAGTACCTATTTTATTTTTAATATTAGGGAATGGTTCAAAATCAAATAGTAAAGAAATGAAATCTAAATCTACTATGTGATTGCCTGGGTTAGTATAAAACCACTTGTCATAATTGCCGAAATTGAGGGTGATCTCAAGTCTTTCATCTGTTAATCCCTTTTCTAATGCATCAGCATAGACATTAACAAACTGTAAGACTTGAGTACCAAGACCACCCCTTATATTATAATGATACATTACTCTAAGAAAACCTTGTCTTTCTCGACACCCTGATAAGGTCCCGTCTTATATTCATACACTTTAGCATCTTCTAGAATAGTATATGAATGTCCTCCCTCAAATGTTAAAGAGATATCACCCGCACTTAATTCATATTCTCCAAGCAAAGAATCATCTAAATCATAGAAGTGTGCTTTAACTCGGCCTTTCATAACACACCATGACTCTTGAGCAACAACTTCTGGCTCTGGTGCTTCTTTCCAAATATGCTTATGAGGTCGAAATGTCTTTCCTGCTTCTAACTTTAAAGCAGATACCTGAATAAATTGTTCTTCAGGTGCAACGTCAAATCGAAAATCTCGGGTCTTATCTAAATCATCTTCATAATAAATCATATGTAACAATTTATTTTCCATAATATTTGAATATAGTTTTAGCATTTTATCACTCCAAAGGTAAGTCTAATCTAATACTTCCATGAACAGAATTTCTAATATGTTCTTCAGTAGCATCTCCTCGACTATGAAATCCAGCTACATTAGCGATTACTAAGGTATCTGCTTGAACTTCTACGGGTTGTAATTCTAGGCCCAATTCAGCTAGTTCTTCTTCACTTACACGGAATGAACCTTCTGCATGATCTTTACCTCTCCAACTTTCATAACTCTTTTCACATACATCTACACTTTGTTTATAGTACCACATTTGTAGCTTCTCATCAGCATAACAACTATTCTTAACATAACATAGAGGTCCATTATCTTTGGATACAGCTTCTGGGAACCACCAGAATTTGATAGCTGGAAAATAAGTATCTAGATGGATTAATTTTTGAGGATCTTTCTCTAAAGGTTTATTTTGAACCCTTTGAGCGAATGTATTATTACGAAATTTAGTTTCTACTTCTTTTTCTGTACCGCCGACTAGATTCCATACAATAGGAAAAATCAAATCTGTTACATTATACAGACGGCGCCCCTTGTCTCTATTTTTAAATATGATATTTTTATCATTCTTAGAAACGGCCATCGGATAATTATCGAATTCTTTTTTAATAGTATCCACATCGACAGTAGAGCCGATGAAATTATTATAGATTACGATACCACTCTTAAAATATTCTTCTTGTTCTTTAGATGATGTTTCTGACCACCAAGATGATGAAGACAAGGTGACATTTTGTATTCGTTGAAAATGTTTAATTTCTGCTTGTAATTTACGATATAGATGAAGACCTTTTTTTGCTTTAATAGTATCATTTAATGGCGGTCTATCTAAACTTTTATGATAACTCTTATATACAATTTCTTCTTCATTCATTCCATTTCTCCACCCTAGATTTGAAATACTTACCATTTATATTATCATTTATATATTCAATGGACTCAAGTACATTACGTTGGAATTGTTCTTTAACTTCCGTATAATTCATTTCACCTTTAGTTTTATGTAAAGATAATATTTCACGGTGAAAATGATCTTTGCCAGATACTTTAATCAATTCTTTTAGAACTTCACTTGAGCCATAGTATACTCTCCAATCGCTTTCTAATTTAGAACGTCTCTTAGCACCTCGTTTTTTTCTCATGAACCAAAATGTCTTTCGGCCTATATATTTTCTTCCATCAAGTTTACTAGTAATACAATACACCATTCCATAGTATCTGTCAACTAAATTCTCATTAAATATTTCACCTTGATAGATCCAAGGGTTTGAATACATCTATGAATCATCATCCCATTCATAATCATCCAACCAATCTTCCTCAACACTATCTTTAATTAAATCTTCTCCACAGAATGGACAGTATTTGATAACACTGTCTTCTGCGTGCATAATATCAAATTCAGCATCACATAAATTACATTCATTAGTCTGAACTGTCATATCTTATCTCCTTATAGAATTTCGCAGCCTCCCGCAGTACAATTTAACTCTTGACTGGCTGTAGTAGTATCGGACAATTCATAATTTTTAAGCAAACCCCATGATACATCCGATGGCATAGTTTTTAATAACGCATCATATGTATCTTTATCAATATCTTGATAAGGTGCTTGTCTATATGTATGGTCACTGAAAGGTAGAAAAGATACTCCACTCATGTAATCAAAATACTTATAACACCAAGCTCCTACGTCCATCCACTCTTCTTCTTTGACAGAAATGGTAACAGATGGTTTATGTTCACACCAGGAATCTTGATATACTTTCCATAATTCTAGTTGTTCAATGGCCGACATATCCATTCGGAATATTGAATTTTCTGGTGATTTCATAGGAAAAGAAAATACTGTAGTATGTTCAGGTTTCGTTACATCGTCTTCATGAGGGAAACCAAAATCACGCATCATTATCGTAAGAGGGTCTTTTTTATCTCCACGAACCGTTCGTACATAATAAGGATTATGTCGTGCATGAATGCCACTGGCAGCATCAACAAGTTGACTAACAGTGCCAGAAGGCTTAACGCAAGTAACTGACACCGATTGTGGCACACCAATCTTTTCAGCCCATTCTTTATTTGTTTCAATAGCAACATTTTTAAGAGTCTCCAATACCATTTTTGTGTTGGCGTATCCTCTTAAACTATCGTCTCGCCATGCTTCATCCGCCTTACCATTGGTCAGATTGTTATCCATGATACCAGTTAGAGATACACCCAATAATCTTTCTTCTTCACAATTCTCTTTCCATTTCTTTGATAGATACCTGAAATTAGTTAATGTAGATTGAAAGGTACCTAGAATAGTAGCAATACGAACCTTATTCTTTAATGTCTCTAAATCATCACTTTCGCGTATTACAACTTCACTTAGGTTACAAAATTCACGATCACGGAGAATAATTTCTGAACAAGGATTAGTTCCAAACTCATGATCTACATCTCTACGGCCTGTACGTTCTACTTGAATTTTAGCAGAGGCACGATTGAATAAACCTCGTTCACCAGATTTAGAATTATATAGAGCCTTCCATTCATCCATAAAGATACCGATGTCTGGACGTTCTGTATAACAAGCCGAATTGTTTGATAGGGCTCTTTGTGGATTATGTTCCCACCATTGACCTGCCTTAGCATCTCTCATACGATCATCATTTAAATTTGATAATGAAATAAGTGCTGACCTGCGAACACCACCAACTACTACAATCTCAGCAATCTTACATACAATATCATGACATTCTAATGAAGTCAATTTACGACCATGAGCATTCTTGAAAATATTAACTACAAAATGAAATAAATCTACTAAGGGTTCTGGACCAGAAGCTCTACCACCAAAGGTCTTTAATACTGAACCAGCAGGTCGTACTTTAGAGATATCCCAATTTGGAACTTGGCCTTGATATAATAGAGCCATAAGTTCTTTTAATGATTTAGCCCAACCTATCTTAGAATCTTTTACATAAATTACAATATCCGTGTTATAGAAATCTTCTGCTATAACAGGCAACTTAGAAACATGCTGTCTCTCTACAGAGAAACCTACGCCAGTACCATTCATAAGAATATAGAGGAGTTCATCGAATGCTTGAACACGATCGATAGCAAGATAGGAACAATTATAACCAGCTACATTTTCTTTCTTCAATGCTGGTCCAGCAGACATAAGACAACGCATAGAAGGCATTACTTCTTGATTGAGTACAGCATTTTCTAATTCTTCACGGTCTTCTGGTGTAAGTTTAAAGTTATGTTTTTCATCTAGATCTTCTTCAAAGAAATTAAAATAACGAGCAATGGTTTCCGGGAAAGTTTCTCTTCGTTTTTCATCCCAAAGATAGCGGGAATATCTACTAAGATGAATGAATTGCTGATACTCGGTTGGAAGATGATTACTCATTTATTGTCCCTCTACGACTGAAAATACGGATGGAAATTCTTTACTTAAAATTCCCCAACATCTATCTGCTATTAATCTGTGTTCTTTTTGTGTTCCATTACCTCGTCTTAAATCACAATAATGTAACCAAGATCTTAATGACCCCTTCATATACATACGAGACTTAGTAAGGCCTTCTGGAAGAATCTTTCTAGCAACTTCTTTAGCAATACCCATATTCAAAGCATGTTTATAATGCTTCTTAGCTAAGATTAACACATCCGTTTGCATTTCTTCCCAGAGATCTCTTAATTCTTTATCAACAATTTCAATACTATTCTGTCTATTCTTGGTATCTTGTAACCTAGCTTCTCCTCTAGTGAAATTAATGGCTTCAGCATAACGTTGACTAAACTCTTGAAAACTAAAAGATCTATGCCTTAGAATTTGTCTACCAATATCTCTGGTACATACTATTTCAATAGTAGCATCCACCATCTCAAAGATAGACCAATGAGAATTCCGAATACAATATTTTAATAATTTGTCAGCCGTGCTTTTATTGTCTTGATTATCTGGGCTTGAAACCCTAGCACAATAAGCAATTAATTCTTCTGGCGTATCTAGAGTAACTCCATATCCTGCATTATCTTCGTACGGTCTTGTAATAGATATTAACTTAGTACTAAATTCACTCATAATTTATATTTCACCTTTCCATAATTATTTCTTTTTGTTTTTGTTTCTATTCTTTCTTTTAGTAGAACCTAATTTCCTTCGACCTTTTCTGGGTCTATTCTTTGCGGGCCATGCCATTAACACTTTCTCCATCTAGCGAATGCATTTTCCGCTTCTAAGTTTGAATATGAGTTACTATATATAATCTTTTCAACACTATATCCTATCTTAGCCATATCATTAATATCTTTTCCATATATATTATTTGACCAGATACAGACTTTCTTACCATTTTTTATTATACTCTTCATCTTTTTACAGACTTCCCGATTTCTCGGTTGATTATCAAATACATATATCGTATCATCTGGTAGAATATCCATAGCTTTCTTCATATCACTACCATTAACAGCAACACTATTCGATAAGAATAAACT
>Ga0209657_1002222_pt1 | contig 10989 bp, 10 predicted proteins | sample SaaInlV_100m_DNA_FD_184650 | JGI IMG/M metagenome (GOLD analysis project Ga0209657, IMG submission 184650) | Marine microbial communities from expanding oxygen minimum zones in the Saanich Inlet - SI037_S3LV_100m_DNA (SPAdes) (version 2) | ecosystem: Environmental > Aquatic > Marine > Intertidal... | reverse complement strand
CTCTGCAAAACCAATGAACTTATCCAACATCTCGAATGGTCCGGGTGGAGGACCGGGACCACCAAAGAAGGAAGAAACGCTTCCCAGAACACCAGAGACAATACCTCCTGCTGCTCCTGCTGCTCCTGCTAAGGTTAGTACCGCCATGAATCCTACTATGGCTGCTGTCAGAACAACAATTCCTGCTGCTGCAAGAACCAATCCCGCACCGACTGCCGGATTTGCCATCCGAAGAAATCCGGGCAAAACATCATTGAGGAAAGATCCAAGAGAACCTAGAATGAGGGTGAGTCCTTCACCGAGGGCTTGGAATGCAATTCCAAGAACCAGTGCTGCTCCTGCTATAATCAGCATTGCTGCTGCACCAAGTAGAAGTGCGACTGCCCCAAAACCAGATGCCATCATCATCCCAAGACCCATCATCACAGCCGTCAAGGCTACGATGGCGATAATTCCTATCGCCAGAGTCGTGAAGTTTACTTTGGTGAATTCAACAAATGCTTTTGATAGGACGAATATCCCTGCCGCTACAACCAATAGAGCCAATGCACCTAACAGGGCAGGACCACTTCCCATTGCTGCAAGACCCTTACCAAGAGCAGTAAGAGTCTTCTCAATAACCGTAGCGATTGCCGAACCGATCTTGGTGATGATGTCCGCAATTGCAGTAGCAATTTTCTGAACTATGTCGATGATGGTTGATATAACAGTTCGTATTAGATGAACGAACTTCTCGACGATTTCCATAATGGTAGTTACCACTGCTCTGAACGCATTGACAACGCCCTTTGCCATCCCGGCAATTCCGCCGCCTGCACCACCAAGAAGACCGGAGATCAATCCAAATATACCACCCTTCTTTTTGCCTCCACCCTTACCACCACTCATCATTCCCTCAAGAGTTTTGATCAGTTGGTCATGTCGTTCAGTTTCTAGTCGTTCTTTTTCACGCTCTGCTTCTTCAATACCACCTTTACCACCTTTACCACCACTCTCTTTCGCCATCTTGATCTTCATGCCCATCACAGTTGCCATTGCTTGTGCTAATGCCTTGACTGCCTTCTTTGCTTTTCGTCCCTTGTCTGCGAACTTAGAGAACCCATCAATCATCTTGAATATTGGTTCAAGTGCAGGTCCGGTGTCCAACCCAGCAATATCTTTCATAAAGGGAGTCAGTTGACCAATGAACATCTTGAGAAATTTCTTCACTCGCCTTCCAGCGAAGAACCCCATACTCCCCATTACCTCCATCGTCTTTCCCATACCATCAAGACCGGTAGTCGTGATCGAAAGCGGACCTTCGGACATTTTCTGCATATCAACAAGAGCGCCGCCAAGAATCATCATTCCTTTCTTGGCTCGTCTTGCTCCAAAGAACGACAGAGAACTTAGGTTAGAGAACGCTTCTCCCAGATCACCAATTCCCTCAATCTTGGTGTCAATTTTCATCCCATCCATTGTTTTGAGAGATTTCATAAATCCCTTCATTGCAATGCGTGCTTTGAAGATCCCAGCGAAACTTATCTTCTCGAAGGCCTTTGCAATTGTTGCCTGAGTTTTTCCCGCTTCGATTGCTTCCTTCTTGTCTGCTTTAGATTTCGCTGTGATGTCTGCTAGTTTCTTCTTCTGCTCAATCTGTTCCTTGGTAAGTTTGACCTCTTCCTTACCAGAATCAACAGCCTTCTTAGAGGCATCACCCAATTTCGATGTAGCATCAGCAGCAGCCTCGGTTGACTTTGCAAGGTCGTCCGTGGCTTTTTTCTGATTCTTCAGTTCCTCAGTTGCTTTCTTGAGGTCTTCGGGTTTTGGTATTCCAGAGTCTTCTGGCATTTGGGTTTTACCTACTTCGTGATCTCATACTCTGCATTTCACTGTTCTCTTTGGAAATTCGTTGGTTCTCTTCTTCTATATATTGATTGAGCAAAATGACGTATATGTCCCTCTCCCACGGTATCATCGATTCGATACTATCAAGACTCCAGTTGTGATGTGTAATCATATTGAAGTTGGTCTTGAAGTATCCAATCATACTCATGTGGCAGAGGCATAACTGAAAAAATCTTGAATACCTTCCAGTGTTCTCTTGTTCTGCTTCGTGCATTTTGGGCATTTATATTTGAGGTCGTATGTCATTGTCGGAATGGACTCAAAGAACGTGGTGATCTTTGCAAATTGTTGCTGCGAAAGACTATCAAGAAAACCCAGAATCTCTTCTTTGTCGTGATCATCTGAATTGTATATCTTATCCTTGTCGAAGATACACTCGACGCAATCTGCAACCACATCAAAACTCTGTGACGGATCGATTTCACCATCTTCAGATGCATTTTCTGAAACTATTTTCATGTTCGGGTATTTGAGTTGAACACCGATTTCGTCGGTCAACATAATCTTAGGGTCGTTGCCTTCCTTGACATTTACCTTGACTTTTGTGAGATCCATTTTGATCTGTGTGGGCTCTTCACATTGTTGACATGGGATGTTTGCTTCAACGATCTCTCCTACTGCCTTGATACGAATCTGTAGGAACAGGTATTCAAGATCTGACATCGGAAGAGTTGAAGCGTCCAAGTCCTTCACGCAGGAGTTGACCACATCAACCAGTGCCTTCGATACGGTTGAGTTCTTTCCGTCTTCTGCTGCGACCAGAAGCACTTTCTCTTCTTTTACCAAGAAGGGTCGGTAGTTTACTGTCTTCCCAGTGCAGGGAAGGGTTGTTTCATAATACGGTACATTCAGTGTTGGTAGTGCCATTATCTATCTCCATGTAGTAGAACACTTGTAGGGGTCATTGTGTTATCCAAGAATCGGTGTTAGTCACCGAAGCCTGGAAATCTGTTATTCATAAAATCTGCTTCATTGGATACCTCAAAGATGTCTTGAACCCCACCATCGTTCGCATGTTTCGCTGGAGTTCCTTTCATTGGAACGAACTCTGAGGAGTTTCGTGAAATTGAAGTATTGTGCTTGCTGTCTGGTGTAGTCGAAGACTCTCCGCCAGAAATATCGATTGGGTAATAATGTCTGAATGCTAGAGTGATGTTCTGCTCTAGCAACGCGGCTCCTGCTTCGGTAGACAACTCCAAAGCCTCTACATTAGTAGGATATACTTCGGTTAGTCCAATCTTATAAACAGGAACATCCTTCTCCGAGTACAGAGTCACATATGCATCAGACACATATGAGTCATAAAACATGAATCGTCCAGTAAGAGGATCAACGATATTGTCCATCCATCTCTCAAACACCTTTCTTTCGAACATCTCTGCGCCCATCAATAGAGTGCAAGACACCTCGTTGGTGTATAGTCTTCCGTAGGGCATCTTCCGTTGGAGTCCTCTAGTCTTGAAGTCTTTGGAGGTGATTGTCCTTCCCGGCATTGAGAACGACTTACAACTCAACGAGATTCTGTTAGTGTATCCTTCGGATCCATCTGGTTTGGTATGAGTAGAGTACATCTGCTTGGATGCTTCTTCAATAGCAACCCCAGCAAACTCGATTTTGTACTTGTTAGGCCTAACCGTTCCGTATCGGTTTACTCGATTGACCATATCTACAATTCGTGACATCAGGATCTCCTTGCTTTATTTATGCTCTCTTTCCACACAGTTTGCTTCGATTCCTTCTTGAATTTTTCGATAGGCAAAATGGATGCAAGGGACCATTCTTCGTGTGGGATTCGACGAACCATTGATTTGAGTTGCTTGTATTTATAGTGCTTCAAACAAGGCATCGCGTATGCGTACTTCTTGGATGCTGCGATGATGGGATACTTGATCTTGAAAATGTCTCTACCCGCGACAGTTTTTATTGTGTTCTGAAGATTGTTCAATAGAACGACTCGATACTTTGGCGGAATATAATGGAGGTTGATTCCGAGGAAACCATCCTTTTTGTAGTCGAGAGCAATAATCATGGGGTATATATCGTAATACGGTAACGTCTTCCGATGTTCTGGGAGATACTTGTAGAGGTACATATCGCCCAACTTGATCTTGGTAACGACCTCATCCCGATACGAACGAAGAACCTTCGATCCGTCCTTCTCCATACCACTAACTTTGGTCAAAAACCAATCAAGGGAAGACTTGATATCGGATGGTATTCCTGCTCTACTTCTTAGTAGTCTTAGATCGTTTACGCTTAGTGGCATTTTTCTTGAAAATGTCCTTCTCTGTCAGTACTCTGAATGTCCAGCCCCGATTCTCTGCGAATTCGGTTGCAGCCTTCCACTTTGCCTCATTGATTCCCCATCGCTTTACTTCATTTAGATACCGTTTAGTCACCCTGCTCTTCTTCTCGGGAGGACTGCACTGTTTGTGTGGTTTGACCTCTACGAGAGTCACTTTCTGGTTTCCATTTCTGTCTTTAGTGATTGTGATGAAGTCAACAAAATAACGATGTGGCTTCTTGTCTATAGGGGAGATATATGGCACCACGATCTCTTCCGAACCCCACCCAACAACACCCGGATGTGCATCACACCACTTCATAAACCGACGCTCCCAGAGAGATCGATAAGTAATCTTGGTTGGATCTCCAACATATTTATCTGGATTGTCGGGAGTGTATTTACCCTTGTATGCCATAGAGATTCGGCTCCCTCTTATATATACATGGAGGAAGAAGGAGATCCGCACAGATGTTTAGTGGACCCATTGAACAATTTCAAAGAGATAACAATTTCCGTAGGATGGATGGTGATCCCACCGTCCATGGAGACGGGTCAGATGCCAAGCGGTTTGGAACCCCTACCGTTTATTACTATCCGTCTGATCTTGAAACGGCATATGATTCAGGACATCTCATTGAATTTACTGTATTCCATAAGTCAACTGATGGAGTCCAAGAAAAACTTGACACCCTAAAAACGAAGGGGGACAGGGGGACAAGTCTGTCAGAGATAAAGACGGCGGCTTTGAAAGAAATCGAAGCAGACACGAAAGATGGTCAGGGAGTTGGACGCTGGGACAGCACCATCGACGAAACCGAGGCTACTGCAAGGCGTGGGTTAGTAGATGATATATTCGGAACTATCCAAACGGATCCAAATGCGTATGATGAAAATGGTAAATTGATAGCAGAATATCAGGAAGTAGTCGCAATGGCTCAAATAGATATAGATCAATTTACTAGCAAAGATGCCATTCGGTACTGGTCATCGCATGTGAAAGAGATTGCAGCAGGAAACGTAAAAACAAACCAAATCAAGACAGACAAAACCTCTCGTCTTGCTGCGGGTGGTCTGGTCCCCACCGGAGAAACTGTTCGTCTATACCTACCGGGTGGACTAAACTTCTCAGATGAAGTATCCTACAAAGGAACTAATTTCGGTCTGATCAAGGGGATGCTAGAACTGAATCTCGGTCTTGCGGCATCAAAGGCTTTGTCCGCTTCTGCTAATGCTGTAGATCAGGGATTGGGTTTTATGGGAATGGAAGTCAATTCCGCAGAAGCAATCCAAGCGATTTCTGGGGCAGTTGAGAATAGTAGATCAGAACAACTCTTTGAGGGGCAGTCAATGAGGACATTTGACTTTTCGTTCGTTTTTCGTCCACGAAATAAGAACGAAGCCAAAATGATGAAAGACATTGTGAAATTATTCAGATTTCATATGCGACCAGAACTTGGTCCCGGTTCTGGTTATCTTCTAACACCATCCGAATTCAAAATTGAATTCTTTACTCTAGGTATGTCTCCGGGAACATCAGATGACACGAATGGTGTAATTGCTCACGGAGGACTTCGTCCTGATGGAAACAGAGCCACCGTCAGACCAAACACATTCCTCCCAAAGATCAAGCACTGTGCCTGCACAACAGTCACGATGAACGTAAACCCCGACGAAATTATGGAAACATTTGACGACCCAAACCACCAAGACACACCAATATCTCTTCAGTTGGATCTCTCGTTTGCAGAGAAGGAAGGTGTTGTGAGACAGGACATCAGAAAGGGTTATTGATAGATGCATTACTTCGATAAATTTCCGGGAAGAGAATATCCACTGAACGACAAGAGACTCGTTCGAGTCACGGACATCATTTCAAGAGTGGTGTTTGGTTCTGGTGCTTCTGAAAATCTTGATATGATCGATGAGTATGTACTCCGGGATGGAGATACACCCGATACTCTAGCGGACGATCTATATGAAGATGATACGTTGTGGTGGATTATTCTCTTGTTCAACGAAATCCTCAACCCATATTTCGATTGGTCCCTTTCCCTACGCTGCACAGAACGAAACGTCAAGAAGAATTATCCCGGAAGTGCATTCTTCATTCACGAAAGCGGCTCTACGCAGTCACTAGAAACACTAGAAGCAAGGGGAGTCAAAGTAAACGACACCATTGCTTCATATAACGATTCTGCTGGAACTTCGTTTGGTGGAGTTCGTGGATTGGTCTATGATTATGACATGAACCTTCAAAGAATTTTGGTTCATTCAATTACAGGAGGAAATTTCGCAGAAGGAAATTACGCTAAGGTAGTTGGATCTACTAGCGGAACATTCACCCTCGGAAAGATCGTAGACTACGCCTATTATGGACTGGACCATTTTGAGGGTCCGAGCGGAGATCTCCTCAACCCACTTTCACAATACATTCCCGGCACAACTATATCACATCCAATCATCGGGGCAGTTGGACAAACGCATGACGGAACCGTTGGTGTTTCCTACGACAACTGCCTTCTACAGAACTACATTTCTGGTGATGATGCCACCTATGCAGTTACGATATGGGAAAACAAGATGATGAATTATGATAATAAGAGGACGATCAAGATCCTTAGGCCAGACTACGTTCCAGTTGTTCTAGAGGCAGTGGAGAAACTACTGAATGAGTAAGGACAACCAATACCAAAGACAAGATGATGTAGAAGTATCTTCCATCAAGATTTACTCTGATGCTGGTGGTGTTCAGGAGATCAAGAAGTTGGTCATTGGGTTTAGCATTTATGAGAGTTTAGATGGATCCTTTATGACAGCAACAATTGACATAATAGACAATATTGGTCTTGCAACCAAACTTCCCATCATAGGACAAGAGAGTGTAGAGATCATCTACCGAACACCTGGCTTTGGCTATAGATATACGACCGTGAAATTTGATGTTATGAAGGTCGGAAAACGATCTAAGTCAGAACAAGGGAGTTCTGAATACTACCAACTGTCTTGCATTTCTCCCAATTACATTTCATTCACGACATCTAGAATAGACAGATCTTTCAGGGGAACTGCTAGTAGCAGTATCAAAAATCTCCTTCTAGAGAATGAAAGCAAGACGAATCGAATAGATGGAAGCAAATACCGGAGTGTTTGGGTGATCCCTGCATTTACTTTACACGAATCTCTAAAGTACTTTGCTTCTCGATGTCGCAGTTACTTATCCAACATGAGTGACTTCATTTTGTTTGAGTCCTCTCGGGGTTGGAATTGTCGAAGTGTGTCGGGTTTATTTTCTGGTGGTTCTAAGATCACATATAGACTAGAACCACCAGAAAAACCGTTTCGGGCTATAGAGGAATTTCCAATCATCAAGGAATTTCAAGTTCGGTCGTACTACAATAGGTACACCGAAATGGAGAAAGGACTCCACGCTTGTCGAATAGTAACATTTGATTGGACTAAGAAAACAGAAAATCATTCTATGCTCGGTTCAGATGACATCTATGTAGAACGAAGAAATATATCATCCAATCTCGAAGAGTATAGAAACCTCCCCGTAAAAAATCGGTATGACCAGAAATTTGATGCAAGAGTCTTTTTCCGTCACCAGTCTAGCGGGTTGCACGAAATCAACGAAACTGCTCTTGAGGGGAACATATCAACTAACGAAGATGATCCATTGGAATCCATCTATACAACACGAACGGTATTGGACAAATATAATCACCCAAACGATTTCAAAACTCATCTTCTCAGTCGGCAACTTTCTTCTAGAGGATTCAGTCCTGTTCGAATCTTGATTTCGGTTTCTGGTAACTCAGGATTGAATGTGGGTGATGTTGTGTCTTTGCAGATCCCCTCACCCGAAATTCCTTCTAAGAAAAAACAGGATAACATAGACAAATCCATATCCGGTAGGTATGTCATAACCAACATTCGACAAGAAGTAAAGATGATGTCAGATCACCAATTCACCAGTTTCATTGAGTTGGGAAGAGACACTTCTCCTATGGCAGTCCCAGACGAAAATACCTTCTTGGGAACAGACAAATTCACAGTAGAGAATATGTTCGGTGGTGGTGGTGCAAACAGTCCTACACCATTAGATCTTAGAATTGGAGCATGGTAGAAAATGAACGAAGGTTTTATGAACTCCATAAGAACCTTTGATTGGTTCGTTGGAACGGTAGAGGACATAATGGACCCCCTCAAGTTGGGACGGGTCCGTGTTCGTTGTGTTGGAATTCATAACAAGAACGAGCGTCTTCTCCCAACAACCGATCTTCCGTGGGCGCACTTGATTATGCCTGTGAACTCCACGACCCTAGAGGGAGTTGGGTCTAGTCCCACGGGGATGACCGAGGGGACTATGGTTGTAGGCTTCTTCAAAGACGGAAAGGCATCTCAAGAGCCTGTGATCATGGGGACTATTGGTGGAATCAAACCCAGTAACATCTATGGTTCTAAGGAAGTCCACGATACAAACCGGCTCGCTCGAAATGAAGAGATTGACGAAACTATTGTCAAGACCAAACGAGAGAGACAGTCTTCTGAGTCAATGATTCTTCCTCTGGTATCTGGGTCGGATAGAATATATCGACACGAACCAGAAGTACCCTATAAGGCGGCATATCCATTCAATAATGTCATCGAGTACAAGTCGGGTCACGTTATCGAGATCGACGACACAGAGGACGCAGAACGTCTTCATATCTACCATAAATCAGGAACAATGCACGAAGTCCACCCAGACGGAAAACAGGTGTCTCGGATCGAAGGAGAGCGGTATACGGTCGTTGCAGGGGAAGATAACCTGCATGTCAAAGGAAACTGCAACATTACGGTCGGGGATCATCTAAACATCGGCGTGGATGACGGACGAGTTATTATCTATGCAGGAGAGAATACACACATCATCACCGGAGGCGATACCAAAATCGGAACACAAGGTAACACAACAGTCACTTCAGGAACTGGCTCTAAGATCCATATGGACGGATCCAACATTTTCCTGAACGCAGATGGAGTCATTCGGTTGGACGCAAGTGCGATCCACCTGAATGGATAATATAATGGCTAAGTCTCCTACCAACAAAGTCAAAGGAAAACTCGAAGTCCGCCGACCCGATGGTGTAACGCGACTTGCAGAAGTTCGCAGAAACGCAAACAACGTCAACACATTCAACGGCGAAACTGGTGATGTAATCGGAGTCTCTAGCATAAACGGGATGACCGGAGATGTTGCCGGGATTGTCGGGCCCACAGGCGACCGTGGATCAACAGGTGCAACTGGAGCCATTGGTGCAACTGGAGCAACTGGATCCACAGGTGCAACTGGATCCACAGGTGCAACTGGAGCCATTGGTGCAACTGGAGCAACAGGTGCAACTGGAGCCATTGGTGCAACTGGAGCCATTGGTGCAACTGGAGCCATTGGTGCAACTGGAGCAACTGGTGCAACTGGAGCCATTGGTGCAACTGGAGCAACTGGTGCTATTGGATCAACAGGTGCCATTGGATCAACAGGTGCAACTGGAGCAACAGGTGCCATTGGTGCAACAGGTGCAACTGGAGCCATTGGTGCAACTGGAGCAACAGGTGCCATTGGATCAACAGGTGCAACTGGACCGGTCGGTGATTATGTTATATCTTGGAACGGACTAACAGGTGCTGTTGGTGTAACAAATTCAACAACCCTCATTGGTGGAGTGACACTTGGGGGTGGTGGTGCAACTTTTAGTGGTAAAGTAACTGCCAATCTAGTAGACGCAGCCATCACTGCCTCTGCACTGAATGTAGGCGGATATTATTCTTTCCCGTCCGGCGCGGGTGGCGTAACTGGTGATGTTCTGATGATTGCAGATGATGGTAGTCTTGACTTTGAATCACTCAAAACTACTGCAACATTTATAGTAGATTCAGATATTCCTCTTGCAACGGGTATTCGTTATAAGGGATTATATGCTGTCCCATTCTCTAAAATGGATGTAACCAATATTGATCTTCGTTCGCATGATGTTTCACCTGCTGGGTCTGGTGATTCGCTTTCTGTTGCACTCAAATTCATACGCACGGGACTAGAAGCAGCATCTCCGGCAATACAGGGAACAGTAGAAACAGTTGTAATACCGCTAGGTGGGCAATATCACACTGCTGTTACTGAAGCGAATGTAGATACTCCTGGCGTTGGTGCTAATAATGCTGGTAATTTTTTGGTAGTGGATGTCGTGAGTAATGCAGGAAATCATACCAACTTTACAATGTTAGTGACAATGGAGGCTAGACCGTAATGAAATTGATACTAAATAAAATAACTGTGGAGAGTAGATAAATGGCAACAATATATTGTAACCCAGATTTGACAACTGGTAATCAAGATGGCACATCAGAAGCAGATGCATGGCGGACTCTACAAGAAGGAATTACAGCCGCCAATGCCGCTGCTGCTGGAAGTATCCTCTACATCAAACGAACTTCAAGCAGAATCAATGAAGGTAGTGTTACAATAACCGGCAATGGTGGTCATAGTAATCACACAACTATCGAAGGCTATACAACAACGCCAGGTGACAACGGGATGTTTGAATATGGGAATTATTGGGAGATTGACGGTGACTACGTTTCTATAAAAAATATTGATATAGAATTTTCTCACACGGGCTCCAACGGCTCCAACATAGGAGTTCTTAGGTTTGATAGTAGTTCGGAGAAAGGACATCTCTACAACTGCAAAATATACAACACAAGTACAGGAACAAACCATGTCGCTGTCAAAATCAACAGTGCAGCAGTGATAACAAACTGTGAAATTGTATCTG
>Ga0209657_1002214_pt1 | contig 11013 bp, 9 predicted proteins | sample SaaInlV_100m_DNA_FD_184650 | JGI IMG/M metagenome (GOLD analysis project Ga0209657, IMG submission 184650) | Marine microbial communities from expanding oxygen minimum zones in the Saanich Inlet - SI037_S3LV_100m_DNA (SPAdes) (version 2) | ecosystem: Environmental > Aquatic > Marine > Intertidal... | reverse complement strand
GTCAATATTGCTTAAATTACTTTCTTTAATCAAATAATAATCAACAATTATTACTCCAAATATTGGTCCAAAAAAAGAGCCAAAAGTATCAATTAAAGATAAAATGCCTATTTGGCTTAAAAATGTTAACCAAAAAATACCAATTACAAAACCAATTATAGAAATTGTATAACTGGCACTTTTTAAAGTTAATGAAGTTGGCATAAAATTAATAAGCGAATACTGAGAAGGAATAAAGTTAGCTACCAGATTAGTAGATGCAGAACCTACAATAATAAAAAAAAGTACAATAGTGGTAATTTGTAGATTATCAAATTTACCAATGATGTCTGTTGGGTTTGTAAAAATTCTATTAATATCTTCAAATTTTTGATTTAAAAAAGCATCTGACCCAATAACAATAAAAACTGCAAAAAAAGAAAATATAACTAAATTTAAAATCAAACTTAAATTACCTTTTTTTAAATTATCTTCATCTTTAACGTGTCTAGAAAAATCTCCGAAACTAATAATGATAATTGAAAAGTATGCAAAGATAGTGCCAGCAACAGTTAAAAGAGGAACAATGTTACTGATATCAAGAAAATTTTTATAGTTTAATATGTCAATAAATGCTTTTGATGTAACTTTAACATCACTTAAAAAAATACTAAAGAAAAACAAAATCATCCCCGTATAAACAGCAATAGCAGAGATATTAATTAACTTTTTATTAAACTGAATACCCACACTGAACATCACTGCTTGAAAAATAATAACAAAAATAAATGAAATCCAATCAATGATGTTTAACCCAAGTAAAAAAGTTAGAAAAATTTCTTGGTCTAAAGTTGAATTATCAATTGAAAAAATCAAAATTCTAATAAGATATCCAATAGCTTTTGATAAAAAGTATGTTTGAATTCCAAACATAAAAATTCCAACAATGCCTCTAATTAGTCCAAAATACTTTGCGCCTCGAAACCCTAAGGAAGATCTTAACAATACAGCAAAAGGTAGGCCAAATTTTTGGGATGGTTTACCAATTAAATTAGAAAATAAATAAACTAATAATGAACCTAAAATAGTTCCAAAAAAAACAACAAAAGTGTTAAGGCTATAAATTGTGTATAGAGAGGCAATTAATGAAAAACCTATTATACTTTGAACATTAACCCCCCAAAAACAAAAAATATCTTTCCAATCCCAAGTTTTATAATTTGGATTAACTGTAACAAGATCCCAGTTAGAAAGAGAATATTTAACTTTTGGCTGATTCACTAAAAATTATAATAAACTAATAATTTCTACTGTCCATATAGATAGGCAGGTAACCACAAAGCAATCTTAGGGAATGCAATTATTAATATTAATCCTATCACTTGTATAACCATAAATTGCATCATTCCATAATAAATATCTTTTAAATCCCACTCAGGAACTACACCTTTTAAAAAATACGCAGATAGTGCTACAGGTGGAGACAGCCAGGCGGTTTGGAGATTGACCGCTACAAGAATTGCAAACCAAGTTAAGTTAAACCCTAAAGCTTCAACTAAAGGTAATATTATTGGAATTATAATCATTACTATTGGCACCCACTCTAAAGGCCAACCCAATAAAAAAATCATCACCATAATTAAAGCTAAGATTAAATATCTGTTCATCTCTAAACCTAACAGAAAGTCAGTAAGTAACATCGGTGTTCCAAGTCTTGAAAATACAGCACCAAAGAAATTTGAAGCTGCAACTAAAACCATTATTAATGCAGAAATTTCAAGAGTTTTAACTAAAGCATCTTGTAATTTTTTAAATGTTAATTTTCTATACGCTAAAGCTAATAATAAAGAACCCATCGCTCCACAACCTGCTGCTTCTGTTGGTGTTGCAAAGCCAAACAAAATGCTTCCAAGTGCTGCAAAAACTAAGGCAGCTGGCGGAACTAATCCTAAAAAGAATTCAATCCAAACTTCCTTCATGCTTGATGCTCTTAATTCTGGTGGAAGTACAGGACCTAAACTTGGATCAATCCAGCATCTAATTGTTGTGTATGCAGCATAAAGTGTTGCAAGCAATATTCCTGGAATAATTGCAGCTGCAAATAAATCAGTAACAGGTATCTCCATAATAGGGCCCATTACAACAAGCATAATACTTGGTGGAATTAAAATTCCCAAAGTACCTCCAGCAGTAATTGTTCCTGCTGCTAATCTCACATTGTATCCAGATTTGTTCATGGATTTTGCAGCCATAATTCCTAAGATTGTAACTGATGCACCAACTATTCCTGTTGCAGCTGCAAATACAACCGAAACAAATAGTACAGCGTAATATAAAGATCCTCTAACTTTAGCTAGCATTAATTGAAATGCTGAAAACAACCTTTCCATTAATCCAGCTTGCTCCATCATTATTCCCATAAACACAAAGAGTGGGACGGCAGCCAGAGTTTGTTCGGTCATGACCATCGAGAATTGCAAGGTCATTAAATAAAATACTAGTTTCCCAAAACCTAGATAGCCAAATACAAAACCAAGAAAGATTAATGTAAATGATATCGGAAACCCAACAAAAATTGAAAAAAGCATCACACCTATTAAAATAAAACCTAAAATAGCTGGATCTATAAATTCTGCTAACATCTAATCTTCCTCTCCTGGCCATTGACCTTTGGTAGCAGCCCAATAACTTTTAAATAATTCTGATATTCCCTGAACAAGTAAAAAAACAATTCCAAGCCATAAACAGGCTTTAATTGGCCACATATAAGGCATCCAAGCAGTGTCCATACCTTTTTCACCTCTCATTATAGACTCTTGTACGAAACCAGTTGTCATATAAAGAAAAACAATCAGACCCGGAAAATAAAATAAAAGATACAACCAAAAATCAATCATTCCTTGAGTTTTAGTTTTAAAATTTCTGTATAAAAAGTCAGCTCTTATATGAACACCTTTTGATAAAGCGTAACCTGCACCAAGCATAAATAAAGCACCATACAAAAATCTACTCATGTCGTACGCCCACATTGTAGGAGCTGTAAATAATTTTCTGGCCAAAACTTCATAAACCATTGCTAATATTAAAGGTATAGTAATCCAGCAGACAGTGTTCCCTACCCATTTGTTAAATAAATCAATTTTTACAATTGAAGAAGCCATCCACTTAGGCATGCTCTTTGGCATTGGTCCTGTACCACCTCTTCTTTCAGCTATCATTTCATCCGAAATATCAAGCTTCATGGGTTTAAGTGGTTTTTTAGATTTATGGTTTTTGGGCATCTTTAAAATTTTTTTAGATTAAAAATAAAGCGGGCAATAAATTGCCCGCTTTAGTTAAAGTATATTAATACTATTTTAATGTTTCTGCGTGAGCCATTCCTAGCTTAGCATTTGACATTTGAGATCCAGCCCAAAAAGGTACGGCTATATCAGCAAAGTCTTTTTGAGACTGCCATACTTTAGCAAAGAATGGGTTCTTAGCCGCATTTTTTTCTAAACTAGCTTTTGCTGCAGCCATATACGCTGGAAAGTAGTCAGCAGGAGTATCATGTAAAATAACACCGTGCTTCGTAGTCAACTCTTTTAGAGCTTTTCCATTTTCGTATATTCTGTAACTCATTGATTTTGATAGAGATGCATTCGCAGCAACTTCTAAAGCTTTCTTCTCAATAGCAGACATTTTCTTATATTTGCTACCATTTAAATAGAAGTCAGCATTTACTACTACTTGGTGAAGACCTTGTAGGTAATAATGTTTTAGAACTTTCTGGAAACCGAATGTCATGTCAGGCTTAGGACAACACCATTCAGCGGCATCAATTGTTCCTGCTTCAAGAGCTGGTAGAATATCTCCACCACCCATTGCAACAGAAGCTACACCAATATCTTTATAAGTTTGTCCTGGAATTCCTGGAGGAGTTCTGAACTTGTACTTTCTAAAGTCAGCCATGCTGTTAATTGGCTCTTTAAACCAACCTAGAGCTTCAGGGCCTACTGGTTGTAACATAAAACCTTTGATGTCTCTTCCCATCTCAGACCATAGTTGGTCGTAAAGTTCTTTACCACCACCATATTGGAACCAAGATAAAAATGCGATGTTATCGATACCAACACCTGCACCTGCTACTGGCGAACCAAATAACATAGCTGCTGGGTGATCACCTGACCAATAGTGAGTCCAAGCGAAACCACAATCGATAAGACCTTTGTCTACTGCATCTAAAGTTTCTTTAACACCAACTACTGAGCCAGCCGGCATAATTTCGAACTTAAGTGAACCTTGTGTTAGTTCAGTTACTGTGTCAGTGAAATCTTTTAACATTTTCACTTCATCAGCTTTTGCACTAATTACAGTTTGACACTTAAGAGTTTGTGCAGAATTCGCTCCTGTAACAGTCATTACTGTTAAAAGAAGTGTTCCTACAACTAATGATATGATTTTTTTCATATTGTATTTTCCCTCTTGTTGTTTTTTTTATAAAAAAAGTACCCTCTCAAACTTTTAAAAGCATAACAAGAGCTAATATTGATTTATTCAGCAATTTTTATGTAAATTTGTTATTATATAAATAATTTTAATTTATAAATGTTCAAATTTAATGGATAACTTTGATTTTATAATTCTTGGTGCTGGTTCAGCAGGATGTGTACTTGCAAATAGATTATCTGAAAATCCGGAACATAAAGTATTACTTTTAGAAGCTGGTGGTAAAGATAACTATCCTTGGATCCATATTCCTGTTGGGTATTTTAAAACAATGCACAATCCTAATACTGATTGGTGTTATCGAACAGAGCCCGATGAAAGTATGAACAATATTTCTATAAGATATCCTAGAGGAAAAACTTTAGGTGGAAGTTCATCAATTAATGGTCTTTTATATATAAGAGGACAGCATAGAGACTATGATGTTTGGAGACAATTAGGAAATAGTGGTTGGGGGTGGGACGATGTTTTACCTTATTTTATAAAAGCTGAAAATCAAGAGAGAGGAAAAAGTGAGTTTCATGGAGCTGGTGGCCCACTATCAGTTTCTGATCAAAGAATTCATTTACCTCTTTTAGATGAGTTTCAAAATGCAGCAGAAGAATTTGGAATTCCCAAAACAAAAGATTTTAATACTGGAGATAATCATGGATGTGGTTATTTTCAAGTAACTCAAAAAGATGGTTTTAGATGTAGTACCTCAGTTGGATATCTAAACCCAATCAAGAATAGAAAGAATTTAAAGATTATTACCAATGCTCATATAAAAAAAATAATTTTTGAAAACAAAACCGCCAAAGAAGTAGAATTTTGGCATGGTGATGAACTTAAAAAAGTGCAGGCCAACAGAGAGATAATTCTTTCCTCTGGAGCAATTGGTTCACCTCAAATTTTACAAGTATCAGGAATTGGTAATCCAGAAAAATTAAAAAATTTAGGGATAGATTTAGTACAAGTATTAAATGGAGTTGGTGAAAATTTGCATGATCATTTGATGTTAAGACCTATTTATAAAATTCAAGGACTAAAATCGCTCAACAAAAAAATTAATAGTTTATTTGGAAATTTAATGATTGGACTTGAGTATGTTTTTAACAGAAGTGGACCAATGACTATGGGTGCCAGTCAATTATGTATGTTTGCAAAAAGTGACACTTCATTAGAGTTGCCAGATTTACAATGGCATGTACAACCCATGAGTATGGATGCATTAGGATCAACAAAAAATCATGACTTTCATGCGTTTACTCCAACCGTTTCAAACATTAGACCAACAAGTAGAGGTTACGTAAGTATTGTAGACAAAGACTCAAGAACTTACGCAAAGATTAAACAAAATTATCTGTCAACAGATCATGATAGAATGGTTGCTGCAAAAGGTCTTAAATTAACAAGAAAAATTATATTAGAATCTGAAACTTTCAAGAAATATTTACCAGAAGAATATAGACCTGGAATAAATATAAATGATGATGAAGAATTAGTTAAAGAAGCATCTAATCACGCACAAACTATATTTCATCCTGTTGGAACATGTAAGATGGGTCAAGACGATATGGCTGTAGTCGATGAACAGTTAAAAGTTAAAGGTATCAAAAACCTTAGAGTGATAGATGCATCTATTATGCCCAACATAACTTCAGGAAATACTAATGCGCCTACAATAATGATTGCAGAAAAAGGTGCTGATATGATATTAAACAGCTGATGTTTTCAGAATTATTCGGAGCTGAACAGCTCGTTATTTTAAGTCAAATTATTTTCATAGATTTAGTTTTAGCTGGTGATAACGCAATTATAATTGGAATGGTTGCTTCCAAGTTTCCAGTTGAACAAAGAAAAAAAGTAATCTTTTGGGGTATAGGTGGTGCTGTAATTTTAAGAATTATCTTAACTATGTTGACAGCATATTTGCTTCAAATTACTGGTTTAAGATTAATTGGTGGATTATTATTATTGTATATTGTCTACAAACTCTATGTCGATGTAATTAAAGGTCAATCTAATGAAGAAGATATAAAAGTTGATAATTCAAGCTTTATGAAGGCGATATGGACAGTTTTACTTGCTGATTTTACAATGAGTTTAGATAATGTCTTAGGCGTAGCAGGTGCTGCAGGTGATCATTATGTTCTATTAATTTTTGGATTAGCATTATCAATTATTTTAATGGCTACAGCAGCTAATCTAATATCCAAGTGGATTAATGAATATAAGTGGATAGCATGGATTGGCTTAATTGCTATACTGGTAGTTGCCATAGAATTAATCTATACAGATTTAAAATTGTTTATTTAATATGTATCTACAAAAAATTAATTTAAAAAATAAATATGCACTTGTAACAGGTGCAGGCAAAGGTTTGGGTAGAGCTTGCTCTATTGCTTTAGCTGAAGCTGGTGCCATCGTTATTGCTTTAAGTAGAACTTCATCTGACTTAGATAAACTAGAAAAAGAAATAAAAAAAGTTAAAGGAAAGATTGTTAAAGTTCCGTGTGACGTAATGAAGTATGATGATTTAAAACAAAAGATTGGAAAGATTAAAATTATTGATGTTTTGGTAAATAATGCAGGAACCAACATACCTGAACCTTTTGAAAAAATTAAACAACAAAGCATGAACTATTTAGTTGATCTAAATCTTAAAGCAGCTTTTAATGTTGCTCAGCTTGTAGTTAAGAAAATGTTAAAAAATAAAAAAAGACCTGGCTCGATAATTAACATGTCTTCTCAGCTTGGTCATGTTGGAATGAGTGGTAGAAATGTTTATAATATGACTAAATTTGGTATTGAAGGGTTAACCAAAGGTATGGGCGTTGAATTAGCAAAAAACGATATTAGAGTTAATACTGTTGCACCTACTTTCGTTGAGACACCAATGGTTAAAAACTTTTTTAAAAACAAAAAATTTAAAAAGTTAGCTTTAGGCAACATTCCATTAGGGAAAGCTGCAACAGAAAGTGATATTGCAACAACAGTTTGCTTCTTAGCTTCATCGGCTTCTTCAATGATCACAGGAACATCAATAGTAATAGATGGTGGATGGACAGCTCAATAATTTATAGATTTTTCTTAGTATTTATAATTATCACAACTTCAAACGTTAATGCTATAGAGTTTCAAGGAAATTTTACTCAAGGACATTTTATTTTAGGTAAAACAGATCCAGAAGCTAAAATCAAAGTTAATAAAAAAGAAGTAAAAGTATCCAAAGATGGTTTTTTTGTTTTTGGAATTGATAGAGATAGAAAGTTTGATTTAACTTTTACTAAAACTTTAAATGGGAAAAAATCAATAATTACAAAAAAAGTTTTAAAGAGAGAATACAATATACAAAGGATTGATGGGCTTGCAGAAAGTAAGGTAACCCCTCCTGAGTCAGTTTATAAAAGAATTAAGAAAGAAAATAATACTATTGGAGAAGCTAGAGCTATCAACTCTGATCTACTTTTTTTTAAAGAAAAATTTATCATGCCCGTTAAAGGTATTATTAGTGGTGTTTACGGTAGTCAAAGAATATTAAACGGCAAACCTAGGTGGCCACATTACGGTATTGATATAGCTGCAAAAAAAGGAACAATGATCATATCTTCTGGAACTGGTGTTGTCACAATGGCTGAAGATGATTTATATTATACAGGTGGAACAATTATAATGGATCATGGTCATGGTATTTCAACAATATATTCACATCTTGAAAATGTTTTAGTTTCAGTTGGCGATAAAATAAATCAAGGAGATGTGATAGGAACAGTTGGTTCAACCGGAAGATCTACAGGTCCACACTTAGATTTTAGAATTAATTGGTTTCAAACAAGACTTGATCCTATGTCTGTATTAAAATAAAAAAGTTAAATGAAAAAAACATTAAAAGATAAACTTTCAGATAAATTAGTAAATGCTTTTTTAAAAAATAAAATTGTTACAGCTATACCTAATAAATTTACAAAAAAATTAACTGAAGCAGATAAATTTAGAAAATTATGTGAAAGTAAAATTAAAGAACCAGTAATTGGCTATAAAGCTGGAGGAACAGGCATCCCTCTTTTAAAAAAATTGAAAGAAAAAGAACCTTTTTATGCATCAATTTATAAAAGAAATTTTTTAAAAAATGGAAAACGAGTAAAAATTAATAAATCAACTTTCGGAATTGAGCTTGAAGTTTGTTATTTAATTAAAAAATCTTTTTTTATATATAAAGGATCTATTACAAGCAGGAATATATCAAAATTTATATCTCATATGGCTCCTTGTATTGAGGTTGTTGGTTATAGACAAAAAAAGAAAGGTATTAAATCTTTTGGAGATTTAAGTAGTGACTTTGGTGCAAATGTTAAATTTTTAATTGGTCAAAAAAAAAAATATAAGAAAATTAATATAGGAAACCTAAAAACAAATATTTCAAATAAAAAAGTTAATCAAAGTGTAAATGGAAATACTAATACTGTTTATATAAATCCACTAAATTCTTTAAGATTTGTTTTAAATAAAGTTAAAAAAGATAAAGTTAATTTAGATAAAGATTTTTATGTATTCACAGGTTCTACAGTTGGTGTTGTTCCCATTCAAAGTAAAGGTTTATACACTGGTAAAATTGATAAATTAGGATCTGTAAAAGCAATTATATATTAATGGCACTTCATTTTAGTAAAGAAGAATTTTCCAAAAGAAAACAAGATATTTTGAATTCTATGAAAGAGCAAAATTTAGATGCTCTTTTAATGTTTAGACAAGAGTCAATGTATTGGCTTACAGGGTATGACACATTTGGTTATGTTTTTTTTCAGACTTTAATCTTAAATAAAAATGGAAATGTTATTTTATTAACTCGTGCACCTGATTTAAGACAAGCACAAAATACTTCTAATATAGAGGATATTAGAATTTGGGTTGATAAAGATGGTTCAAACCCCACAGATGATCTAAAGCAAATTTTAAATGAACTTGATTTAAAAGATACAAATATTGGTATTGAGTACGAGGCTTACGGAATGACAGGACGTAATGCATTAAGATTAAATAAATCTCTAGAAAATTATTGCAAAGCTGAAGACCAGTCTGAATTAATAACAAAACTTAGAGTAATAAAATCAGATGAGGAATTAATTTATGTTAAAAAAGCTGCTGAACTTGCTGATAGTGCTCTTGATGAAGCTTGGAAATATACAAAAGCTGGTGCCAGTGAAGCAAAAATTTTAGCAGAAATGCAAAGAGTAGTTCTTGAAGGTGGTGGAGACTACCCTGCTAACGAGTACATTATTGGCTCAGGCAATAATGCTCTACTTTGCAGATATCAATCAGAAAAAAGAAATTTATCTAACACAGATCAACTAAGTCTAGAATGGGCTGGAACTTTTAAACATTATCATTCTGCAATGTTTAGAACTATCCCTATTGGAAAAGCAGACTCCAAACATTTTAAAATGCATGAAGCTTGTGTTGAAGCATTAACAAACTGTGCAAACACTTTAGTTCCAGGAAAAACTGCAGGTGAAGTTTTTGATGCACACGCTAAAACTTTTGATGATTTGGGATTTAGTAAAGCAAGAATGAATGCTTGTGGTTATTCCTTAGGTTCAACTTTTTCACCTAATTGGATGGACTGGCCTATGCTATACACGGGTAATCCATATGTCATAAGTCCTGGTAATGTCTTCTTCATGCATATGATATTGATGGATTCTACCAGTAATTTAGCGATGAATTTAGGGGAAACGTATCTTGTAACAGAGAATGGTAATGAAAGATTAGGGAAACAAAAGTTGGATCTGGTCGTCCTTTAGTCTCTATGTACTAGTTGTGTACTAGTTCTCCCTCAAAATCCTATATAAAAATTCAAGAAGCCTGAGGCGTGGCTAGTTAAATTAAAGTGTTATTTTTTATTTTTTTTTATTCCATTAAGGTTATCTGGTTTTTGCATTATTTACACCATCCATCTTTTTCAATTATTGTTGGATAATAATCTTTATCAGTTTTAACCCACAGAACAATTCTTGCGCCATTACCATATCCACCTGGACATTCGGTTTCATCAATTCTCATTCTTCCTTCTCTATCCTGGGAGCTATTTGTACCTGCATAAATTACTGCAGCAGTTTCTCCATAAGGATTTTTCCACCCTATATCTAGGAAATGCCCTATTAGAATATTATTTAAATTTTTAATACTACTTTTATTTGCAATTAAACTACAATTTATAGATCTTGTGGAACTTAATTTTAAGGTTCCACCTCCTTGAACATCACACAAACCCAAATTATTTTTGATAAACTTTACTGCTGTTTTATGTTGAGCAATTGTGGCATTTCTTTTAGCACTAGCAGTATACCCAGTATAAGCAACCACACCTACAGCAGCTAAAATACCAATGATGGCGACGACGACAAGGAGTTCTATTAGTGTGAAGCCTTTTTGTTTCATTGCAAACCCAGAACCACGATCCCTAAAAGTTTTTTCATTTTATAATCCAATAAATGATATTTATTATATAAACCAAAATACTATAAAATATAAACATTAGGATTTTTTCTTTTCCTGTTTTTTCTT
>Ga0209657_1002213_pt1 | contig 11019 bp, 9 predicted proteins | sample SaaInlV_100m_DNA_FD_184650 | JGI IMG/M metagenome (GOLD analysis project Ga0209657, IMG submission 184650) | Marine microbial communities from expanding oxygen minimum zones in the Saanich Inlet - SI037_S3LV_100m_DNA (SPAdes) (version 2) | ecosystem: Environmental > Aquatic > Marine > Intertidal... | reverse complement strand
AAGGCGCTGGACGCGTTTATTAGCGCTAGTGAAATTAATGAGCGTAATCCGGATCTCTGGTTACGGATTTCTGTTTTATGGGAGAGAATTGACGATATTCACAAAGCAAAATTATCCATGCTGCGTGCAGTTGAACTATCTCCGGAATCAAAGCTATACCTGCAGCGTCTTACTGTTTTGCAGGAAAAAGAGTTGAATCAGGCAAGTCAGCAAAACTCCTTGGAAATTACGGAAGATCTACGGAAGACTCTGCTGCATATGCTGAAATTGTTTCCGGATAACAGTTGGGTACAGGCGCATTATGGAAATTGGTTCTGGACCCAGGATAAATTTGAGATCGCAGAAATACACCTGCGGCGCGCCTTGACTTTAAATTCAAACTATCCATGGGCCAGCTTCCGTTTGGGTGTTGTTTATCTCTCACAGGAAAAATGGGAATCGGCACTGCTCTCTTTTGAAGAGGGTTTAATACATGATCCGGAAAACGAATGGGCAATTCAGCAGGTCGGACATGCTCTGGAAATGCTGGGAAAAAATGAGCAAGCAATTGAACGTTACGAATGGTTGATGGAAAATGCTCCTGCAAATTTGCTGGTCATCAATCGTCTGAATCGTCTCTATTGGACTGAGTTTTTGTTTGAAAAAGGTGAAAACACACTTTTACGTGGATTGCAAAAATTTCCCACTGAAACCAGACTGATTGAAAAACTTGTTGCATATTATGAGTCACACAGGCTTTTTGAAAAAGCAGCAAATATTTTGAGGTCCTTTGTGCTGTTGGAACCTAATAACGCCGCCGCACTGGCCAAAATAGGATTTTATGAAAAAAACTTAAATCATCCGGAAAAGGCTCTGCTCTGGTTCAATAAAGCACTCTCTGTTTCAAATGATTTTGAATGGGCACGTATTCAAAAAATTGGCTTATTGCTGAAAATAGCAAACACAGAAACTGCTGAAGTAGAACTTAAAAACTTTCTCAAGCAAAAACCTGATTCGGAATGGGCGTTGCTGGAATTATCACAGTTAAAGTTGAAACAAGAGCAATTTGTAGAAGCGGAAAAGTTGCTCAAGCGAGGACTGAAGAAGCACAAAGATTCTCCGGGTTTACTGCAGACTCAGGGTCGTTTGTACAAAATTCAGCAACGCTGGCAGGAAGCAGAAATAGTTTTTCAGAAACTGCTGAAATTACGTCCATACAATTCTCTGCTGCTGACCCACTTGGGCTTTACTCAATGGAAACTGAATAAAATTTCGACGGCACGTCAAAATATAACACAGGCTCTCTACGAAAATCCAGGCAGTCTCTGGGCGTGGAATCTTCATTTGCTACTACTTCCGGAAGACCAACAGAGTCGCTGGTTTAGTGATGAACATGAAATTTTGCTGCCTGTTTTAAAAGCAATTGTGAGTCAAACTCCTGAGAAAGCCTGGCAGAAAATCACCGCTGTACGTACAGATCCTTTTACTCGGCAGGTGTTGAAAAATTTGCATTATCTGCTGGAAGGCGCTCCGGAAGAGATTATCCTTGAACCGCAGGACATGACATCAAAAAAACTGCCGCCGTGGATGCACGAGCAATGGGGCTATTTTCATGAAATGCTCGGAAACAGAGAACTGGCGGCGAAGCACTTTGAAGTAGTTTCAAAAGTTATTCCGGAAAACTCCTGGATTCACGCACGCATGGGTTGGGTCTATGAGAGACTGGAAAAACTCGAACAAAGCCGGAAGCACTACAGAAAATTTTTACAGAAACATCCGCAGGCATTTGATGTCAGCTTCAGGCTGGCAAATGTTGAAACATTGTTAGGCAATGAAGCGGCAACGATCGAACTGTATGAAAAACTAATTGCTGTGCGCCCGGATAACGATTTGGTGCTGAACAACCTTGCCTGGCTCTATCTAACTGCTCAGGACAGGCAACTACGCAATCTTGAGAGAGCAATGAAATTAGCCCAAAAATCAGTCGACCTGCTAGCTACCATAGACAATTTAGATACTTTGGCCGAAGCTTATTTTCAATCCGGTGATACAAAGAAAGCACTTGATGTTATCCGCAAAGCCGCCAGTGATGTAGATTATTCTCCAAAAAGACATTCCTATTTACTTAAACAACTGCTGCGTTTCCGTAAAGGAAATCCTGACTCAAAACCTCCGGCTTTATCCTGATTGTAAGTTCTGCTTAGTTTTGCCTGCTGACAGAGTGATCAGGAAAAAATTTAAGCTTAATTTTGCAGTCAAGCAAATCATTTTAAAACCAAAACATGATATGGCATAAACTGAGCCTGCTGCATGATTTAGCACAATAAGTTGCTTATTTCTGAACCAAGTGTTTTTTCCCTTGTGGTTTACTTTTATTTTGTTAAAATGCACGCGTACCTACAAGTAGTTGGTGTTTTATACTAACTTCATTAGACTAGGGGGGAGATTCTGAGGATTGAAGTCTAAGCTCAAAATAACAGTTTCAAACACAGGATGAAGTCTTTGTTTGCTGGGAGCGTCTTTGATTCAAGCGGAATAATCGATGTTTGCATTTCCATTCAGGGAGTGCTTTAAATAAAATTATTTGGAGATAAAATGAGAAACTTCAAACTTAGTATTGCACTGTTGTCCGGACTTCTTCTGGTATTCAGTTCACTCGCATTTGCCAAAGTGGAAGGTGATACTATTACTCTTGGTTCCGCGATTTCACTGACAGGCAAGTATTCAACAAACGGTTTGCATACTCAAAGAGGATATGATTTCGCTGTTGAGCGTGTAAATTCAATGGGTGGAGTATCAGTTGGCGGGAAAAAGTATAAATTAGCTGTAAAATATTATGATGATGAATCAACACCTGCAAGAGCGGCTCAGCTTGTTGAAAGATTAATTCTACAGGATAAAATTGAATTTATGCTAGGCCCGTACGGTTCTGGCTTAACCAAAGCTGTGGCCCCTGTTTCTGAAAAATTTGGTGTGCCAATGATTGAATCAGAAGGTGCGTCTCGCTCCTTGTTTACTCAAGGCTATAAGTACCTCTTTGCTGTTCTTTCAACATCTGAACAGTATTTAGCACCGGCTATAGAATTGGCAGCAGCTAAAGCTAAAGCGGCAGGCAAAGATCCTTCTTCTGTAAGAGTTGCGATGGCTTTCGAAAATGATCCGTTCTCACTCGATGTACGTGCAGGAGTTGTTGATGCTGCAAAAAAATATGGTATGAAAATAGTTATAGATGACAAATTACCTGCAGATTTAGCAGATATGTCAATTACCTTAACTAAAACGAAAGCTCTCAAGCCTGATGTACTTATTATTTCAGGTCACTCAAAAGGCGCTGCTACTGCCGCCCGTCAAATCACGGAAATGAAAATTCAAGTTCCTATGGTAGCTATGACTCACTGCGAAGCTGCTAAAGTTCAAGAAAAGTTTCCAAAAGCAGCTAATGGCTTCCTCTGCCCAACACAATGGGTTGAAACCTCACCAAACAAAGATAAGTATTTTGGTGTAGCAGCAGATTGGAATTCTTCTTTTAAAGCTGCATATTCTGCGGATTACCCAACAACTGTTCCATATCAAACAGCTCAAGCATCAGCTGCAGTTCTGGTTTGGAAAGAGTCATTTGAGGCTGCTAATAGCTTTGATAAAGTAAAAGTTAGAGATGCTATTGCTGCTACAAAAATGGAAACATTTTATGGCCATATTAAATTCTCAGAGAATGGGAATAACATTGCAAAACCAATGTTTATGCGCCAAATTAATGCTTCAGCGAAATATAATGCTGTCATAACTCCTGACGATTTAATTCATCCTCGTAAGGCTAGTTACTAGTATCATTTTTATAAAGGAGCTCTTTACAAGGGCTCCTTTATTGTCTTCCCTGATGGCTAAGCTGAGTTGATTGGAGAAGTCAAAGAAGATATTTTTTCCGGATTAATTTTAAGTGAGACACCACCTGCCGATTAAGAGTCACCTGCTTCAAAAAGTTCACTATTTTCAGCTGATCTAAATTCGATTTCTTGTTGGGGGAACAAGCCATCGACAAAAAGTAAAATGTTAATACGTTTGCAACTTACAAATTCCATTTGCTGATTATCTAGATGAGTGACCGAGATGGCTTATCTTAAATTTGTAATTTTTCAGAAAGATATAATTAAAAATAGTTTTAAAATCAACACAAGATAAAATGCTAGATAACTTAAAATTATTATTTGAATATGCACCTATAATGAATGTGCAAGTGATCTTAGATGGTATATTCGTAGGAGCTGTCTTTGCACTTTCTGCATATGGCCTGGCACTTGTTTGGGGGGTAATGAATGTAAAAAATCTTGCACAGGGTGACTTTGTTATAGTGGGAGGTTATATTGCTCTAGCTTTATATGAATATCTTGGGATACATCCAATTGTTTCAATACCGATCGTCTTAATATTAATGTTTGCATACGGATGGGCTGTTTATAAACTCATAATCAAGAGAGTTATAGGCAATGACATGTTCATTTCTTTACTTGCAACATTCGGACTTTCTCTGCTCATGCAACAAGTCATGAATTTGATATTTGGTCCTGAAGTAAGAATAATTGATCCGAAGTTGCCAATTTATGAGTTTTTTGATTTTGTCACTGTACCAATGGCAAAAATTATTTCGTTAATCTTAGCAGCAATTTTTGCTTTAATCATTACTCTCTTTATGAAAAAATCAAGGATGGGACAGGCAATAAGGGCAACGGCTCAAGATGCACGAGCTGCACGAGTATTAGGTATTAATACTGATAATGTTTACGCTTTTACTTTTGCTCTAAATGCAGCCATTTGTGGTGTAGCTGGTGTATTGGTGTCTATGATTTGGGTTTTGCAACCTTTTTATGGTATCACTTATTCTTTGAGAACTTTTGCAATAGTTACTGCAGCAGGTTTAGGGAACTTGCCGGCTGTCATTGGAACAGGCTTTGGACTGGGTCTAATTGAAAAGTATACAAGCATTATTCTTGGAGTTGAATATGAAATAGCAGCAGCAGTTTTAATGTTACTAGTAGTCCTTATGTGGAGACAAATACAAATGCGCAAACATAGACAGGTTGTAAGATAATGCCTCGCAATAAACTATTCTTATATCTATTAATTCTTGCAGCTTCGATTTTGGGTCCAGTGCTGTTTCCTTCATTCACTCAACAAATGGCTATTCTATGGGTGATGATTCTGATGGCATCTACCTGGGATATTTTAGGTGGACAGATGGGTTACAACTCATTAGGAAACATTACATTTTTTGGCGTAGGAATGTACATTTCTGCAATAATACAAATTTCGATGTTTTATGATGTAGGCGTGTATACTTCAGCATTTGGTGCTATAAAACCTGAATTTACTAGCAATCAGTATTTCATTGGATTATTTTTTGGTATTATTGGAGCAGGAGTAGGTTCGCTGATTCTATCATTACTTTTAGGATTCATTGTTTTTGGTCTTCGAGGGCCTTACTTTGCAATTGGCACTCTAGGAGTAGCAATAACAGCTGGACAAATCACAGGCACAATTGATTATATCGGCGGTGGATCAGGTATTTCCATGCCATTTTTCCCAGGTGACATTTATTTTCGTTCAATTTTCTTCTATAGTTTATGTTTTTTGTTAGCAGCTTCTGTTCACTTAATTTTACGCTGGCTCTATGCAACTCAGTTTGGTTTGGCCATAAATGCAATACGTGACGATGAAGATAAGGCCGAAGCGATGGGCATACCAACCTTGAGATACAAGCAGTATGGATGGGCCTTAGCAGCATTTTTCATGGGTTGCATAGGGGCAGTGTTTGGCAACATGGTAGGCTTCATTGAGCCCATTGAAGTTGCATTTCCTACCCCAACTTTTGGGATTTTCATGGTTGCTATGGCTCTTTTAGGAGGTAAAGGAACTCTTTGGGGGCCAGTCATCGGAGCAGTTTTATTCCATCTTGTGAAAGAGACTACCTGGACCTATTTATTAGGTTGGCAATATGTTGCTTTAGGACTAATTATTATCCTTAATATCGTTTTTTTCCAACAGGGAATTATGGGTTGGTTACAAACTAAATTCCCTGAAAAATTTGGTATTTTTATAGATGATAAAACACATGAAGAAAGTCGCGTAGCTATGGACGATAAATAATGGGAAACCCAATTATAAATGTTGAAAACGTTTCTAAATCTTACGGGGGTGTTAAGGCAAATATGGACATTTCCATGAAAGTGGAAGCAGGTTCCATTACCGGTATTATTGGACCAAACGGATGTGGGAAAACCACCCTGTTTAATTCCATAGTTGGCTATCATGCGATAGATTCTGGATCTATTAAATTTGACAATCAGGAAATATCCAAACTTTGGGTAGGTGATATCGCAAGACTCGGTTTACTTCGCACTTTCCAACAAACACGCATATATAACAAAATGAATTGTGTTGATAATATGCAAATTTCTATTTCTCACCGGAAGGGTTCGGCAAGTAAAATGTTTGCAAGCAGAAAGGGAGAAATTAAAGATAGAGCAGAGCATCTTCTGGAATTTGTAGGACTGTACTCAAAAAGGAATCTTATCTCTGGTGATCTTTCCTTTGGTCAACAAAAACTGCTTGAATTTGCAATGGCTTTAATGAATGAGCCTAAAGTACTTCTCCTTGATGAACCAACTGCTGGCATTAACCCAACCTTAATTAATGGACTGATAGATAGACTAAGGAAGGCAAATGAAGAGCTTGGGATTACATTATGTGTTATCGAACATAATATGAGAGTAATTATGAATTTAGCTTCTGATATCTACTGTCTTTCTAATGGTAAAATGCTCGCAAGTGGAAAACCAAGTGAACTTCAAAATGATGAGCGTGTTATAGATGCTTATCTTGGAGGGCATTAATGTCTCAGGAAAATGTAAATAAATCATCTAAAGATAAAAATACCAGTTCAAGCGTAAGTGGTTACGGAAGTGGAACAGTTGATGTTGTCATGTCCGTGGATCAAGTTGCAAAAGAAGCGGAAGCTATTTCTGCGTCTGCCCCAGAAATTAATAAATTAGCAGAATTAGCAGATAACAAAGATTTTCTATCTATTAATAACTTGAAGGCCGGTTATGGTAAGATGGAAATCCTGCATGACTTCAATCTGAAAATTGCTAAAGGACAATCTCTTTGTTTAATTGGACCTAACGGAGCTGGAAAATCTACTGTACTTCATTCAATTTTTGGGTTTACAAATATATTTTCAGGTTCAATTATAGTTGACAGTCTAGATGTGACCAAGCTTACACCCTCTCAAAAACTTGCTAAAGCTGGAATTGCTTACATTCTTCAGGACAAATCAGTTTTTCCTCAAATGACTGTAGAAGAAAATTTACTTATGGGAGGATTTTTAAAGAATAAACCTTCAGAAGCAAAGATAGCAGCAGAGATGGTTTTTGACAAATATAGCAGACTAGCTGAACGGCGATACCAGCCGGCCAATGTCTTGTCAGGTGGTGAAAGAAGACTTTTGGAAATATCACGTGCATTAGTAATGCAGCCAAACATTTTATTAGTTGATGAACCTTCTATAGGATTGGAACCAAGGTTTATCGATATGGTATTTAGTATTTTAGAGGATCTGCAAAAAAAAGATGGAATGACCTTAATCATGGTCGAGCAAAATGCAAAAAAAGGATTAGCGTTTGCTGATATTGGTTATGTGCTGGTTTCAGGTCAGACTGCGATCGCAGGTACTGGAGATGAGCTGCTCGAAAACCCTGATGTAGGACGTTTGTTTTTAGGAGGATAAGGCAGTTTCTGCAGGACTGGAATCATTTTTCAGCAAGCACTGCGGCAAATTCAAAGATATTTACCGGATGTAGAATCCTCCTCGGCCGGTAGAGGATTATTGTAAGGCTGCTGTGGTTGTCCAAACTGCAGATCGTGTGTTCCCACGTATACCAGTCCCAACATCAGCAAAGCGATAAAAATCAGGATTACCTTCTTTTCCTGCGGATCAAAGTTATCAAGCATAATCAGAATTGCTGAAGAAATCTCAGGTCGTTTCCGTAAAAATAGCGGATATCGTCAATGTTGTGTTTTAACAACGCAGGCCTTTCAACACCCATTCCGAAGGCAAATCCGCTCCATTCTTCCGGATCATATCCACCGTTACGTAAGACAACCGGATGCACCATTCCTGCACCGGCGACTTCCAGCCATCCTGTATATTTGCAGAGCCGACATCCAGCGCTATTACTGTCTGGATTATCTTTACAACTGCAGCTCATATCGATTTCAATACTTGGCTCAGTGAAAGGGAAGTAACTTCCGCGGATTCTCACTTTTCGATCTGCTCCATACATTTTATGCGCGAATTCAGTCATCACTCCAATCAGGTCAGTGAGCCTGATATTTTTTCCAATAGTCAACCCTTCAACCTGATAAAACTGATGTTCTGAACGTGGGGTGATTTGCTCGTAGCGGTAGCATTTACCAGGAAGAATAACCCGGATCGGTTCCGGATAATATTCACGCATAGCCCAAATTTGTCCGGGAGAAGTGTGGGTACGTAATACCACATCGTCATCCACCCAGAAGGTGTCCCACATATCCCGTGCAGGATGGTATTCAGGAATGTTCAGCAGTTGAAAATTGTACTCGTCACTTTCCACTTCTGGTGCTTCATAAACCTGAAATCCCATTTCCTGAAAAATCTGATAAATACGACGTAAAGTCTGAGTCGTCAGGTGCAGATGCCCCGTGGTGCAGGGACGTCCCGGAAGAGTTACATCCAAATCGTCAATTTCCAGTTCTTGATGAAGTTTGCTTTCACGTAAAGTTTCTTGACGCAAATCAAAAGACTGCTGAAATTCCTGTTTTACTTCATTGATTATTTTACCGACTGCAGGGCGTTCTTCCGCAGAAAGTGTGCCGAGTTGCTTGAGAAAAGAAGTGAGATCACCTTTGCGTCCCAGATATTGGTGATACCATTCCGGAAGTTGATCAGTACTGGTTAAAGCCTTAAGTTCGTTTTGACCCTTTTCGCGGAGCAGGTTTATTTGTTCAAGCATTTTATGAGAATAGAAAATTAATTATTAGTCAGTTTCAGAATTTGAAATTTCGAGAGTGTTGGGAGTCTCCTCCATATTTATATCAATACCGCCGCTGCGCAGTCTGGTAAAAGATTCCAGCACATGCTCCAATTCTTTTACTTCTTTCGCGTTTTTAAGTATACGGTGACTGAATTGCTGAAAGGAAATTTGATGACTGCTCGGAACTCTGAGCGTTCCATTTACAAATTCCTGCAAATTAAGATGCACCTCCTCAAATTGGTCGCACCAGCGATTATAACTTAAATATGCTTCTTTGAGCGCAACAATCTCCGGGTCTGCAGAATCACCATCTGCTTTTGAATTTGTAGCACCTTTGGTGTCTCCGGATTTATTAAGCATCTGCAGTTCCCTCTCTAACGTTCGTGCAAGATCCGGACGGCCGAGAGGATCGGATAAACCGCTTACCGGTAAAGTCATATTTGGTACAGAAACGGCCGGAATTTGCTGCGAGGCGGATTGACCTGCCGGTGCTATTGACCTTTGAGAAGAACCGCTTTCCAAGTGAGTTAAACGCTGTTGAACAGTATGTATTTGATCAATCAAACGAGCCAACTCTGAATTGAGTCCACCAATTTCCGCAATTCCGGGAATTTGGTTTTCTCCGCTTTTTAGCACATTCGGCATGACAATTATTTGTTGCCTTTTAAGCCAGGCCGGTGTACTGAGCCGAGCCTGCCATTCCGGATGTTGAATAAGCTGTTGCTCGCAGGCAGTTAACCAGGTTTGAAAACTGAAAGGTCGATTTGGAATCTGGAGTGGTTTTTCAAAGCTAAGTGGACAATCTAGGTCAGCCAGCCACTGCAGCCATTCTTCCCAATTCTTCTTCGTTTCCTGTTCCAGCAGGTATTGCAGTAACCGCTCTTCAAGTGCATCGTTGATGCTTGCCATTCCGAACCTTTCTTGATACCAAACTCAGTGTTTACCGCTTCCTTCTACAGAATAAATAAAGTCCAGAAAAGCACGGATTGCAGTACTTTCCCCGAAAGTTTCCTCTATAATCCTCAGTGCTTCATCATTTTTCAGTTCAGAACGATAAAAAATTCTGTGTGCTTCCAGTATTTCACCGATTGCTTCACGACTGAAACCCCGGCGTTTTAAGCCGACAATATTGACACCTTTTACTTCAAATCGATTTCCGTAACCTGTGGCGTATGGTGGGATGTTACGGTCAATCAGGGAAGCTGCGCCCGTGTAAACATAAGATCCAACACTCAAGAATTGAGCAACACCGTTTTGCCCACCGAGGGTTACGTAGTCGTCCAGGGTAACATGTCCGCTCAGGCCGGTGTAATTTGCTAGAATATTATGGTTGCCTATGCTGCAGTCGTGAGCGACATGCACATAACCCATCAGCAAGTTGTCATCGCCAATTACAGTCTTTCCACCGCCGCCTACAGTTCCACGATGCACGGAAACACCTTCACGAAAGGTGTTTTTGCTGCCGATTGTGACCAGAGTTTTTTCCAGATTATATTTCAAATCCTGTGGTTCTCCACCTATATATGCCGAAGGGTGAAAAATATTTTCGGTACCGATTGTAGTTTGACCATCGAGGATGACGTGAGATTTTAACTGACATCCGTCTCCAATTGTGACACCTGAACCAATCACGCAATACGGACCAATTTCGACATCTGCACCAATCTGTGCACCGTCCTCTATGATGGCAGTTGGATGAATTTTTTCCATAAGCAGATAAAAACGTGCGTGGTTAGGATTTTTTGCTGAGCTAACTAAAAAATATGAAGATTCATTGTGTGCTATATGCAACCCTAAAGTCAAGAAAACACTGCGTGATCAAGATGTCAGTATCTGCTGAATCAGCTTGGCACCTTAAACAATTAGCCAAGGTTCACGAATTGCATTCATTCTGCAGCATGCTGACACTTTTTAAAAACAATAAACAACACAGAATGATGCTTAAATATACACTTTCACTGCTAACCCTGCTCCT
>Ga0209657_1002210_pt1 | contig 11029 bp, 9 predicted proteins | sample SaaInlV_100m_DNA_FD_184650 | JGI IMG/M metagenome (GOLD analysis project Ga0209657, IMG submission 184650) | Marine microbial communities from expanding oxygen minimum zones in the Saanich Inlet - SI037_S3LV_100m_DNA (SPAdes) (version 2) | ecosystem: Environmental > Aquatic > Marine > Intertidal... | reverse complement strand
TACAGACCGATTACAAAAAGCCTACCAAAAAACTTCAAAAGCTTGTGTCAATATATTGGAAGATGCAAGAATTGAAAAACTAGTCAAAAAACGATATCCGGGTTTGAGGAAACAATTCTTTTCTGGTTATCAACATCTTGTTGAAAAAGATTTCTTTGGTCTATCTAAACGACCTATTTCTGGATTGAACATCTTAGATAAGATTAATCTCTTTTTCAAAATTCCAAACGCAGTCGATATTACTTTTAATGAAATTGAACAATCTTTTGTTGATAGAATTGAGGCTGCTAATTCTTTTAAAGATATAGAAGCAATCGCAAAAGAACTTTATGCTTATGCGAAAGCAGAAAAAGATAAAGAAGAGCAGATGGGTGATGATGATGAAAATTCACAACCACAATATTCTGATGAACAATCTGATGGTGACGCACAAGATTCTAGTGAAGCAGAAGCTGATGATAGTGAAAATGGTGAAGGTGACGATGAAGGCGATGTTGATATAGATGAAACAGAAAAAGCAGAAGGTGAAGGAGATGAATCACCTGTAGACGAAGAACAAGATGCTTTTAATAATTATATGAATGATGCTGATGATAACGAAAAAAATGAAGATCAAGAAGTACCAGAACCAGAACAATCTGAATATGCACAAGATGAAGTTCGTTCAACTACATTTGAACATTTTCAGGAACGTATGGATGACTTAGTTAATAATGAAGTCAAGAATTATTATCTAACTATTCCAGACAAAGCTAATATGAAAGATGCTATTGTCGATTATAAAGATGTACATAAGAGAATTGATAATTTTTATGGTTCTATGGAAGCCAATCCAAATTTATGGCAGGGTGGTTGGGATGATGAAAGATTTAATGCTCTTAAAAAATATGTATATGATAATGGTAGAGCTACTCTTTCAAAATTTAAGAAGGGTTCTGTTAAGACGGTCAATCATATTGCTATGGAGTTTGAACGCAAGAAGGCAGCTGATGTATATAAGAAAACATCAATGTCAAAAACTGGTATCTTGGATACCAACAAGTTGTTTTCAGCAAAATATAATGATGATGTATTTAAGAAGAATATGAGAATCCCAGAAGGCAAGAATCATGGTTTAGTAATGATACTTGATTGGTCTGGTTCTATGGCAGATAATATTTATGGATGTATCAAACAAGTTATGGAGCTCTCATTCTTTTGTAAGAAGGTCAATATTCCATTTGAAGTATATAGTTTCATGGAAGCTGACCCTAATCAACAAATGGCTGATGGTAGTTATAAGAACAATCCAGTTTCATTTAAGTATAAGAATAATGATTTGGTTACAGATTGTCGGGTACGATTGCAGAATTATTTGTCAAGTCGTATGAACGCTAAAGATTATAATAATGGTTTGTTGAATATGTGTATCCTTGCAAATCGTTTTCAAAATCGTAGAGGAATGTCATATGATAAATTTTCTTATTATGCATGTCCGAAAGAAGATGAGCTTCATTGTACTCCGTTGAATGGAGCAATACTTTTATCTGAGCATGTTATTCGTAAGTTTAAAAAAGATAACAATCTACAAAGTGTTCACGCAGTTTTCTTGACGGATGGTGAATCAAGTGGTTCAGTATATCAGTATGACATTACAAAAGATAGTGAGAATGAACGTAGGTCGGGTCGTAGTAAAATGTATGATGAGAAATGTAATATTTATCTCAAAGATACTATAACTAAGAAAAACCATCTTATTATGAAAGGTGGATTTTATGGTCGTGGCACTGCTATTACTCCAACACTTTTGGATGTTGTAAGAGGTAGACTTGGAATTAACATTGTTGGATTTTTCATTCTTAATAGTTTTTCCAATAGTGCATTGTGGAGGTTTGTACCAAAACAAAAACACGTTACATATGAAGCAGGTCAAGTATTCTATAAGGATTGGGTTAAGAAAGCTAAAAAAGATGGTTGGTTTATTAAAGAACAATCTGGTTATAATGAATATTATGTTATTAAAGGAGATGCTTTGAAGAATGAAATAATTAATGATTTAAATGTTAAGCCAGATATGACAGCACATAGAATGGCACAGATGTTTATGAAGAAAAACAACGCATTTAAGACCAATAGAGTGATATTAAGTCGTTTTATCGACCTAATTACTGAAAATACAACGGCTTAGAAGCCACCTTGTTCCTTGTATGAGGGACTATATTTTGATATAATAGTAGTATATTTAATGATTAATTGAGGAGTTTTATAATATGAATAATCGTGAAAAGTTCAAAGAAGCAATTGTTGCCAAATACGGCAACGATAATTTTAATACAGATGATGCTAAGACCATATGTAAAAGCATTGGTTTAACAGATAGTCAATACAAAACTATCTATACCCATGTGATGCGTCATGTAAAAATTGACAAAGGCATTTATGCTTTTCCAAAAAGTCACACTTTTGGAACAGGTCAAAAATCAGTTAAGATTTCACCTGAAGTAGTTAAAGCTGCAAAAAAGAAAACACTTAAAAGTGATATGGATGTAATTTCTTCTACAGATGAAGTTGCTGAAAAATGGAATAAGAAAGCAAAAGAAGCAAAAGCATCTTTTGAAAAACCAAAAAAAGTATCGAAACCTGTGGCTAAAACTAAACCAGTTACACTTTCACTTATTCCAAAAAGTGACCCTCAATATGTAACGTGGGGACATTTCAAAGATATTAAAACTATTATTAGTAGTAAGATTTTCTATCCAGTATTTGTTACGGGACTTTCTGGTAACGGCAAAACTTCTATGATTCACGAAGTTTGTGCTAAACTGAAACGTGATTTGGTTCGTGTAAACATTACAGTTGAAACTGATGAAGATGATTTGCTTGGTGGCTTTCGTTTAGTTGATGGTGAAACTGTTTGGCAAGACGGTCCTATCATTAATGCGATGCGTCGTGGTTCTGTTGCTTTGGTAGATGAAATTGATTTAGCTTCTCATAAGATTATGTGTTTGCAACCTGTGCTTGAAGGCAAACCAATCTATCTTAAAAAGATTAATGAAGTGGTTTATCCAGAGCCTGGCTTTACAGTAATTGCAACTGCTAATACTAAAGGCAAGGGTTCTGATGACGGTCGTTTCATTGGTACTAACATATTGAATGAAGCATTTTTGGATAGGTTCTCAGCAACATTTTATCAAGAATATCCATCTACTAAAATGGAAGCAAAGATACTTTCTAAACAGTTTAAGATGTATGAATTGACGGAAGATGATTTTGTTGATAAACTTGTTCGTTGGGCTGATGTTATTCGTAGGTCTTTCAAAGAAGGTGCTGTGGATGAAATTGTTACAACAAGACGTTTGATTGATATTACTAAATCATATTCAATCTTTAACGATAAGTTGAAAGCAGTATCAATGTGTCTTGAACGATTTGATGATGAAACAAAAGAATCATTCACGGATCTTTATACTAAGATTGATGCTGGTGTATCAATGGAAGATTTGAATCCAGTTGATGATGAGCAGGATGAAGTTAAGATTGAAGAAGTAGAAGAACAAGAAGTCCCATTCTAAGGAGAACAAAATGAGCTTTATATATTATGTAATAATTTTGATGTTGTCTTACACAGGTCCTGTTTACGCAGAGATTGGCATTGAACAACATGAAAAAAATGATGGTGATGAACTTCAACATTACGCACTTAATAATAATGAAGTTGAGGTTGGTGAATTGCCAAATGGTAAAATTAAAATCTTTGTTGATAGAGATCATTCGACAACGGCCGTTGTTGATAAACAAGATTGTGATGTATTAAAGAAAAGAGATAATTCCATTGGTCTTGGTTGGAAGTTCGGTGGTTTAATGTGGGGGTTCGGTCCTGAGATTAAAGTTGGACATTCAGTTGGTGTGGAATGGAAAGGAGATGTTCAACGTATGGTAGCTGAATATCAAGAATTGTGTAGTCGATTTAATACGGGTCGGGTATCACAAGAAGAATATCATCAAGAAAAGGGTGGTATTATTAAACGAGGTTATAATTATGCCCGAGAACTTGAACAGAGATTTAAACAAAAGAAAGATGATATGTTTAAAGAAATGGACAATGGAAATTATATATCTTTAGAAAACGGCCGTTTTGAAAACGGCTGTTGTTTTATTCTACCTAAAAAAGTAGAAAGAAATATGTTAGTTGCTACAAGTCCATTTCGTAAAATGATTCCTACTGATTGTCGTGATATGGGTGTGTGTAATAGATCACGCAATTTTGATTCAGTTCTTCCAGACAAATATTATGGAACAACATTTGAACAAAGAACTATTATAGATGCTATGGAGCATGCACAAAGAATGAATAGGATTAGGGGATATAGAGGTAATAGTAATGGTAATTGGAATATTCGCATAGGAGGAGGATGGTAATGGCTAAACCAAAACGAGAACTTTTAAAGTTTAGACAGGGTGATTGTGGTTTAAAGATTCGTAAAGATGGTGCATTAGAAGTAGCTGGGGTTAGTGAAGATAGTCCTATGATTGATACTAAAGGAATGGTTAATCCAGTAATGTTGTTTGCAGCTGCATGGGCAAGAAAAGATCAGAAATGTTTTGAAGCATTACTTACTAATTTTAAAGATTCAGTAAAAGAAGGTTTCTTTGGTCAAGATGCAAAACAAGATTATGAAAAGGCATTAAAACTTCAAGGTGAAGTAAAGACACCCCCTGCACCTTTTTTAAATCCAGAAGTAAAAGAACCAGTTTTAACTCCTGATTCAAAACCACCTGTTCTTTCACTTGGTAATGAATTTGAAACACATTATGATAAACCAGATACCGATGTAGCTTCTGGTGCAACTACATTTGAACAACCAAAGCCAGGTGTAACTACTTGGCCAGGACAAGAAGCTGCTACTATGTCGCCCTCTGTGGCCTCAGGAGCAGTTACATTTGAGAAACCAGTTGATGAAGGAGCAACTAATGAAGATAAGTAATAAGACGTTGGACATTTTAAAGAATTTTTCTGAGATTAATCAGTCAGTTTTAATTAAGACAGGAAAGAAACTTAAAACTGTATCAACATTGAAGAACATTTTAGCACACGCAGAAGTGGCAGAGGACTTTCCACAGGACTTTGCTATTTACCAATTGAATGAGTTTATTGGTGTGTTGAGTACAATGAGTAATCCTGAATTAACATTCAATGATAAATATGTAATGTTATCACAAGAGAACGGAGCTTGTACGAAGTATTTTTACGCAGAGCCATCAGTAGTGGTAGCACCAGAGAAAGATATTACTATGCCATCTGAGGATATTAACTTTACTTTATTGGAGAAACAGTACGATGATTTGCTAAAGATGTCGAGCATACTTCAATTGAATGATATCTTGGTTAAGGGCTGTCCAAAATCTAATGGTATCTATCTAGCTGTAACTAATAAAAAGAATGATACGTCAAATGATTATTCTGTTAAAGTTGGTGAAGGTGTAACTGAACCATTTAAGATGTATTTCAAAACAGAGAATCTTAAAATGGTTATTGGTGATTATGATGTTAATATTTCATCAAAGGGAATTTCTCATTTTAAAAACAAGAAAGATAACTTGGAATATTGGATTGCATTAGAACCTGATTCTAAATACGGCTCATAATATGTTTTATGTATTTCCAAGAGCAGTATCAAAGAAAGAATGTAGAAGGTTACTTAAATATTGTATTAAGAATACAAAGTATCAAGATGCTTCTGTAATTAATAAAGGTTATACTGATTCTGACCCAGTAATGTCTGGTGATCGAGCTCGTCTTGATCCTGATATTCGTAAAACTGATATTGGTTTTATAACTGATAAAGATAATATGGTTAATAAGATTGCTTGGCATTTTTTAAGAGAAGCTAATAAGATTAATTTTAATTATAAACTTGAGTATTTTCAACCAGTACAATTCGCACGGTACAGAAATGGTGGACATTATGATTGGCATCAAGATGCTTCTGGTCAAAATCTACATGGTGAATCACGCAAGTTATCTATGACATTTTGTTTAACGGATCCTAAAGATTATGAAGGTGGTGTGTTAGAGTTTTATAGTGGCGACAGACCAATGGAAGATTTAGATTTAGGAGATGGTAATGTAGTTCCAGCAGAACAAATTCAACAAGACATAAGAGATCAAGGTTCAGTTATCGTTTTTGATAGCAGAGATTTTCACAGAGTCACCCCTTGCACAAAAGGCACACGTTATTCGATTGTTTGTTGGACTGTAGGACCTAACTTTATATAGGAGATTATATGTTTGACAAAACTAAATGGATTCAATGTGAATCATTTGAACAGTTATATAAAGCTGCTAAAATATTGTGTGATGAACGCGAAGCATCTTATTTTTGGACTGCATGGAATAGTATGAAAGTAAATCTTCCATTTTGGGTGGAAAATAGGATGTGCAATTCAGATCCTCATATTGTTAGAGCAATTGAACGAATATGGTATGGTGCAGTTCATTCTTATAAATCAACTGGTGTTCGGTCTGGTTTAGTAAGTAAGGATGCTTATAAACATGGAGGAATGAACGATCATTGTATTTCACCACAGACAGTTGGTGGATTTATGATGGATAATCCTAAAAGGTTTTTGGATAATATTGTTAATCCTACTTTTATAAGTGAAGATAAAAAAGTTAAAGGATGTTTAAAAGAATGTTATGATGTTTGGACATTATGTAATATTACAAACTGTATTACTAGTGATGAGAATGGAAAGTTAAAAAAATTAAAAAGAATTATGCCTACTGAAAATAAATATGCTCATCTTGGTATTCAGTTGTTTGATAAGAAAACAAAATTACTAGTTGAAAATTATCAACCCAATCTTCCAAAAGGATATACTCAATGGGAAAAGGATAATGTTATAGATCAATCAATTAGTTGTACGGGAACAATTCAGTATTATCCAGATGTAAAAATTAAATCATTATCAACAGCACCACCCTTACCTGTTTAAAAGGAGATATATTATGGAAGGTGAAATGATTACAATATTGAGAGTACTTGGAATTGTATTAGTTGGTGTATGGATTTTATATTTATGTAAGGTGGGACAACAAAATGAATGATATATTATGGGTCGAAAAATACAGACCAAAATTAGTTGAACAATGTGTTTTACCAGACAATACACAAAAAGTTTTTACAGATATAGTCGAGAAGGGTGAGATACCGAACCTTCTTCTCACCGGGAGTCCCGGGATAGGAAAGACTACAATAGCCAAAGCTTTGTGTAACCAGCTAGAGTGTGACTGGCTGATGATAAATGGTAGTGACGAGGGTCGGATGATTGATACCTTGAGAACTACCATTACTAACTTTGCGTCTACTGTAAGTCTATCAGGTGGGAAGAAGGTACTTATTATTGATGAAGCAGATTATATGAATCCAGAATCAGTCCAACCAGCAATGCGTGGTTCAATAGAACAGTTCTCTGCTAATTGTCGTTTCATCTTCACTTGTAACTTTAAGAATCGAATCATACCAGCATTACATTCCAGATGTAGTGTAGTCGATTTCAAGATTAAGAAAGATGACAAACCATTACTAGCACAAAAGTTCTTAAAGATAGCTTCTGGTATCTTAGATAAAGAAGCAGTCAAGTATAAACCAGATGTAGTTGCTCAGTTGATTATGAAATACTTTCCAGACTTCAGGAGAGTGTTAAATGAATTACAGAAGCACGCAGTTGGTGGAACAATAGATGAAGATATTCTCACACAGGCATCTGAGGAAAATCTTAAAGAGTTATTTATTGCATTAAAGAAAAAAGATTTCACAACTATGAGGAAGTGGGTGGCTGAGAATATAGATAACGATCATGTAAGATTGTATCGTCAAATCTATGACAGTCTTTATAGTAAGTTTGAGAAGAAAAGTATCCCACAAGCAGTATTAACGATAGCAGATTACTCTTATAAAGCTGCGTTCGTTGCAGACCAAGAGGTGAATATGGTTGCTTGTTTAACAGAGATGATGATGGAGTGTGAGTTTGTATGATGGCATTACAAGAAAAACGAGCATTACAAGATAGAAAAGAATTTGATCGAATAGGTGTTGAGATTAATTATGCTAAAACAATTACACCAGACGATCCGAGTTGGCTTCAACATTGTATATGTATTGGTTTTTGTACTCAATTTATGTATATAGTGGTAGGTAATATTTATTTTGGAAATAGTAAAGGACATGATAGAAGTTATGTTCGTGTTAAATGTTTGGCATGTGGTAGAGAACATACACTTAGATATGATGATATTGCAAATAAGTCTAATAGAAAATCAAGAAAAGATACGGGTGAAGAAACGAAAGATGTTGGTGGAAATAAATGTAAGCATTGTGCAAAACAGATTTATGAAATTTCAAAGATGACTGAAAATGATGAGTCGTTGCTTGTTTATCTGATTTCATTTATGTCAAACAATCGACTTTATTATAAAGTTGGTCAATCTGGATCACAAGGTTTTGCAACTAAGTTGATGAGTGGTGAAACTTCTCTTAACAAAGAAATAGCAGAGAAGATAGTGCGTCATAGATTTAGAAATGATTTAGCTAAGCAAGATTCTAAATTATATCAAGATTTTAAGTTGATAGATTATTTTTGGACACGGTATCCAAATGCTGTTGAAGCTCGTCAAATTTTGAAATGGCGTATAGAGGGTTCTTTTAATTATGAAGCACCCGATCACTTTGAAATTTTGGGTGGCAAGACAGAAATAGTATTAGCTAGTGGTGCAAGTATTGTTGATTGGAAAAATAATTGCACATTGTTTGAAATAAATAGTGGTCTGTTTTTAGATTCTTTGGAGGATAAGTGGTTTGAGTATGCAGAAAAAGAATATGAATATGCATATAATAAATCTCTTTCTTGTAATCTATTTAAGATGTCTGGTTATTCAAACATTACATTGAAAGAATACTTGGTAAATGGTATCAAGACTCAGAAGTTAAATGAGCCGATGCCTCGTAAGAATGGTTCTTTATCAGAAGCTCGTTTTCCAGAACTAAAACCTGTGTTAATGTGAATTTGTTTAAAATAAAGTTGGGGGAACCTAGGAACAATGTCTATCTTGCGCAGACTGACTGGAAATATCATCCCCCAACTTTTCCTTTAATGGAATGTGAGTTGGTATAGTTTATTATAAATAATAGAAGTAGGAGATTGTTATGAGTTCAAGTACAAAACTTAGACAGACACAAACAGAATATGGAGGTGGTAGAAATATATATAATCTAGCTGCTAAAGATCAAGAAGTTAATTTATCTGCTTGTGTTGATTTGGTTGTAGAATATTTTCAGAAAAAACATCCAGAGTTAGAATTTACTCGCACAGATCGTTTATATAAAAAGGATATAGCGGTTGAATTGAATAATGGATATAAACCAGAAAGTGATGCATCATTTGTACAACCTGATGGAGGAATAATAGACGTAAAATATAAAAATAAATGGTATCCACTTTTGATTTCAGAAATGAAAAAACAGGGTACAAATAATGAACGAAAAAAAGAAGGGAAGCCAAAACAAGCAAAAGGTAATGCAATTGAACGTGCAGCAAAAAATATAGATGAGTTTAGATTTTGGTGCAATACAGTATTAAAGTTAGATTATTTTCCATATTTAATGTTGATTACTGGTTGTGATTTTGTTAAAGGATCTACTATTCACGATCGCTTGGATACATTTACAAATTATAAACCTCGAAATGAGAATCATGTATTATCAACAGATCAACCACAACCAGCTACAATTTTTGTTCAAGAAAAGTTATACACAAAGTCACAAGTTGTAAAAATTTTAAAGGAGTTTGTGTCTATTACACTTAAACATATTTTGAAAAATAAGAAAGGTAAAAATTTTAGTGCTAATAATAGTAAAGGTATAAGAAAGAAATCTGATTTTTATGAAACACCATATAGCTTAACAGAACATTTATTTGAAAGAGAGGATTTTGATAAAAATTTATCTGTTTGTGAACCTGCTTGTGGTGGTGGTGCTATTGTTGATATATTAAATAAACATTGGACGGATAAAGTTTTTTCTTATGACCAAGAAAAGGATTTCTTAAAAGAAAAGGATAAGTATGATTATATTGTAACGAATCCCCCATTTTCTTTAGCACAGGAGTTTATACAACAAGCTAGAAAAGTTGCCAGAAAGAAGTTTGCATTTTTATTACCACTTTCATATTTACATGGTAAAAAGAGATATGATGAGATTTTTACTAGCGATACATATAAATTAAAAACTGTTTATGTATTTACACGTTATCCTATGTTGGGTGATAAGTTACGAAAAGATGGTAAGTATAAAACTGGTATGATGGTATATGCTTGGTATGTTTTTGAAAGCACTTATACTGGAAAACCTATTATTGAATGGATTGATAATAATGCAGATGTGTTGAGCAAGAAGGATTTATAATAAGTTCTTCCTTGTATTATAAACTTTAATTTGGTATAATTATATTATGAATAAATTGAGATACTCAGAAATGTTTTACTCCCTCCAAGGAGAGGGAAGGTACGTTGGTGTGCCTTCTCTCTTTCTCCGTTTGTTTGGTTGTAACTTTGAGTGTGCTGGCTTTGGACAAGATAGAGATAAGTCCAAATGGTTAGACCACGATAGGATGCCACACAACCAAAATCATCCAGATGTAAAAGCTCTTGTCGATTTACCAGTCCCTCATATTGGTTGTGATAGTTCATTCAGTTGGAGCAACAAGTGGGCTCACCTGGCTAAGCATGAGGACATTGAAACAATTGTTAAGAAGATGGATATGGTTAAATGGTATGGGTGGAAGGGACCTGCTGGTGTTGGTGGAGATTTATCGCCGTGTACACTTCAGAATGATGGAGTTCATTTAGTCATTACAGGCGGAGAACCTTTACTCAAAGGATTCCAGCCTGCACTAAGAGAATTGATTTATCATCCTGAGGTGTACACGCGATTTGTAACTTTTGAAACTAATGGCACACAGATTTTTGCACCAGATAATTCTGTCGAGTTTA
>Ga0209657_1002209_pt1 | contig 11035 bp, 17 predicted proteins | sample SaaInlV_100m_DNA_FD_184650 | JGI IMG/M metagenome (GOLD analysis project Ga0209657, IMG submission 184650) | Marine microbial communities from expanding oxygen minimum zones in the Saanich Inlet - SI037_S3LV_100m_DNA (SPAdes) (version 2) | ecosystem: Environmental > Aquatic > Marine > Intertidal... | reverse complement strand
GTGGACAACGAGTACGATTCGGATGAGGAAGTAGTTTCTTCCTACAAACCTGGCGGGTTGGTCTATGAACCATCCGTGAAGTACACGAGGAAACCCGATGAAAATGAATTTAAAAGCGATGAGGATGAATTTAAAAGCGATGAGGATTCAAACTTCCTCACCGCAGGTGAGGAAGTAGTTTCTTCATACAAACCTGGCGGGTTGGTCTATTCAGCCAAAGAAGGTCGAAGAGAGTGGTACGAACAGGATTTAATAGAATGGGCTAAAAATCGTAAAGATTTTTACCAATACAGTTGCGAAACTTGCAAAAAGCGTTTTTTAGATGGAGAAATTTCCATTATTGAAGAAAAATTGGAAAGAGTGCAAGACAACAAAGAGTATTTGAACTACACTTTTGGCGTAAAGTGTGATTGTGTTTTCACTCATACAGTAAACATTTCAGGATCTAGGACTGTACCTGAACTAGAGCGGAAACAATGGAAAAAAAAGATAAAAGATCGGAACAACTCAAAAAAGGATTAGATATGAAGTACAGGAAGAAAGCGAATTAAGGCAGCATCTTTAATAGACTTTCTTAAAAAGCGTGCATGTTGTTGTAACCACGCTTTTTAGCCCACAATGCTAATTCGTAGACTTGCTGTGCCCTACGCATCACAATGTCTGGGTTGACACCTCCAGAGTAAACTTCTGGGCCTTTATATTCTTGATCACCCTTCCAGTCTTCTTCGCCTGGAACCATATCGCCCTTTTTTAAGGAACTTGGTTTCTTTTCTTGCATGTCTGCCCACATGCGTCTATCTGATTTGTCCATTCGTTCCCAAATCTTGATGATTTGATCGGCTGTGAACTGCCATCCATCCCACCCACCTTCTGTTTCTTGTCCCATTGACTGTCCTGTCATGGATTGCATGACCGCACCCATTGGGCTTGTTCCACCCGATCCTAGGCCGAAGACGCCGTTGAATACGGCTTCTGCTGAATCGAATCCCATATTTACGTCAGGTGGCATGTCTGCTGCCTTAATAAGTTCTGGGTCTAGTTTCACAGGTAGGCGAACAACTCTGATTGCTTGCATGTTGCCTTTGGCTTGATCTCTTAATCCGTCTAAATAACTTTCAGCGTTTTCTTCGCCACGTTCCTCGACTTGTTTGTCGTAGTAGTCTTGAAAGCTGTTCTTAATTATCTGTCCGGTCTTAATTCCCTTACCGTTTAGATATCTGATTGCATCGCCTACAATCTTGCCGATATTTTGGGCAGTAATTCCATCTGATTTGCCGCTCATACCGCCAACATAAAAATTCACCAATCCTTCTTTCTTGAATACATCATCGCCATCTGGCTCGATAGATCCGAAACCAATGGGGTGCTTGTAGTGGTAGTGAAGTTTATTTGTAAGCTCGTGGGAAAGTGCCAGTATATCCTCTGACTCTTTTGTTCTTTTGTCTGCCGGTATGTCTACTCCTACATCGACGCCTTCTTCAAGTATTTGAGTTTCTATTAACCATTGTCTAAAATTAATATTTTTCATAATTATCCGTTCCGACTATGTTATATTTTCAAAAAGAGGCTTAACTGCTTTGTGTATTTCTTCATCTCTCGTGAAGAATGATAATCCCAATCTTCTAAAATGCTCATTGGTGCTATGGTCTTGTACTGTCCAATAATCTCTATGATTAGAAAACACTTGTCTCAGCAAAACCGCTCCCCAAAACTTGCTTACGTGTGTAATAAATGTATCATGTGCCAGTATGGATTTAGTTTCGCTTTCTAGGAGAAGTTTGATCTCAGGTCCGACGCTGCTTATAGTGTGATCCCCATCTACAAATATAAAGTCAAATGATGGGTCGATGACTTCTACAGAGCGGCATTCTTTGATTGATACTTCTTTGGGGGATGATTTTGCCAATCGTATAACGTCTCGATCCATTCGCTTATCACATATCGTGAAATCGAATTCGGCTCTATTCTTCAATGCCGTTATAAATGCGGATGTTGAGTAGCCATTCAGGCAGCCTATTTCAAGAACGTTCTTGTGTAAGTTTAGCATCATCATTTGATAGATTAGATTTCTATACACAGGCCCCACGGAAAAAGATTTAGTTATTTGGGGGATTTTGTGTAATTGGTGCTTTAACATGGCACTCCTACGTTGTTAGAAAAGTCTTTTTTGAACTTTAGGAGTTTCTGGTGCTTTACCATCGATTGATAGTAACTCTCCGTGTTTTTTTGCTACGTTGAGAGCTTTTCCGTCCCATCCTTTTTGGATATAGAACCTGAACTGTTCTGATGGAGAGAGTTTTTTGCCTCTTCTGAGTCTTACAGGTTCTTTTACTGTGAAAAGTGGATCGACACCGTATTCATACTTTTTTCCACTAATATTGAACGTAACCCAAGCCATACCGGCATATTTGCCCGATCCTGCGTATTTGATGTCGTCTTGGGCTTCGTTCAGCCATTCGTTGAATGATTTCATGATATTATTGGACTAACTTCCCACCAACAAAAGAGCCATGGCTGACACCAGCATCTCGCATCTGATTATGTCTATTTCTCATTCGATTTATTTTATTTTGGATTAGTTGTCGTTGTATTTGTCCGTATCGTGACCCTCCGCTACGTCCACTACGTATATCCTGACGACTATGTGTTCCACCGCTATCACTTTGAACTTCAGTATCACTTTTTTTAGGTGATGTCACAGTTTGTGATTGCATAGCGTTATCATCTTGTTGTGCTGCTGCTGCTGAAACTGAATTTTGTAGAGCAGAATTAATGGCATCATTTGACGCTTTTTGCATCATACTGCCTGCTCCCAGTCCGGTAGCAGCCAAAGTGCCTGCCAAGGCAGCACCTTTACCCCACTTTTTCACTTTATCGAAGAATCCTGCTTCTAATAGAGCAACAAGTTGCTCTTGAGTAGGTTCGTCATAGCCTTCTTCGATAAGGATAGACTTAATAGCTTCTATGTCTTTTTCTTGTGCGTATTCGTTGAATGATTTCATGATTTCCTTTTACTAATTTCTATTCCAGAATTTTGCCGAAGCCGGACTTTGAGTTCTTCTTTTCCAATCAATCATCGATTCTCCCGGCCTTTTGCTAAGTGCGTCTCGCTGGTCGGCAGCGGCTTGTTGCATTTCTGCTCCCTCTGCATCAGAGATCCCCAAATCTGTGGACTCGTCCGCCTTGTAGTGGCTTGACTCGGCCATCAATCGTCCGAGTTGCGTCCGGTGAGACTCCACCACTTGGGTCATCTGCGTAGCGAACGTTTAAATCCCCGGTGTAGTGGCCGTCACCCTTGGGGGTAGTGTCGTGCCATTTTCCCTCACCAGCACCTTCTCCACCGCCAGCACCTTCTCCACCGCCAGCACCTTCTCCACCGCCAGCACCTTCTCCACCGCCAGCACCTAATGCATAAGCAGTACCCATAGCTGCACCAGTGGCACCTAACTTAGCTGCCTTGGCTAATCGAGGATTCTTTTCGGCCCACTTAGCCAACTTATCTCCTGCACCTGCCACGGCACCTCTCACTCCACCTTGTTTGTTCAAAGCGTCAACATTTTTCATTGCACCAGCAGCTTTTTGGAATTTATCACCAATCCAGCTTCTGGCTCCAGTCTTTTTGTTGCTCCCAATTTTTTCCCCTAGTCCTTGAGTTTTTTGAGCGATTCCGCCTTTCTCTTTTCTTACTTTTTCTTGAGCTTGTGTCCATTGTTGGTCAACTTTTTGGACTGGCTCATCCATTGTTGACAATGTTTTGTTTAGTTGAGTTGCAGTTGTCTTCACTGCGTCCAAATTTTGAACTCCACCCGACTTCTCCGCAGAACCTATAGAATTGACTAAATTTGCAACCGCTTGTTTTGCTTTTTGCAAAGCGGGAGTTACTTTTTGATTTTGTCCACCTTTAAACCAATTTTTCGCTTTCTCTCCAGCCTTGCCGCCAGCGTATCCACCAGCCATTGCGCCGGGAAGACCACCTACAGCAGCACCACCCAAGCCTCCGGCCAAAGCTAAAGGATTGAATTCAAGAAAAATTTCTGCCAGTTCATTAAGAGCTTCTGGATCTATATTTTTCTCAACAATCATGAGTGCCGTAGATTCATTTATGGACTTTATGTCTTTGTCTTGTGCGTATTCTTTAAATGATTTCATTTTTACCTTTCGAAGTTTAAAGTTGTTTTCTTAAGTCGGAACTTCCCATCCTCAAGTGATCGATGATTTTCTGCACCTGATGCTTTTTGTCCTTCTCGCTTCTGAACCTCTGCTTTAATAGTAACTCTTGTCAATCCGTCTTTTTCCTTAACGTTAACAATTTGAAATTTTCCAATAATCGATTCGGTTCCGGTGGTTATTCTATCTTTTACTAATTCATCATTTTTAACCAATGTCTCCGAATCTACTTTTCCACCAACAACGAATCTCCCAGCTTGTTCCAGTGCATCTTTGACTGCATCTTGAACGTTCAGCCCTATACCTTCCGCTGTAGTTGTTTTGAATGGCTGTTGCGTATTAACGTGAGCATAGTCAGCAGATTGGTCTGTGATGTCGTCCATGGATATATTCGTTTTATTGTTTACAATGACGCCATTGCCTCTCCTCGGAGAAAACGAGTTTCCTTGTTGTTTCCAATGACTTTCAACCGAGTTTGAATTGTGACGACTTGGTGTGATTGTGCGAATTCCCTGATCCTGTGCAGCAGCAGCGGCTCTGCTCGCATGAGTGGAAATGCGAATTCCTTGTGCATTAGCTTGTCCCATTCCAGCACCAGCTAATGCTCCTGCCAACAATGCTCCTTTAGCGGCTTTCCCTAACTTTGAGTCTTTTAGTCGATCTAGTATTCCTGCTTCTAATAGAGCAACAAGTTGCTCTTGAGTAGGTTCATCGTAGCCTTCTTCGATAAGGATAGACTTAATAGCTTCTATGTCTTTGTCTTGTGCGTATTCGTTGAATGATTTCATTAGATGTGATCCGATAGCTGTGTACCTCGCTTATATCTTGGGCAATTTTGGTTATCACATTCGGTTTCCCATTCTTCGTTGCCTGCCCCAGTGACCCCTCTTGATCTGGATCTTGCTTTTTCTCCACATTCTTCACAAGGATGTTCTTCCCAATCTGCGTCACCTTCTTCACCTTCAATAAGTCTAGCCCACTCTTTAAATGATTTCATTTTTTACTTTCCATTAAATAGGTCTTTGTTTTATATATCGTATACTTGTTTTATTTAGATTCTATAATCAACAATTACTGTGTCGCTAGAATCGGGGATATCGCTGAACGTGAAAGAAGTGGAATCTGTTTCAGAATAATCTGTATCTTTTAGTGCTCTAAGACCATTGTGATACACTTTTATCGATCCTGCCACATACGAACCAACCACGAATACCGTTGCGGTCCCATCTGCTTGAGGGGAGAGGTTCTCGTTTTCAACAAATTTAGAATCAACATAATTTTTGGTAGCAGCATCCTGAGCACTTGCTGGATCAGCAACACCTGTGATTAATTGATTTGTGCCGTCAATTGAAGCATTTAAATCTGTTTGTTCACCCAGATTAATTTTTGTTGGCATTTATTCTTCTCCCTTGGTTACCTATTTAGGTAAATTGGAAAAGAATTTCAACAAATGAAACGCCCCTTCCTTCGGAAGTGCCGTTTTTCCAATATTCATTCAATAAAGGCATAAAATGTTTGCTAAGTTTAAGCTTTTAACACCTGTGGTTATGGTTGTCATGTTTGTTTTAACAGTTTCGTCTGTACTTGTTCTAATGTCGAAGCTGAATCAGGCATATATCCATTCGCTTGATCAAACAATTTTACAAGAGTTAACAGAGGAAGAAATGTTGAATGAAAAACTGTTGTAGGAACAAGATTAAGTACCCCGATCAGACGAGTGCAGTTGCTTCTTTAATTTCTGCAAGGAAAAAAGGATTTTTAAACAAGCAACATCAAACATATATTTGCAGCATTTGTAATAAGTGGCATATAGGAAGAAGAAAAAACAAATGGAAAAAATAATAATGGTTTGAATAACTACTTATGAGTATGCATGGCGGCAATTTGCTCACCAACACACGTCTAGCAAGAAGGGAGACATAAATGAGATATAACATATTTCTCAGGTGGTGGCTATTTGCCACACTTATAGTGGTAGGAAGCATATTTTGTTGGAACTTAGGGGTTATTCATGAAATTTGGTTCAATGATTCTACTAAATTAAGCTTTTTAATTCTCGCAATCTGCGGGTTTCACACATTGTGGGCAGGAATGCAGTCTTTTTCAATTTCAAGAGAGTTGAAGCACAAACTTTTTAATGACAAATTGAAAACGATAGAAAGACATTCAGAAATCGGCTGGTTTGCCAGCGACATCTGTCTCAACGTAGGGATGATAGGAACTATTTGGGGTTTCATACAGATGTTAGGAGGATTCATTAACTGCGACGTATCAGACATTGAATCTGTACAAGGTTTGCTTACTGCTATTAGCGGAGGCATGTCTGTTGCTCTTTACACAACTCTAACAGGATTAATTTGCAGCCAGTTGCTCAAAGTTCAATTTTTCAACATTGACAATGCTTTAGAGTACTGTAAGTCCCTTGAAAAAAAGGAGTGAGATATGAAGAAGAGAGGAAAATATAATGCATATACTTCTTTTTTAGACTTGCTGTTTATAACTGTTCTTGGTTTTGCGGCAATGTTTTTCTTGGCTTTAATATTGATGAATCAAAAAACAACTACTGATTCAAAAATAACTCCAAAGGCAGATTTTATAATCACTGTTACTTGGCCAAAAGAATCTGGCGACGATGTAGATGCTTACTTAGAAGATCCATTAGGGCACTTGGTGTTCTTCCGCCGTAGAGAAGACGGATTGATGCACTTGGATCGTGATGACTTAGGAAAAAGAAACGACATCATACAAACTGATTTGGGTCCAATTGAGTATCAACTAAATCAAGAGATGATAACTGTACGTGGGATTATACCTGGCGAGTATACTATGGCAGTCCACATGTACCACAAGATGACAGAATCTGAGTATGGAAAGTATGAGGGCGATCATCCTGATCCTTCTAAGCCTACTGAGGTGACTGTTAAAATCGAAAAGATGAATCCGCATGTAAAGTTAATTGCACTAAAGAAAGTAAAACTAGAAAATAACGGAGATGAAGCTACCGTTCTAAGGTTTACTCTCGATAAGCAAGGAAAAGTTACAGAAATGAATGAACTGCCAAAACCAATTGCAAACAAGAAACTAGGGGGAGAGTAAAATGCCTATTTCAGGTAACGAGAACACAATAGGCATATCAATCGCCTTTATTATAATGATCGTAATAATGCTTTGGTTTATCATTGGCGGCAAAGGTCAGTGGTGGATGAAAGTTCCTCTCATTGGATTTGGTGTCTACATTAGTGTAGTCATTTGGTTTGCAATGAACGGCCTTCTTGGTTGGGCAACTCCTTCACAGCTTCCTGATAAATTCAGAGTTCACTGGATCGTTGTTGAAGAACCAGATGATGAAGAAAACAATGGAGGGATATATGTATGGGCTGATGATATATCCAAAAAGAAAGAAGAAGAAATTAAAGAATTGTCTTGGGCAGATAAATATATGAAACCTTATGTCTTACCTTTACACAATATGACAGACAATGGTCCAAGGGTTTACAAAATACCTTACAACAGAGAACTGCATAAACAGTCTAGAGATATACAGAAATTTCTGATGGAAGGCGGAGTTTACCGAGGAACCATGAAAGGTGAAGGATTGCCAGGTAAAGGTGGCCAAAAAGGTCAAGGACAAGGACAAGGCGAAGGAGGAGAAGGAAGAGACGGAAAAGGTAAAGGAAAAGGAAAAGGTCCTGGCGATATGAGCCAAGAACAAGTTCCTCACTTCTATCAACTTCCGCCTCCGAAGTTTCCGCCAAAAAATGAATTTATGAGTCAACCAGAACCGCAAAGACCTGAGTCTTTATGGGATTAGGAGAATAATGAAAACTTTTAAACAGTATATTGAAACATTCACAAGACACCCTCATACTGGACATGTTACTTGGAACGTTGAAGAAATAGGAAGCAACAGACCAAATGTTGACGGTCTTCCTGAAATAGAGGATGTGGCTTATGGAATCGACTACACAATGCAACCTGGCATGAGAGGACAAATTAGTCAAGCAGACTTCTCTCAACAAATGACTCCAGATGATCCAGATGAGTACGAAGTTAATGATATCGTACCCATATCAGTCAATGGGCAAAGGCTTGATGGAAACCACCCAATGCTACAAAAAGTAGATGCTAAACATTTAAATCTTATACTGCTAAAGTATTTTGATGACCATCTGTCTGAAGAAGCACATGACTATATTGTAGATCAAGATAAAGGCTAAAAACCTACACAGATATACGAAAATTTTGAGCGGGATTTTTTTAGGAGTCCCGCTCTTTTTTTATGTTTTAAGGTTTTTGACCCATGCTCCTAAGTTCCTGAATTTACAAAAATGTAACAAGGAAAAGAAAAGAGATATGTGTATTAGTATAGCAGGGGGGTACAGTAGACCTTATCTTCAAAAGGTTTTTCAAATTAATTAATTAATTTTAAAAAATGCAACAAGCATTTGAAAATTAAATTAATAACCCCGCCCTTCGGGGCGGGGTTTGAACCCGCAAGGAACTAGCCCTCATAGTTCCAATTGTCCCAAGCCTGTTCCTGACTCAGGCCACAAGCCGCATGACGGGCGAAGTGTTCCGCCATTCGCTCCGCACGATTCTCAGCATCGTGAGCAGGCTGAAGGATGCTACGGCCCGCACGAAGCTCGTCAGCGAAGTTTAGATCAATCATGCCACTGGTAAAGCATGACTTGCAGAACTTGCCGTAGGGCAAGGCACGGCCCGTCTTACCGTTAGGCTTGACAGTCTTGACGGTGTGGCACGTATCGCCCCACACCATGAGAGCATCGCAGCATGAGCATTTAGCGTAACGGTTTGCACCGGAAGCAGAAACCAACTGGACAAGAACAACAGTAGCAGGAACAACAGCCATGATAACAACCTGAGTGAGTGAGTGAGTGACTGACGACTCGTTGTCGCCACACCCTAATAAGTAAACCTTATCTTTGTCGCTTACAAGCATTTAATTAATAACCCCGCCCCGAAGGGCGGGGTTTGAACCCATAGTGTTCTATATCTTTTCTGTCATTATTAGATCGTAGAGTTCGAGCAAAGCGTAATCCTCCACCCATCGATTCGCCGCTTTCGCCTTGTCTACTTCCAAGTGGTATTTGATCTGTTTACGCAAATCTTCATTTGCTTTCTTCGTAACGTACAAGGTCAATTCTTCGTCCGAAGGTCGCCATACTCGCTGTTTGATCCCCTCCAGGCGACGTTGGAGCGTCTCACTTCCAGCGATAGCATCCAACTCATGTTGCGTGAAATTTTCACGCAACACAGCGGTATACATCCGCTCTAAGTTTACGTTTACGGAAGCAGCAGCAGCAGCAGTAGCAGGAACAACAGCCATGATAAACAACCCTGAGTGAGGTGAGTGACAGGCGACTCGTTGTCGCCACACCCTAATAAGTAAACCTTATCTTTGCCGCTTAAAAAAAAAAGGGGGTTTCCCCCCTGCGGCTTACGCCGCCGCCTTGCGTTCAACGCAAGCGGTGATTCTCCAGATGGAGCTACCGCCACAACTTGAAGCCATTGCGGCGATGTTGCGCCTGCACAGGGAATCCACCAGTTCGGCGGCAGTGATGCCGCCCTTTCGGGCTTCATCAATCTCAAACACGATTGACCCTGCCTTACGGCAAGCCATTACCTTGCCTTCGATGAATGCGGCTTGTGCCATGTTTTTGCGAGAGTTAATACGCATAGTGTAGATCCCTGAGTGAGTGAGCGTGACTGGCGACTCGTTGTCGCCACACCCTAATAAGTAAACCTTATCTTTGTCGCTTAAAAAAAAGCGAACGATCAGGGGCTTTGACTCTTGAAACCGTAAACCTTTGCCTACTTTATTCATTGCTTACCTGCGGGATATGGCCATCTTTCGCACAGGTGCTATCATGAATGTTTCGGTAAAGACAGAGGAAGCGGCTCCCTAGTCAAAAACCCTGATCGTCCACGCCGCTGCTGTTGGGCGGCTCGACTCGACCAGTCGTTGTCGGCTCGCTGCCAACACCCTTATAAGTAAACCTTATCTTTGCCGCTGCCAACACCCTAATAAGTAAACCTTATCTTTGTCGCTTAAAAAAAAATTCTCACCCCGAAGGGTGAGAATTAAATTCCCTATGCCATTTCGTATCGTTCACTATTTACAGTGATCGAAGTAATACTATCCAACCGATAGTCTCTTAAAATCACTTCCTTATCAACACCTTGCCGACCGGCTTTCTTCACTGGAAGATATGGCTGAATGTTTTGAGAAGGAACGATTGTTCCATCGGGCATTTCATAGTGGTAACCTAGGCTACGTTCTACCTTTAATTCAAGGTAGACGTTCGTTTTGTGGTCAACGAACGGGCTAATGTTTCCACTAGCCAACAATCGACGTTCACCCCATTGTCTAGGTTCCGCAATAAAATCGTTCGCCTTATCTTCCCGTGTTCGTTGATTGTTCACTGAATTGGAATATATCCAATTCACAATCCCGTTGACACGAGAAACCTTGACTGCACCAAGGTAAGGGTTGATTTCACCCGTTTCCCGATGCTTCTTGACCATTCTAGGGTCGGTAGCGGATTCGATTGTGACGAAGGTAGCCCCTTTCAGTCCGGCAATAACATCTTCCAACGCTTGAGTGTTTCGCAAAGTAGCCATGTTTCGTTTCCTGAATGAGTGAGTGAGTGACTGACGACTCGTTGTCGCCACACCCTAATAAGTAAACCTTATCTTTGCCCTTGTTAGCCCTTGTTAGCCCTTGTTAGTAAACCTTATCTTGTTACCTAAAAGACACCCCGCCCTTTCGGGCGGGGAGTCGCTCACTCATTCAAATTAGGTTTTTAATATGATCTTCTACATGACCTAAAAACAGGTTCGTACCGCC
>Ga0209657_1002194_pt1 | contig 11098 bp, 9 predicted proteins | sample SaaInlV_100m_DNA_FD_184650 | JGI IMG/M metagenome (GOLD analysis project Ga0209657, IMG submission 184650) | Marine microbial communities from expanding oxygen minimum zones in the Saanich Inlet - SI037_S3LV_100m_DNA (SPAdes) (version 2) | ecosystem: Environmental > Aquatic > Marine > Intertidal... | reverse complement strand
GGGACCTAGAGGCAAAATGCCAACACCTGTTCCATTTAATGCACCTATAGAATCATTCCTAAGTAGATTCAAGACTTCAATCAGAGTTAGAGTGAAAAATTCACTTTCAATCTCATGTAAAATAGGCGATACAACTATGGATGAACATCAAGTAGCTGCAAATGCAATGGCAGTAATTAACAATTTGAAAACTAAATTTCCAAATGGAGATAAAAATATTAGAAAATACATGGTTAAAACAACTATGGGTAAAGCTGCAAAACTAGTGCACAAGGTGACAAAGTAAAATGCATGAGAATAGAACTGCATATCCAAAAAAGAAAACACAAATGTATCAACAGCTACAAGAGCTTCCAAAAAAATATACAGTAATGGCACTTGTTAGAATGGAAAAGGTTAGAGGTTCACAATTATTACCATTAAGAAAAAAACTTCAAGGTGAAGTTGAAATTGTTAGTATTAAAGATAAAGTTGCAAAACTTGCTTTTGCTAAAGCTGGAATTACAGGCATAGATAAATTATCTGAAAAAGTTACAGGTCAATGTGTTTTCATGTTTACCAATATGTCCCCATTCAAACTTAACGTTCTATTAGGAAAGAACAAAGTCATGCTATTTGCAAGAGGTGGAGATACTGCAAGCATGGATGTTGTAATCCCACCAAAGAATACAGGAATTGCTCCAGGGCCAATGTTAACTGACTTTAAAGAAAATGGAATTGCAACAAAGATTGATCAAGGTACAATCTGGATTATGAAAGAAACAATACCAGTAAAGAAAGGAGAGCCAATATCTGAAAAACTCGCTGGACTTTTAGCTAAATTAGACATTAAAGCAATCGAGGCAGGTATAGTTTTGAACGCTGCATTAGAAGAAGGTTTAGTCTATCAACAAGAAGAGATGATTATCGATGTTGAGAAATTCAGAAATGATTTGGCTCAAGCTCATCAACAAGCAATCTCACTTTCAATCGAAGCAGCATATATCACTGCAGACAACATTGAACAAATTTTGTCCAAAGCAGCTCAATCTGCACGTTCTGTTTCTACCGAAGCAGGATATCTAACAGAAGATACCAAAGAACAAGTATTACAAAAGGCTCATGGTCAAGCACAAGGTGTAGCCTCAAAAGCAAAAGACTACACACCAGCATAAATTAACTGCTTTTTACTTTAGGCAAATTCCAATTATACTTCATTGCAACCATTCTAAGTCCAGTAGCCAATAACAATCCACAAATTGTTCCAGCATAGATGTCATTTGTCAGAAATATTACTAGATAAAACACTGAAGCACCCAAAAAACTAGCAGAGGCATACAACTCTTTTACAAATACTATAGGGGTTTGACTAACAAAAACATCACGAAGTATGCCTCCACCAATTGCAGTAAGCATGCCAGATAACACAATTACAAGGAAGTTCATTCCAAACATGTTATAGGCAAATGTAGCACCGATTACAGTAAAAACCCCAAGTCCAATGGCATCAAATTTTAGAAATACATTCCAATGTTTCTTCATTTTTGAGTGTAAAAGGAAAATTATGATTGCAGATGCTACTGTAATTATAACATAAGATGGATCAATTAGGGAGTTAGGAAGAGATTTTCCAAGTATTACATCACGTATTGTACCACCTGCAACACCAGTTATTGTCGCAAGAATTATTATTCCAACAATGTCTGCTTTGTGTTCAATGGCCTTGAATGCACCAGTTACAGCAAATGCCATGGTACCAAATAGATCTAAAATATAAATAAAAAATTCAATTGACAAAGTTGAATCTGCCAAGACAATTAGAATAAAAAATAGTTACTAATAACGTTAAGAAAGTTCTGGGCTTAATTTAGCCAAATAGAGAGGATAATCCTTCCATTGCTGCCTCTTCCTGTTTTTCACTTGGTGGCTCTGCTTTCTTTTCTTTCTTGTCGTCGCCACCGGCTGCTTCTGCTGCTGGTGCTGCTGCTGCAACTGCTACAGGTGCTGCTTTGATAGCGTCTTCAATATTAACATCAGCCAATGATGCTACAAGTGCTTTGACTTGCGCTTCGTTAACTTCTGCGCCAGTTGCTTTAACTACGCTTGCAACGTTTGCTTCGTTGACTTCTTTCTCTAGTTTGTGCAACATTAAGGCAGCGTAAACATATTCCATGTACAAAAAAGCCGTTAGGCATAATAAAAAGCTATCAAAAATTGTCTCAGATCAGGATCTTTAGGCTTCGACAAACAGAATAGAGGTTTTTCTTTAATTCCTTATCATAAAGATTCTCCATTTTCTGTTTTAGGATTCTTCTTGCATGTTCTTGTTCAGAGCCTTCTGGAAGAGATAGTACATTGTTGATTAATTCAGATAATGATTCTCTTATCCATCCATCAAAGATAGTAAAGACTTTTTTTGAGATAAATTCAACTTTATCAGAGCTAATATCTAGAACTTCTGTAAAGTTTTCATATTCAATTCTATAAATTAATGCAAAAATACAATTTTCAGAGGTAGGATTAGTGAGGATTTCTTTTGAACGAGGACCTGCTTTTCCTTGAGAAACTTTATTTTTTAATCCAATTGGATTGACAAAAAAACCATTTACACCTATTTTATTTCCGTCTACTCCAGTAACGGTTCCAAATATGATATTGTTGTAATCACCATCATCTTTTCTTGAAGTAAATACAAAATCTCCCTCTTTTACTTCACCTTTTTTTCTTCCGAACATAAAATGTTTCTACATTTTTCTATATTTAACGGTTGAATCGACAGTCCTTAATATCGGCACTAGGTCAAAAATTTAGTGAATAAAAAAGAGATTCTTGAGAAATTTTCAGCAGACCCTCAGAGATATTATAATGTGAATCTTTTTGAAGATCAAGGATTCGAACGTAAATCATGTAATGAGTGTGGTAGATTCTTTTGGACATTAGATTCAGAGAGAGTAAATTGTCCAGATCATTCTGATGATACGTATTCATTCATTGGAGACCCACCTACATCAAAAAGATTTGATTACACACAATCATGGAAAGAGGTTGAATCGTTTTTTGTAAAAAATAATCACACATCAATTAATAGATATCCAGTTGTGTGTAGATGGCGAGATGATCTTTATTTTACAATTGCATCAATTGTTGATTTTCAAAGAGTTATGGGAAGTAAAGTTGTATTTGAATTTCCTGCAAATCCACTTGTTGTTCCACAAACATGTTTAAGATTCAAGGATTTAGAAAATGTAGGAGTAACTGGTAGACACTTTTCATCATTTTGTATGATAGGACAACATAGTATTCCAAATGAAAATGGTTACTGGAAAGACGAATGTGTTAATCTTGATTTTAATTTATTGACACAACAATTTGGAATTGCAAAAAAAGAAATTACATTTGTAGAAGATGTGTGGGAAGGAGGAGGTTCTTTTGGTTCATCATTAGAATATTTTGTAAGAGGTTTAGAACTTGGTAATGCAGTGTTTACAGAATTTCAAGGTGATCTTTCAAATTACAAAACACTTGATCAAAGAATAATCGACATGGGTGCAGGTCTTGAAAGATTTGCATGGATTACAATGGGAACACCTACAGCGTATGATTGTTGTTTTGGACCAATTACACAGAAATTAATTCAAAAAACAGGAATAGATACTGATTCTTCAGTACTAGTACCATATTTCACGGAAATAGCAAAGAATCTGGAGTTGTATGATGATTTATCCAAAGTAAGGAAAAATGCTATCAAAACAACAGGATTATCTGATGAACAAATTAATCGTATTATTACTCCATTAGAGGGAATTTATCTAATAATTGATCATATCAGAACACTAATCTTTGCAATTTCAGATGGTGCACTTCCTAGTAATGTGGGAGGAGGATATAATCTTCGAATAATGCTGAGAAGAATTGTTTCAACCATGGACAGATTGAAATTAAAATTTGATTTGGATGAAATAATAGACATACAAATTGATTATTTGAAAAATACATATCCAGAATTAGAAAAAACTAGAGAAGATGTTAAAGAAATAATATCAATTGAAACAGGAAGATATGATAGTTCAAAACAAAGAATGCAGAAAATTGTTAGTAAATTAGATACAGAACCAAAGGTTGAAGATTTGATAACGCTTTACGAATCAGATGGAGTTACACCAGAATATCTGAAAGAAATGAAAGTGATATCAGAGATTCCATCAACATTTTATGCAAAACTTTCTGATTTGCACCAATCTAAAAAACAAAAAGAACAAGTAAACTTACCATTAGAAGGAATTCCAGATACAGAACTTTTATTCTATGGAGACGATCCAAGAGAATTTGATGCAAAAGTTTTGAAATCATTTAAAAATTTTGTCATTTTAGATAAAACTGCATTTTATGCAAGAGGAGGTGGTCAAGAACCAGATCATGGAGACATCGGAGGTCAAGAAATCATAGACATTACAAAACATGGAAACATTGTACTTCATGAAATAAAAGGAAATGTCCCAAAAGAAGGAGATACAGTTTCTTGTACAGTAGATGGAAAGAGAAGAGATGGGATTACAAAAAATCATACAAGTACACACATTATCAATACTTCAGCAAGAAGTGTTCTAGGTTCATGGGTATGGCAACACTCGGCATTCAAAGAAGAGGATCATGCAAGACTTGACATTACACATCATTCTGCATTAACAAATGATGATGTTAAAAGAATTGAAGATGCAGCTAATTCAATTATTGAAAAATCCATACCAGTAAAAATAGAAAATTTTGAACGTGGTACTGCAGAACAAAAATATGGATTTAGAATTTATCAGGGTGGAGTTGTTCCTGTAAAATCAGTCAGAATTGTGTCAATAGGTGATTTAGACATAGAAGCATGTGGTGGAACACATGTAGCGAATACTTCAGATATCGAACAGATTAAGATTACAAAAACAAAAAGGATTCAGGATGGAGTTGTAAGAATTGAGTTTGTTTCAGGAGATAGTGCCAAAGAATTTGTAAAAAAGAAACAACATGATTCAGAAAGTAAAGAAAAAGAAGTAAAATTAAAAGAACAAGAAAAAGAAAAAAGAATAGAACAAAAACAACTTGCTAAAGAAAGAATACCAGTTATAGCAAAATCACTATTGGAATGTAAACAAGGAACAATTACCATAGATAACATTACAATGGAATTAGCAGGTTCAGGTAAAGCAAACTTTTGTTATTCGACAAGCGATAACTATGATGATGTTTTTCATATTGGATTGGGTGAAGCTCTCTGTAAGGCAGATCCTAAATTGGTGTATTGTGGATTATTTGAACAGGGGGAGAAGATCCGAGCAATAGTTTACGCAGGAGAAGATATCTCAAAAGAGAAGAGTGCAGGAGAAATCGTCAAGCGTATTTCTCAAATTTTAGGAGGTGCAGGAGGAGGAAGTCCAAAATTTGCTCAAGGAGGAGGAATCGATAAATCAAAGAAAGAAGATGCAATTAAAAATGCGAAGTCCATGATTATCGAATAGGTAAACAAGATGGAAATAAACTGGAATCAATTAGATGAAAAATGGAGAAATAAGTGGCATGAATCTAAAGATTTTGAAACCAATCCTAATGATAAACCAAAAAAATTCATTACAGTTGCATACCCATATCCAAATTCACCTCAACACATAGGGCATGGGCGAACATACACACTAGCCGATGTCCATGCAAGATTTTACAGAATGAAAGGATACAATGTATTATTCCCAATGGGATTTCATTACACTGGAACTCCAGTTCTTGGAATGGCAAAAAGAATTCAAGCAGGGGAAAAAGAGATACTTGATGGATTACGAAACATATACCATGTTCCAGAAGATGCAATCAAATCATTTGTTGAACCAATTAAAATTGCAGACTATTTCCATGAAGAAATAAAATCAGGAATGATAGAAATGGGCTATTCCATTGATTGGAGACGGGAATTTACAACCATAGTTCCAGGTTATCAGAAGTTTATTGAATGGCAGATTACCACTTTACGAGATAATGATAGAATTATTCAGGGATCTCATCCAGTTGGATGGTGTCCAGTTGACCAAAACCCAGTATCACAACATGACACAATGGGTGATGTTGAACCAAAAATTGATGATAAAAACTACCTTGTAAAATTCAGATTAGATGAATATGTATTTCCAATTACAACATTAAGACCTGAGACAATTTTTGGTATTACAAATCTCTGGGTCAATCCAAATACAATATACAAAAAAATTAAAGTGGATGACGAAAAGTGGATTGTTTCACAAGAGTGTGCAAAAAAATTAGAATTTTTTGGAAAAGAAATTGTAATCGAAGGTGACATCAAAGGAAAAGATCTAATAGGTAAATTTGTAAAAGCACCACATACAGAACAAGAAATTCCAATTTTTGAAGCAGAGTTTGTGGAGTCAGGAATGGGAACAGGTTTGGTAATGTCAGTACCAGCACACGCACCTAAAGACTATCAAGCATTGATGGATTTAAAATTAAAAAATCACGAGTTAGCATCTAAAATTGAACCAGTACCAATCATAGTAACAGAAGGGTATGGTGAAATTCCAGCAAAAGATGTATGTGAAAAATTAGGAGTTACTGATCAAATAGATACAAAATTAGAAAAAGCAACTGAAGAGTTGTATCTTAAGGAATACACTAATGGAAAATTAAATGAAAAATGCGGAGATTTTGTAAATGAGAAAGTGGAATTTGGACGGAACAAGGTTAAGGATTGGTTAGAAAGTAAAAACCAATTAGAGACATTTCCTACTCTTCTAAATGCTCCAATTAGATGTCGATGTGGAGCAGAATGTGTTGTGAAAATATTGAACAACCAATGGTTCCTCAATTATGGAGATGAAGAATGGAAAAAAATTGCAAGAAGTTGTCTAGACAGTATGAATATTCTTCCAAATAAAATCAAAACAGAATTTCATGATGTAATTAATTGGTTACACGAGCGAGCATGTGCAAGACAACAAGGACTCGGAACTAAACTTCCATGGGATAAGGACTGGATTGTTGAATCATTGTCAGACAGTGTTATTTACATGGCATATTACACACTATCACGATTTGTAAATGATGGAACAGTAGAAGCAGATAATCTCACCAAAGAATTCTTTGACTATGTTTTCTTAGATAAGGGAGAATTAGGAGCAGTTGTAAGTTCTTCCAACCTCAGTGAAGACATTATTAATACAATGAAAAAAGAATTTCAGTATTTCTATCCAGTAGATGCAAGGCATTCAGGTCGTGATTTAGTACAGAATCACTTGTCATTTTTTGTTTTGAATCATGCTGCAATCTTTGAGAAAAAATTATGGCCAAAGGAAATTGTTGTTAATGGTTCTGTCATGATGGATGGAGCTAAAATGTCTAAGAGTATGGGAAATATTATTCCACTTCGTACAGCTATACGAGATCATGGTGCAGACCCAATTAGATTAGCAATAATTTCATCAGCTGAGTTACTACAAGATGCCGATTTTAATATGGAATCAGTTTCAGGTATCAAAAGTAAGTTAGAGTCACTATTAGACGAGTGCTCCACGCTAAAAAAAGGTGAAATTGGTGATTTACAAACAGAAGACAAGTGGATTTTATCTAAAACTCAAAGCAAGATTGCAGAAGTTACAGAAGCTGTAGAAAAAATGAGACTGAGAGAAGCATTACATGATATTTTATTTACATTTGAGAGTGATTTGAGCTGGTACCAAAAAAGAATTCAAGCTAAAGAAAGAAAGAACGTTTCAGGTATTTTGCATCAGATTAATTCATCTAGAGTTGCAATGCTTTCTCCATTTGCACCACATGTAGCAGAAGAGATGTGGGAAAAATTAGGAAACACCGAACCAGTATCAAAATCATCTTGGCCAGAATATTCTTCAGATAAAGTTGATAAAAGTATAATTCAATCTGAGGAATTGTTAAAATCAACTATCGAAGATATTGCAAATATTCTTAAAGTTACAAAAATCAATCCACAAAAAATTGTAATATATACAAATTCAGATAGCATGAAATCAAAAATTTATCGAAAAATTTTGAGTGTGATGGTAGGAGGTCAAAACAATATGGGAGTTGTCATGAAAGAATTAATTGCAGACCCTGAAACTACTGATGCTAAAAAAATGCCAGACTACGTTCAAAAAGTGATCAAAGACTTACATTCAGAATCAGAGTCAATCAAAAAAATGAAACTTGAATCAGAATCATTTAATGAAAAAGAATTTTTGTTATCAGAATTATCTAGTATTGGACGAAAAGAGTTTGGAGTAGAGATTCAAGTGTATTCTGAATCAGATGATGATGTTTATGATCCTAAAGGAAAAGCAAGACATGCAAGGCCATACAAACCAGCAATTTTGATTGAATAAAACTGGAATTGTATTTATTAGGTTAGGCACTAACTAGATCAAATGAAAATTGCAGTTATGGGAATGGGTGTTGCAGGAAGTTATCTCATGGCTAGATTAAAAAATTCTGAACATGAAGTTGTGGGATATGAAAGAATGCCTGTAGAAAGACACGATTCTATTTGTGCATGGGGTACAATAAAAGAAGAATTAACTAATTTTTGTAAAAAAACAGGTAGAAATTTTGATGATTTCTTAATTCACGATGGAAAACAAATGCACGTCAAAATGAACAATGATGTAAAATTTGATATTGGTTTGAAGGGACTTTGTACTTACAATAAACTTGGATTGATAAAAGATTTCATAAAAGATTGTAATGTGATTTATGGTAAAGCTCCACGATTAGAGGAGATTGAAAACGAGTATGACATGATAGTCGATTGTACAGGATTTAACAGAAGTTACCTGCCAAAAATGGAACAGGATTTCTATTTACCAACATATGAGTATAAAGTTGAATATGAAAATGGCGTACCTTATGATGATTTTTACATTGAACCATTCCCAGGTATGTCTGGATATTTCTGGTATTTTCCATTGGGAGAAAAATATGCACATATTGGTGCAGGAGATTATAATAAAAAACACATCAAAGCAACAGACGAATTTCTTGAAAAACATGGAGGAAAAGTTATTGCAACCAAAGGACGTCCGATTAGATTAGCAACACCAGACAGATGCAAGCCATATTATTCCGGAAAAGTTGTAGGTGTTGGAGAATCAATTGGAACAGTTTATGCATTATTAGGAGAAGGAATTATCCCATCCATGCAATGTGTAGAAATTTTCTTAAAAAATATGCATGATTTCAAAGCATATGAAAAAGCAATTGAGAAACACTATAGTGTTTATGCCAAAGTGTTTAATTTTGTAAGAGCAAAAATTCGTAATGATTTTAATTTCTTGAAAGCATTACCAGACTTTATAGCAATATTCAGATACATGAAAAAGAATGAAGACAGATTTGGAATGCATATTAAAATTTCAGATTTGTTGAAAGTGGCAAAAGCCTAAGACATACTAAGAGAACCAAAACCTTCTTTCAAAGTTCTACTTGATTTCATATTATAATCATAAATTATTGTAGAATAATCATCTAGAACTTCTTTCATGGAATCAAGTGAATCAGAAAGATAGAATCCAGGACAATCTCCAGTAAATTGAAATGTCGCATGAACACGTGCACGTCCTTTTTCATTTTGTGCCCATGTTGAAAATGGATACATGTAACAGACACCTGGACGTGTAGGATGAATTCCACATCCACCCTCCCCGTCTAAAAATCTACATGAAATATGTGTACCATCATCATCTTCAGTTTCATCTGTTTTTCTTTTTAGATTAACATTTGTCATTACAGAGAATCCACCAGATGGGGTAGGCTCATCATGAGTTGCAATTAGAGTTTCATTTTTTACAAACTCAGATATTTTTTGATATTTCAAACCTTGACCGATTTGAATTAAATCGTCAGAAGTTAGTGGTAAACGCCCTTGTCTATCACAACAATTATGACAATCAGGCCAATAACACTTCCATAAAATATATTTTTTTTCTTTTGGTAAATATGGAATATGAAATATAACATCTTTTACAGTCAATGCAAAATCTGTAACATCAGTATATTTTCCTAGAACAAAATCATGTAGGATTGGATCAACATCCCAATCTTTTTCAAGTAAATCTAAAGACTCTTGAATTTCTTTTTGAGACATTATTTCTTATATTCATAAAGTTTGATATTATAATGTTGAGTGAAAAAGGTAAATATGCATCAGCAACCGAAAACAGAAGATTTGTGTGGAAAGAAATCGTATGGCCACTCATTATACAAATTAACAGTGCTGAATTTACTTTAGCACAATATCAGAAAAAACGTGATGAAATATGCGTAAAATATGGAATCACTGTAAATGCATTATCAAGGGGATTAGCATCATTGCTTCAGAGAGGATTACTTTACAAAGAAAATCAATCATACTTTATTCATTATAGATTAATTCCATACATGCGATTAAAAGCAGAAGTTGATTATGGGACAGCTCTACATGAGATTAAGATCAGATGAATTCTACAATAATAAATATATTCAAACATTTTGTAATTTTAGATATAGCCCGGTAGTGTAGCGGCAAGCATAGGGGCCCCTGGAGCCTTTGACCTCGGTTCGAGTCCGGGCCGGGCTACTGTAACTTAATTTTATAGAAAATGAGGTACTTTAGAAATGAAATACTAAGAAAATATTGGCTATTATCTTGAAGCTTGTGCAACTCTTTCTAACTCATTCTTCTTTTTTACAGAAGGAGCAGAAGGATCATTGTTTGCAGCCAATATCAAATGTTCTGCAATATATTCCTCAATCGGTTTTGGATTTGAGAAAGTTGCTTCTTTAATTGCATCTGCAATGAATCTTAATGCTAAGTCAACACGACGTATTGGTGCAACATCAACTGAAACATGATAAACAGTTCCACCGTAAACAATTCTAGTTGTATCTTCATTTGGTGCAGAATTCTCAACTGCACGAACCAATATTTCTACAGGATTTTGACCAGTTTTTAGATTGATAATTTCAAATGCAAGTTTGATTATGTTTAGTGAATGTTGTTTTTTACCACCTTGTCTTCCAGTGTTTTTTGCATATTTTTTACCAAAATGCATTAGTTTGTTTGCTAATCTCTCTACAATGTGAA
>Ga0209657_1002184_pt1 | contig 11123 bp, 9 predicted proteins | sample SaaInlV_100m_DNA_FD_184650 | JGI IMG/M metagenome (GOLD analysis project Ga0209657, IMG submission 184650) | Marine microbial communities from expanding oxygen minimum zones in the Saanich Inlet - SI037_S3LV_100m_DNA (SPAdes) (version 2) | ecosystem: Environmental > Aquatic > Marine > Intertidal... | reverse complement strand
TGAGCGTGCCCTGGCCGCCACGAGCATTCCCACCCATTGGAAGCAAATCAACGATCTCGCCTGGTTGGTCGAGGCGGCAGCGGTATTGAAACTGCCCGCCACGACCGCCACCGCAGATGCCGATCTTGCGACACTGGCCCGAACGCTGCTCGATGCGGTGGAACAATCGGACCGGGTCGTACACCGCTGCCTGGAGGAGGGTGGTCGTCCCGACGGATCACTGGGTCCGGAACAGTCTGGCACCTGGGCCTACACCTGTGGCGGATTGCACCTCTTCTCTGCGCTGGTCGAGTCGGTCGGAGCGGGCTATCTGACCGCTGCAGATCGACTGCGCTTGATCGATGGATTGTTACTGACGACCCGGCGCGTCTCCTGGGAACTGCAGTTTCGACTCGACGAGGAGCAGCGAGCGCTGGCGGCAGGAGTCTCCCCTCGCCGAGCGGCGCGCCACGCGCTGTTGGCGCGCATGAAATTGGCGGGGCATGGGCTCGACCTCTTCGGTCGCTGTCGTGCCCTCGGCCTGCTCAGCGCCCAGCAGGTCGAGATCGCTGTCGAGCAAAGCCTGGAGGCGGCGAGCCAGATCCAGACTCGCCTCCTCGAGGTGGTGGATCCGCAGGGGAAATTGCTCTCGGCGCAAACCGAGGCGCAGGATCGAGAGACCTGGGAACGAACTTTTGGGGATGGTTGTCACCTGTTACGTGGATTGATGATCTGGCAGAGCAACTCGGCTCGTCCTTGACCGGAAGAAGGGTCAGGATGGTGTTGAGTCCCTTGCTCGCGACCATCTTCGCGACCAGTATCAGCGCAGTTTCCTGACCTGGGCAGGACCAACCGGAGAGGATGACGATGGGTATCGGATCGAACAGGATCTCCAGTATAGGCACCTATGCGATGGCCGCCGTTCGCCAACGCACCGAGCAACTACGGGCCAAGGGGCTCCATCCGGTCGACTTTGGCATGGGTGATCCTTCGGCAGCGACTCCCGAGTTCATTCGTCGCGCCTGTGCCGAGGGGATCGAGCGACATGCCACCAGTGGCTATCCACCCTTTGCCGGTAGTCAGCCTTTTCGCCAGGCTGTGACCGATTGGTTTGAAGGTCGTTTTGGCGTCTCGATCGATGGAGAAACTGAAATCGTTTCGTCGGTCGGTTCCAAGGAATCGATTTTCCATCTGCCGGAAGCTTTGCTCAATCCTGGCGATGTGGCGATTTGTCCCGATCCCGGTTACCCGCCCTATGGCGGTGGAACCTTGTTTGCCGAAGGGGTGCCTTATTACACGCCGATCCAGAAAGCGACGGACTTCTTGCCGGATCTCGATTCGATTCCGGATGAAATCGCAGAACGAGCCAAGATCTTCTGGTTGACGACACCTTCGAGCCCCTCGGGTCGGGTCGCTTCGCCACAGTTTCTGAAACGGTGGGTGCAGTGGTGCCGTGATCGCAACATCATCGCCTGTAGTGACGAGGCCTACTCCGAGATCTACTTCGACGAGCCGCCCCATTCGGCGCTCGAGGAAGGCAAAGAAGGAGTGCTGGTCTTCAACTCTCTCTCGAAACGATCAGCGATGACCGGATACCGAGTGGGGTGGGTTGCCGGTGATCCTGAAGTGATCGCGCTCTATCGTAAGCTGAAGGCCAATATCGATACGGGAACTCCCTGGTTCATCCAGGAAGCCGCCATCGCCGCTTATTCGGACGAGTCGCATGTGGTCGAGATGAGAGCGGGCTATCGAAAGCGACGCGATCTGTTCGTGGCGGCATTTGAACAGGCCGGACTGCCAAGAAGTGAGCCGGAGGCGAGTCTCTATGTGTGGCAAAGAGCGCCGGAAGGAATCACCAGTACACAGCTGTCGGAGGCGTTGCTCGATGAAAAGATTCTGGCCGTGACGATCCCTTCGGCGGCGCTGGTCGGGGATCCGGATCAACACGGTCCGGGGGAGCAATTTGTTCGTCTCTCGATGGTCGCGACCTGGGAAGATAGCGAAAGAATCGCTGCCGCCATCTCGCAACATTTAAAACTGGGATAAATAGATTCGTGACGAAATCTCATTCAAGCATGCTTCCGGTCCGAGTGATGGTTCATGACTCGATGCAAGAGGGCTACATTTATCAGCGGACAGTCGCCGTGGGGAAGAAGTTCGATCCTGAATTTGAACCGGAACTGACACCTCGACAGATGCTGGAACTGGGGGTTTTCGGTGGCTGTTACATGACCGATTGTCGCGACGAGTTCCCGGACTCGTGGTTTCGAAAGGCCAAGTTGTCGCCCGGGATTCCCGATCCTCAACTCAATTTTTTCAAGATTCGTGCCTCGCAGCCTCTACGCGAATGGTATGTCCGTGGCTGGATAGATGAGAATGATCCGCGCGGTTGGTTCCAGTGGTATTGCAGGTACTACATGGGGCGTCGTGGCGAAGATGACGCCCGACAGATTCGTCGTTGGCGACAGATGCGTCGTCATCGTAGTCAGGTGGTCAAGAACTGCGGCCCGGGAGACCTGGATTGTCGTCCCCGCCAACGACAGGCACTTCTTCACTGGGCCTATGATTCGCGCCAGTTCTGATGGAGTTGGAGCCGCAACTCAGTGATCGGGTTGGTCCTTGAGGGTCAATTGGCGCAGCAATTCGCGGCTCGCTTCCAGTACTTCTGGGTGTGCTAGCGGTTCGAGCGAGTCGAGTAGTTCCTTCAGTTCGGACGCTTTTACGCCGGTTCGTAATGCGCCGCGAAGATGGGAGTGCAAGGGACTCATTCGCCCCTGTCCGATCAGCGATGCGACCGCCAGTGACTCGATCTGCGCGGCATCCAACCACGAAGAGTCCATCACCGTCCGGTAGGCGAACTGCTCGATCCAGGTTTCGAGGTCGGGGTGTCGCTTTCGAAGTGATTCGAGAACTCGTTCTCGTGCAGTACCGTAGACGCTGTCGAACAGACCTGTAGTCCTTGCTGAAGAAGTGGGGCGTTGTGAAGATGCCGTGGGGAATCGCTCTCGAAGCCAGCCGAGCGCTTCCACCGCAGCAGGGAAACCACTGTAGGGGATCGACTGAAGAATCGTTTCTTCCACTTCTTCGGCGGTGTGCTGCTGAAGAGACTGAGACAGGGCGGTCTCGACCGCCAGTCTTTCGGGGGCAGCGAGGGCAAAGGATAAGTGGCAGCAGCTCAGGTTCTTCATGTAAGAAGAATAGTCAGCGATGCTTGCCACATCCAGAGTCGTGGATCCCACTTGCTGAAGACACTTCAGCGGTTTAGTCTCATCGAACCGGCTGGGGTAAGAGGGGGAATGAATGTCGAATCCACATCGTGAAGTTCGGATTGCATTCATCAACCAAAAGGGTGGTGTCGGCAAGACGACTCTGGTCCTCAACTGTGCGGTGGGTTGGGCGAAACTCGGCTTTCGCGTGTTGATGATCGACCTCGATCCCCAGGCGCACTTGACTCTCTCCCTTGGCGATTCTCTGGCCGAGGGCAGCCTCGAGCGAATCGAGCACAACACCATCGAATCGGCCTTGCGACGTGAGAAACCACTGTCGGAGTGTATCTTCGAGGTCGTTGGCGAGGGGGTGTCACTGGTACCGTCCCATATCGACCTTTCAGGTGCCGAGGGGGAACTCTCGCAGGAACTAGGGCGCGAAATGTTGCTTCGCGATGCTCTCGACACCCTCGATGTTGAGTTCGATCTGATCCTTCTCGATTGTCCTCCCTCCCTTGGCTTGTTATCGCTCAACGCACTTGCCGCAGCGGACGAGGTGGTCGTACCGGTGCAGGCGGAGTATCTGGCATTACAGGGAATGGCTCAGTTGATGAAGATCATCACGCTGGTCCAGGAGCGGCTCCATCCCGGTCTCCAGTGGAATGCGGTGGTGCCCACTATGGTCGATCCTCGCACGCGACTGTCGCGCGAGGTGGTCGAAGAGCTCCGACGCCATTTCCCCGATCAGGTGACCCGGACGCTGATCCCGTCACGGGTCAAGGTGGCCGAGGCGCCATCTTTTGGAGTGTCCATCTTTGGTCATGACCCGCACGGCCCTGCTGCCGGTGAGATCGAGGATTTGTGTCAAGAGCTGGTCGAGCGCTTATCGCTCACCCTGGCCGAGCGAGATATCGTCATCTGACCCTTCAGTTGCCGCTTCGGATGACCGAAGAAGTGGTGTAGAGACTCACACACCACCCGGAACAGATCAGTCAGGAGGCCACATGGCCAAGTCGCTCAACCAAGAAGAACTCGAGTTTGTTCGCGCCATCGAGTCCTACAAGAAGCAGCACGATAAGTTGTTCCTTTCCTGGACAGAAGTGCTCGGAATCGCCAAGGGACTGGGGTACAGCCGCCCGGTCCAGTCACGAACCGGATCCGCTCGCTGCGGCGGCGTATCGACATCTTCCCGCAAGAGCACCAGCAAGGCAGTGGCCAAGTCAGCGGGCAGCAAGCAAGCGTCCTGAAGAGGGACTCCCACGTAATCCATCCCTGATCCTCTGGATCGTTTCAGGCGCCGTTGGGTGCCAGAAGCGCTCCAGAGGCTCCTTTTTAGCCCTACACTGTCGATTTCGGTAAGTCGTTACCTTGGCAGGGGAAAGGGCAATTCTGCTCGTTGCGGGAGCGTCCACTGCGTGCTAGCCTCGAAGTCACAAACCCGTATGTCACAGGGGTCTACAGGATGAACCTCTGAATTCAAGGTGGCACGATCTCAACGGTCGATGGGGCGGGTGTTTTGTGGAAGTAAGGAGCTCGCTCCATGAATACCATCACCAAGCGTGATCTGGTCCAGCGCATCTCCGAAAATACCAAAGTCCAGCAGCAGAAGGCCAAGGAAGTGATCCAGGGTTTTCTCGATGAAATCATCAAGGAACTGGCTTCCGGGAATCGTCTCGAGTTCCGTGACTTTGGCGTCTTTGAACCCAAGTCAAAGGCGCCCCGCACCGCTCGGAATCCGCGCACCGGTGCCCGCATCCAGGTGCCCGAGAAGGTCACGGTCAAGTTCAAGGCGGGTCGTATGATGAAAGAAAAGATGCAACCGGCTTCCGAGAACGAGTCAGACCCCTCCAGTCCTCCTGCGCCTCCGGCTGTATAGAGGGTGACACCGGTCGAGGATCGCCCGCTGATTCCCGAGGTTGACGCTGCGGGAGCAACAGGTGTGACTCACCCCTGGCGTATATCTCTCTCATCTCCAGACATCGATCACCATGACCGTGCTGCCGTCGATGCGGTTCTGCGGAGTGGCCGACTCGCTGGCGGTCCTGCCATCGGGCAACTGGAACAACTCGCCTCTGATACCTTCCGTCGACCCACCGTCTCCTGCAGTAGTGGCACCGCAGGTCTGATACTGGCCTTGCGTGCACTCGGTGTTTCGGGGGGGGAGGTGATCACTCCGGCTCTCGGATTCATCGCTACGGCCCACGCCATTCGTGCCGTCGGTGCCACACCGCGCTTCTGCGATGTCGATCGCGAGACGCTCTGCGTCGGCCTCGAGCAACTGGAGGCGGCCTGGAGTGATGATGTCAGTGCGGTGATTCCCGTCGATCTGCTCGGAGTCCAGGTGCCCATCGACGCCATCGTCGAGTGGGCGAAACAGCGCGCTGTTCCGGTCATAGAAGACGCCTGCGAGGCGCTCGGATCTCGTCACGGTGACAGTCCTTGCGGCGCTGCCGCGGATGCCGCTGTGTTCGGGTTCTACCCCAATAAGATCATCACGATGGGCGAAGGTGGACTGGTCAGCTGTCGCGACCAGGCGCTCGCCGATCGCGTGCGCCAACTGGCCAACCAGGGCCGCACCGCTGGCGGCTTCTGCTTCGAGGGGGAGGGCTACAACTTCCGTCTGACAGAGATGCAGGCGGCACTCGGTGCCAGCCAGTGGCTTCGACTCGATGCTCTGATCGAACGCCGTCAGCATCTGGCCCATCTGTATCTGGAGCGGATCGAATCGATCCCGGGAGTCGTTGCTGCGCCGGCGCCGACCAGTTCCGGCGCCGGAGACCGCCGCAGCTGGTTCGCTTTCGTCGTGCTGCTCGAAGATCCCCGCTGGCGTGCTCCATTGCGTGAGGATCTGGCCAAGCACGGCATCGAGACCGGTCTCTACTTCCCCTCCATCGCTACCTTTGCTCCCTACGATGAGTCTCCATCGGCTTCACTTCCCGTGACCGAACAGATCTCGCCAAGGATGCTCGCCTTGCCGCTGCATCCTCGACTGAAGCCGGCCCAGATCGACGAGGTGGTGGCGACGCTGGAGGAATCGTTGGGTCGCATCCGGCTCGAGGGGTGACATCTTCTGAATCCTCACGAAGTGGCCAACCTGCCCTTGTTCCGTCGGCGCCAAAACGCCATCCTGTGCTGCTGGCCCGTCGAAGAGGCCACACTGGAACTGGACACAATTGCAACGATGAGGGATCGGTGGGTCCTTAGCTCAGCTGGTTAGAGCGACGGACTCATAATCCGTTGGTCGCAGGTTCGAGTCCTGCAGGACCCACACCTTTATCCCCTGACCCCGAAGTGGGATTGCGGAATAATTCGGTGGAGAATCTCCTTCAAGAGTTCCCGATTTCAGCGAGTGCGTGCTCGCGTACTCTGAAACAAGAGGTGTGTCGGCGATGCGGTTCTGGCTGTTCTGTTTGGTCTCGATGGGCTCGACCCTTTCGGGGCAAGTTGACCCCTGTGCACTCAGTGGCACCTTCATCGAGAGTGGGCAGGCGCTCTCGTCGGGCAATACCCAGTCGGTGGCCCTGGGAGATCTCGATGCGGATGGAGATCTCGATCTGGTGATCGCGAACTGGGGTGAAGGCAATCTCATCTTCCTCAATGTAGGGGACGGAATCCTCCTCGACAGTGGCCAGGCACTGGCCAGCGGTGATAGCGGTTCCGTGACACTCGGCGATCTCGACTCCGACGGCGACCTCGATCTGGTGGTCGGCAATAGTGGCCAACCCAACCGGATCTATTTCAATGACGGAGACGCCCTCTTCACCGATAGCGGTCAGGCGCAGGGCTCTGATCTGACCTTCTCGGTGGCTCTCGGGGATCTCGACTCCGATGGCGATCTCGACATGGTGGTCGGCAATGTCGACGGCCAACCCAATCAGGTCTATCGCAACGGCGGAGACGGCTTCTTCGCCGACACCGGCCAGTCGCTGGGTTTCAGTTTCAGCTACAGTGTGGCACTGGGAGACATCGATGCCGATGGCGACCTCGATCTGGTGGTCGGGAATTACCTCGACCAACCCAATCGAGTCTATCTCAATGATGGTAACGGCAACTTCTCGTATACCGCTCAGGCACTCGGAAGCAACTCCAGCGTCGAAGTGGTGCTGGCAGACCTCGACTCCGATGGCGACCTCGACCTGGCGGTGGCCAATTACTTCGGTCAGCCGAACCTGGTCTATCTCAACGATGGAACCGGTTCCTTTCTGGACAGTGGCCAGCGGCTCGGCTCCTCCAACACTCTCGCGCTGACCAGTGGCGACATCGATGCCGATGACGACCTCGATCTCATCTGCGGAAACCTGAATCAACCCGATCGAATCTTCGCCAACGATGGAAGTGGTACCTTTTCGGGCCGTGGCCAGCTTCTTGGATCATCGAGCAGCCGAGCCGTGGCCCTGGGAGACCTCGACGGTGACGAGGACCTCGATCTGGTGGTGGGGAATCTCAGCGTTCCCGATCAGATCTACCTCAACCAGTACGGCGGGCCCGACTGCAATCAGAATGGGATTCCGGATGAGTGTGATATCGACAACGGAATCGGTGACTGTGACGGAGACGGGGTGCCAGATAGCTGCCAACTTTCTGCCACCACCGATCAGAATGTCGATGGGATCCTCGATGTTTGTCAGAGTTTCAGTCGCGGCGAGTGCAATGATGACGATTCCATCTCGGTGGCCGATGCGGTGTTCCTGCTCGCTTACATCTTTGTTGGGGGAGCCACTCCGGTCTGTCAAGACGCCAGCGACGTCAACGACGACGGATCGATCGATGTGGGAGACGTCATCTACCTGCTCGCCTATCTCTTCAGCGCCGGGCTCAATCCGCCGGCGCCGTTTCCAGGCTGCGGAGTGGATCCGACCGGGGATCCGCTCGAGTGCGTCAGTTTCGGAATCTGCCCGTAATCGGCTCCGCCCTTCATCCCGTGCCGGATGGGCGGCGAACGGCTGCTCGTCATCGGCGATATCCGTGCGTCGAGACGGATGGATGCGATGAGGGACCAGACGATTCTCGGTCTCTTCCACGGTGCCAAACTGCGTGAAAGCTGGCTCACGATGGAAGAGTGGGAAGAGAGCCCGTCGCAGAGATGACCAGGCCGTAGCCACCGTCAGTATCGGTCCACTACGGCTGGGTGAAATGGCGACCAGCGACGGTCTGAGTGCTGCCAGACCTGGCAAGGAGCGATGAGTTGTGGATTCCGCTCTGACGATTCCCTACCTGTGTGCTGTTGGCAATTGTCATTCGATCACCTATCTTCCTGGGTAGGGCATGACGAAGGACTTGAGCGATGAATCGTGCGACAATGGCGGGGGAGGCCTCATGAGCGTTCGATACACACTTTTCGCCCTACTGACGGCGGCGCTATTGCCCGCAACTGGCCAATCTCAGCAGGCTGCCATCGAATTTGCCCCGCCCGTATCGGTCGTGATGGCGGACAAGGTCAATGCCGTCAAGATGGCGGACGTCGATTCCGATGGCCACCTCGACATCATCGCCTTGCAGGGGGAGCCGGCACTCACTTCGGGGATGTTCGTCGCTCTCGGCGATGGCAGCGGTAATTTCGATGCCCCCGTCTTCAACGCGATCTCCATCAACTGGCCCTGGGCGATCGATTTCGGCGACATCAACGAGGATGGAGTCATCGATGCGGTCGTGACCGATTTCCTGAGCGGCCAATTTGCCTACATGGAAGGAAACGGCGACGGAACCTTCAGCGAACAGCCGAGGTTGGTGCCCGGCTGGGGAGGCGGAAATCCGCAGGTACAACTCGCCGATATCGACGATGATGGGCACCTCGATGTGATCGCCGTCGAATTGTTCGGTTCGCGGTTACAGGTGGCATGGGGGACAGGAATCGATGATCCGCTGGCAGCGTTTGACGGTCTGTCGTCGATCCTGCTGACGGGATATCCACTCAGCTTCGATATCGCCGATCTCGATGGCGATGGCGACCTCGACCTGTGCTGCGGTTTCAACGCCGGCAGCGGAGGTGGGGTTGCGACCAGCCTCTACCAGGGGAGCAGGACCTTCTCCGCCGAGGAACGCGAGATCGGCGGGCTGACCGAGTCTCACTGGTCGACGCTGGCCATCGACCTTGATGGCGGACTTCCCGAGATCGTGTCGATCGAGGAGGGGCTGGGTAACCTTGGAATCTTCACGCTGAATGCCGGGATTCCCCAGGCCGGGATCCCGATCTTCACCGGAAACAATCAGCGCCATGTTGCCGGTGGGGATCTCGACCTCGATGGCATCACCGACCTGGTGATCAGAAACTTCGCCTCCGGCGGGTTTCTCATCCTGCAGGGTATCGGGGCCTTGGAATTCCTGGATGTGTGGACCCTCGACGGATCGGTGGCCTTCTCTGGGCTGGAACTGGTGGATGTGAATGAGGATGGAAGTCTCGACATCGTTGTCGGCAACTACGACCAGTCGACCGTCTCCTACTACCTGAATCTGACTGTGATCGGAACCTTCAGGCGCGGCGAACTCAACGGCGATGGCAACACCAACATCGCCGATGCCGTGTTCCTGCTCGCTTACCTCTTCAACAATGGGTTCACCCCGGGTTGTCTGGATGCCGCCGACACCAACGATGATGGGGGGATCAACATCTCCGATGCGGTGACCTTGCTGGCGGTTCTCTTCAGCGGGGCCCCGCCACTGCCGGAGCCGGTCGGCTCGTGCGGTCAGGATCCGACCGATGATGCGCTCGAGTGCGAAGATTCAGGAGATTCCTGCCTGTAAGGGCGATGGCCGCCGTGCCAGATCGCATCGACCCCTTTCACCGCATCTACCCCTTCCACCGCATCGGTACCCAGGCAGCGCCCACTTCCATCTGCCGAGGGTAGGCTCCTCGCCCCTCTCCAACCGAACGTCGTTGGGCCCGTATTTGGGCTCCAGATGCTGTTAGCAGCCCTCATAGATCCTTTTTAAAATAATCAGTCCGGCCCCCCCGGTGAAGCGGATCACCCTGTAGCGGGCATGAGCCTGCGGGGTCGCCGGGACTCGCCTCCGGTGTGTAAGTGGACAGAAAGTCGGTGAAACATGACAGCAATAGTCAAACGCTTCGGAGTCTGGGGTCTGATCTTCTTCACAGTGAAGGGCCTCTTGTGGTTGGCAGTGCCGAGCATGGCCGTGTACCTCGGAATCGGTGGCTAGCCGCGCCGATTGGGTTCCTCGAAAGTGGCCTCCACGCCCTCTCCTGTCGGGTTTCACGGCAGTCGAGGGCGCTGGCAATTGAGGGTGGAGGTCAGTGGATTCCACTGCTGGCAAATACCGGTAAATGTCCGTTTCCTGCCAGTTACCTGCGATTCAAGCCGATCACGAGCGCATCTCTCGATCGAATCTCACGATCCACTGAAGTTTTTCGGTCCGGTGATCCCAGCGGTACGGATAGACAGGTAGCGGGCGAGAGCCCGCAGGGAAAGCGGGCCCGCATACCGCGACTTTTCAGCAAGGGTGGTGACTCATGACAGACCTCAAGCAAGACGAGATCAACCGAGAGACGATTTCCGACCAGAAGCCAGATCAGCCGAAGAACTTGCGCGCCGATGCTGTCGCCAGCGACAAGGAAGAGATCACCTTCGCTCAACGTCTCCGGACCGAGACTGCCCAGGCTCACCGCTTCGTCGAATCTACCAACTTCGTCAAGGGGATCCTGAGGGGCGTGATGGATATGGAGAGCTTCGCCAACATGCAAGCCGGGATGTACCTGGTCTACGATGCGCTGGAGGAGGAACTCGAGCGCCACAAGGACAATCCACTGGTCAGCCAGATCCACTTCCCCGAACTCAGCCGCAAGGCGGTCCTCGAACGTGACCTCGAGTTCCTCTACGGCGAGGACTGGAAGAATCAGTTGCGTATGACTTCTGCTCGTAAGGAGTACATCGACCGCATCCATTGGCTGGGAGAGAACGATCCGGGACTGCTGGTGGCTCACAG
>Ga0209657_1002164_pt1 | contig 11204 bp, 9 predicted proteins | sample SaaInlV_100m_DNA_FD_184650 | JGI IMG/M metagenome (GOLD analysis project Ga0209657, IMG submission 184650) | Marine microbial communities from expanding oxygen minimum zones in the Saanich Inlet - SI037_S3LV_100m_DNA (SPAdes) (version 2) | ecosystem: Environmental > Aquatic > Marine > Intertidal... | reverse complement strand
CTGCATATAAATCGTGTGAAGTTGTTCGGTTACTTCGGAAAGAGGATGTAAATGTTCAGGTGATGATGACTCCATCTGCACAAAAATTTGTGGGAAAGGCTTCATTCGCAGCACTCACCAATAATGAAGTGATTACAGATATTTTTCCAGATTCACCAAAAGCTGGGCTAGAACATATCGAAATGGCCCTGGAATTAGATGCTATTGTGATTGTACCTGCCACCGCAAACATATTATGTAAAGCAGCCAGTGGTGTAGCCGATGATATCATTTCTACCAATTTATCTGTTTGTGAACAACCCACATTATTTGTACCTGCTATGAATTTTCGCATGTGGCAGAATCCCGCCACTATGGATGCTGTAGAAAAACTCCGCGAACGCGGACGAATCGTAATGGACCCAGAAATGGGGAAGTTAGCCAGCCTGCATGAAGGGGAAGGCCGATTACCTGCAATAGATACAATTATGAATTCCATAAGAAGTCTATTTAAACATGAACTCCCTCTCTTGGGTAAAAAAGTTTTAGTTAGTGCTGGACCCACTCGAGAAGCTATTGATCCGGTACGGTATATATCCAATCGATCATCGGGAAAAATGGGTTATGCATTAGCAGAAGTAGCTCGTGACTTAGGGGCAAAAGTAACGATAGTCTCAGGCCCAGTTTCATTGCCACCTATTCCCGAAGTAGAGATGGTAATGGTTGAAAATGCCATAGAAATGCTATCTGCATTAGAAAATTCACTTGATGAACAGGATGCAGATTATTTGATTATGGCAGCCGCCGTTGCAGATTTTCAACCTGCAAACCCTTCAGGCGAAAAGTTGAAACGAAGTAATATAGTTGCATCACTAGAACTTGTTTCTGCACCCGATATTCTAAAAACAATAAACTCTCAAACTGAAGCAAGCATCATTGCTTTTGCGTTAGAGACCCAAAATGGGACTGCTGAAGCTAAACGTAAAATGGCTGATAAAGGTGCCGATTTTATTGTACTCAATTATGCAAATGAGGCCGGGGCAGGATTTGAATCTAATACGAATCGAGTCCAAATATTCTCAAAATCTGGTGCTGAAAAAGAACTGAAAAAAGACCGGAAAGACCGCATTGCTAAACGGATATTTGACTTTATTCTCCTCGACAAAAATAGATAAGTCTAACACCCCCCTTTCAAATTTTTGTAAATTACCTGCTTTGCAAATGATAGAATCAACTAAAGATCCAAATAACGAAATAATTACACCACAAAAAATCGACGAAGACATTCAGATTGAACAATCGTTGCGTCCAAGTCATTTTGATGATTTTGTGGGGCAATCGGAAACGATTGAAAACTTAAAAATTTATATTGAAGCCGCAACCCAACGGGGCGAATCTTTAGATCATGTCCTCCTTTTTGGACCTCCCGGATTGGGCAAAACTACATTGGCCAATATCATCGCACGTGAGATGAATGTAAATATCAAATTATCCTCTGGGCCCGTTTTAGATCGGCCTGGTGATTTGGCAGGAATTCTCACAAATTTAGCAGATAAAGATGTTTTTTTTATAGATGAAATCCATCGATTGAGTAGTGTGGTGGAAGAATACCTTTATTCTGCAATGGAAGACTATACCATTGACATCATGCTGGACAAAGGCCCCAGTGCCCGAAGCGTTCAATTAAATTTGAACCCCTTCACTTTGGTGGGTGCCACTACTCGATTGGGAAATCTTACATCTCCCATGCGAGACCGATTCGGTGTGATTCTACGTTTAGATTTTTATTCTGATGATGAATTATTAAAAATCATTACTCGATCTGCAGATATCCTTGATATTAAAATGGATGAAGATGGCGCCTTAGAAATTGCGCGCAGATCTCGTGGAACTCCACGGATTGCCAATCGTATTCTTCGCAGAGCTAGAGATTTTGCGCAAGTTAAAACGGGGGGGGTAATCTCTAAATCCTCTGCAAAAGAAGCATTAGACAGATTAGGAATTGATGAAAACGGATTAGATGATATGGATCGACGCATTCTTTCATCATTGGTTAAAAATTTCAATGGCGGTCCGGTAGGGCTGGATTCTTTAGGTGTGGCTATCTCTGAAGATGCACGAACCATTGAAGAAGTTTATGAACCATTCCTTATTAAAGAGGGATATATAAAACGTACATCCAGAGGCCGACAAGCCATGGAGAAAACGTACACTTACTTAAATCTTGATGCTCCCAATTCGGCAGGTCAAGTTGATATTTTTTAATTAGAAAGGATATATATGTTTTTTGGATCAGTAGAGAAACCACCCCGTTTATCGGAGTTTGAGTTAGAAGTACCAGAAAAATTAATCGCAGAACATCCAGTAGAAAAGCGAGATGAATGCAGACTCATGGTATTAAACCGTGAGGAACAAACCATTGAACATAAACAGTTTTCTGATATTGCGGACTATTTCAAAAAAGGCGATGTTCTGGTTATGAACAATACGCGCGTATATCCCGCTCGACTATATGCGTATAAAGATAAGTCCGAAGCAAAAGTTGAAGTTTTCTTGCTTCGTGAACTTTCTGGCGATCTTTGGGAGGCCATGGTTAAGCCTGCTCGTAAAGTACGAATTGGCAATAAACTAATATTTGGTGATGGTGTTGAATGTGATGTTATTGATAATACCGTTTCAGGTGGTCGAGTGCTTCGGTTTGAATATTCTGTACCCGATTTACACGAATTTATTGAGAAGGTTGGACACTCACCCTTACCGCCATATATTGATAGAGAGCCTATACCTGCTGATAAAAAAAATTATCAAACCGTATATGCTTCTGAACGAGGATCTGTTGCAGCTCCGACTGCGGGCACACATTTCAGTAAAACCTTACTGAATAAGCTGGAAAAGAAGGGTGTGAAATTAGCATATGTAACGCTTCATATTGGACTTGGAACATTCAGACCCATCATGGTTGAAGATTTAACGCGGCATCAGATGGATTCTGAATATTTTAACATCCCAACGGAAACCGCTGATATTATCAATAATGCGAAGAAGAAAAAACGACGTGTCATTTGCGTAGGTACATCCACAATTAGAACATTAGAAACAGTGGTTACTTCTGGATTTAAAGTTACACCTCGAAAAGGGTGGACCGATAAATTTGTATATCCACCTTATGATTTCAAAATGTGTGATGCAATTATTACTAACTTCCATCAACCTCAATCTACTTTGATGATGTTGGTGGCCGCATTTGCTAAAAAAGACTTTGCCCTAAAAGCATATAAAGAAGCGATAAAAAAGAAATACCGCTTCTACTCTTATGGCGATGCAATGATTATAGTATAAATGTCTTTCCGAATTGGACAGGGAGTTGATACTCATCAATTAGTTGAAGGGTATCAACTTGTTATCGGCGGTGTTTCTGTCCCTTTTGAAAAAGGTTCTAAGGGACATAGTGATGGCGATGTACTTTTGCATGCAATTGTGGATGCCCTGTTAGGCTCTATTTCAATGGGGGATATTGGTCAACATTTTCCATCATCTGATGACCGATGGAAAGATGCCAATAGTAGCGTATTTTTATCTCATACCAAATCTTTATTAGATAAAGCTGGATATAAAATTCAAAATATTGATGCCACCGTTACCCTCCAAGCGCCTCACATAAGTGAGTATATTACACAAATGATAACGAATATTGCCACCATTCTTCATATAGATGAAAACTGTGTTTCTGTGAAGGCCACAACGTCAGATCATCTTGGGTATTGCGGGCGTGGTGAAGGTATCTTTGCTACAGCAATTGCATTGGTTTCCAAGGGTATTGGTTCATGAACGTAAAAGTACGATTTGCACCCAGCCCCACAGGGTATCTTCATGTGGGTGGACTCAGAACTGCATTGTATAATTACCTTTATGCAAAGAGTGAGGGTGGTGAAATTATTCTTCGAATTGAAGATACTGACCAATCTCGAAAAGTTGAAGGTGCAGTAGAACAACTCATGTCAGCATTTGATGTGATGGGAATTAACTTTGACGAAAGCCCTAATAATGAAGGTGATTGCGGACCATACTTTCAAAGTCAACGTTTAGATCTATACAAAAAACATGTGAATGAATTGGTGGATAAAGGATTGGCATATCCTTGTTTCTGTTCTTCTGAAAGACTTGATAAACTACGGAAAGAAAAACAGACTCAGAAATTAAGCACTAAGTACGACCGCCATTGTTTATCGCTTTCAAAAGATGAAATTGATGAAAAATGTAATTCAGAACCACATGTGATTCGTTTAAAAATACCTGATTCTGAATCCATTACATTTAATGATACAGTAAGAAATAATGTTACATTCAATAATGCAGAAATCGATGATCAAGTTCTCCTTAAATCAGATGGTTTTCCCACTTATCATTTAGCCAATGTAGTGGATGATTATCTTATGGGCGTCACCCATGTAATTCGGGGTGAAGAATGGCTATCTTCAACACCCAAACATATTTTGCTATACAATGCTTTTGAGTGGGATGTCCCTCAATTTGCCCATGTTCCGCTTTTGCTGAACCCAGATAAATCTAAACTGTCTAAACGACAAGGTGATGTTGCGGTGGAAGATTATCTAAAGAAGGGAATCCTCCCAGAAGCACTCATCAACTTTGTAGCATTATTAGGATGGAATCCTGGTGATGATTGTGAAATTTTCTCAATCGATGAACTCATATCTGAATTTTCATTAGAACGAATTCATACCAGCGGAGCCGTCTTCAATCAAGAAAAACTGGCGTGGATGAATGGTGAATATTTAAAAAATCTTCCCCTTAACAAAATAGTAATACATTCAAAACCGTTTATCACTTTAGATATTAATACTGAAGATGAAAAGTTCAATCGAGTTATAGATTTTTCTAGAAATCGAGTTTCATATTTAACAGAACTTAATGATGAAATTAAATATTTTTATTCTCATCAATTAGAAAATCACTCAGATAAAGCATTATTGAGTGAAGCCTCTTCTCAATCACTTTTCAAATTTTGGGTCACTGAACTATCAGAAAATGAGACCTGGACTCCCGAAACATTGAAAGCTCTCATTTCAAAAACCAATGATGAATTAGGTATAAAAGGTAAAAACTTATTTTTTCCCATGCGACTAGCCATTTATGGAGAATGCAAAGGACCCGATATTCCTTCAATTTATAATATTCTGGGGCGAGATGAAATTATTAACCGATTAAATTCGGTGATTATAGGATAACTATGGCAGAAGAAATGCAATCCAATTTTATTCGTGAAATTATTGATTTAGACTTATCACAAGGTAAAAATGATGGTCGTGTCCATACTCGATTTCCACCCGAACCGAATGGTTATTTACATATCGGCCATGCAAAATCTATCTGTTTAAATTTTGGATTAGCAAAAGATTATGAGGTTACAAAATGTAACCTTCGATTTGATGATACGAATCCCGTAAAAGAAGAGGATGAGTACGTAAATTCTATCATCGAAGATGTAAAATGGTTAGGCTTCAATACTGATAATATTTTTTATGCATCCGATTATTTTGAAAAAATGTATATCTTTGCAGTACAATTAATTCAGCAAGGTAAGGCCTATGTTGATGATCAAACTCCCGAAGAAATTCGTGAATCCAGAGGTTCACTAAAATCACCCGGAATTGAAAGTCCATTTCGAAATCGTACTATTGAAGAAAATATTCAATTATTTGAAGACATGCGGAATGGCAAATTCCAAAATGGGGAAAAGGTGCTGCGGGCTAAAATTGATATGGCTTCACCAAATCTAAATTTTCGTGACCCTATCATGTATCGCATACTTCATGCAAGCCATCAGAGAACCGGTGAAACATGGTGCATTTATCCCATGTACGATTGGGCGCATGGATTAGAAGATTCTATAGAAGGTATCACACATTCAATTTGTACGTTAGAATTTCAAGACCATCGGCCATTGTATGATTGGTTTTTAGATCAGTTGGATGTTCATCATCCGCAACAAATTGAATTTGCCCGTCTCAATTTAAATTATACCATTATGAGTAAGCGTAAACTAAAACAGCTTGTTGATGAGGACCATGTTTCTGGTTGGAATGATCCACGTATGCCAACCCTTTCAGGGTTCCGCAGAAAAGGATATTCCCCTGATTCTATTCGTGAACTTTGTGACCGCGTGGGTGTGGCAAAGCGTGATGGAATTATTGATATTGCCCTCCTTGAAAATTGTGTTCGGGAAGATTTAAATAAACGATCTCAACGAGTAATGGCAGTTCTGGATCCACTCAAAGTAGTCATCACAAATTATCCTAAAAATCAAGTTGAAGAATTAGATGCAGATAATAATCCAGAAAATGAAGACGATGGGAAAAGAACGATTCCATTTAGTGGTGAACTCTGGATAGAAAAATCGGACTTTATGGAAGATGCGCCAAAGAAATTTTTCCGATTATCAGAAGGAAAAGAAGTCCGTCTTAAACATGCCTATTATATAACATGTAATGATGTAATCAAAAATGATGATGGTGAGGTGGTGGAACTTCATTGTACATATGACCCAAAAACAAAAGGTGGGTGGTCAGATGATGGCCGGCGAGTTAAGGGGACTTTACATTGGGTATCAATCCCTCATGCTGTAGATGCTGAAATTCGCCAATATGAACATTTATTCAATGTTGAAAATCCGAATAAAACTAAAGATGGTGAATCATTTACGGATAATCTCAATCCTGACTCATTGCAAATTGTAAGTGGATGCAAATTAGAGCCATCATTAAAAAATGCTGAATTAGGTAACTACTTTCAGTTTTTGAGAAATGGTTATTATTGTATAGATACGGATTCAGCAACTGATACACTCATTTTTAATCGTACCGCAACCCTTCGAGATACCTGGGGAAAGAAGAATAAATAATCACCCATGGATAATTCAGGTGGCATATTGAATTATAAATCCCATGCAAAAATAAATCTGGGGCTTTCGGTTATAAAAAAACGAGAAGATGGATATCATAATATTGACAGTCTTTTTATTGAGATGGATTTACATGATACTATATCTTTCACCCCTTCCCATGCTTTTTCATTAACTACAAATTTTTCTGATTTACCCATCGATGAATCGAACTTAGTGACGAAAGCATATAATTTGTTGCTTCCAGCCAAGAGTAGGGATGCTACAGAATATTCAATCCATATTGAAAAGAAAATCCCCATGGGTGGTGGACTTGGTGGTGGAAGTAGTAATGCGGCCACAACGCTGAAAGCGTTAAATCAACTTTGGAAATGTGACCACAATAATGAAAGTCTATGCAAAATGGGAACTGCCTTAGGTGCCGATGTACCTTTCTTCATCGAAGGTGGCGTTCAACATGTAACGGGGATAGGAGAAATACTAAATCCTGTAGAGTTTGATGAATTAAAAAATCTTCATTTTTTATTGATAGTACCCGATATTCACGTATATACTGAATGGGCATATAGAGCATTAAATATTAGTTTGCAGTCTAATAAAAAGGTTCCTAAATTTGCGCCCTTGACAGGGCCAGTTAATTGGCAGTTATTTGAAAATGATTTTGAACGGGTTATCCGATCAACATATCCAGAAATCGACGAGATTAAGTCACAATTGTATGATTGTGGAGCAATCTACGCCGGTATGTCGGGAAGTGGCTCGACTGTGTTTGGCATCTTTGATAACCGTGAATTACTCCAGAAATCTTCTGAGCAGTTCACACAATGCCAATCCTTCATCACTTTCCCTCATATTATATAATTCTATCTGGATATATCGATTACGCTATTGGGGCGTAGCACAATTGGCAGTTGCACCTGACTGTTAATCAGGCGGTTGGTAGTTCGACTCCACCCGCCCCAGCAAAATTATTAAAAAATCCATTGGGGGATCGTTCAATGGTAGGACATCGGTTTTTGGTGCCGAGTATTGGGGTTCGACTCCCCATCCCCCAGCAATGAAGTTATTTAGCGGAAGATCAAATTTAGCATTAGCTGAAAGTATCTCTAATTATTTAGATATGCCTTTGGGTGCTCTTGATATAAAAGAATTTAGCGACGGTGAGCTCAGTGTTGCATTTGAAGAGAATATCAGAAATGAAGATGTTTTCATCATTCAATCCACTAATCCACCCGCTGATAATATATTAGAACTTCTGTTGATGTTGGATGCTGCGCGTCGTGCATCAGCAAAAAGTATTGTGGCAGTGATTCCCTATTTTGGGTATGGTCGTCAAGATAGAAAAGATAGGGCTCGTGTGCCTATTTCTTCCCGACTAATGATGGATCTCATTACTGCAGGTGGTGTGGATAGAATTATTACAATGGATCTTCATTCACCCCAAATTCAAGGATTTGCAAATGTGCCATTTGATCACCTGTATTCTCGCATTGCATTACTCGATAAACTTCGTTCGCTAAATTTGAATGAAGAAAATGGTGTGGTGTTAGCGCCTGATGTGGGCAGTGCAAAAATGAGTCAATCTTATGCGAAAAAACTTCATGTAGGATTTGCATTAATTGACAAACGCCGACCCAAGCCCAATATGGCAGAAGTTGCAAATTTAGTGGGTGATTTGAAAGACAAGCATGTATTAATCATTGATGACATGATTGATACTGCTGGAACTATTTGTAATGCGGCGCAAACGGCTATGGATGAAGGAGCATTATCAGTTACAGCTGTGGCTACTCATCCTGTTTTGTCTGGGCCATCAATTGAGAGATTATCAGAATCGCCCATCTCAAAAGTGATTGTTTGCAACACAATAGAATTGGGTGATAAAACAAAATTTGAAAAATTAGAGGTAATCTCTGTATCCGAAGTATTCGGTGAGTCTATTAAACGTATCGTAGATGGGACTTCATTAAGTTCTATGTTCGATTTTTAGGTATAGGAGTAATAAAAATGGCAGTTAAAGAATTTAAATTAGAAGTAAATAAACGTGAAGGTTCTGGTAAAAAAGCCAGTAAACAGGTCCGCCGTGATGGTGGAATTCCTGGAGTTTATTACTCACACAATTCTAAGGAAAGTATTACTTTCTCAATCGATCAAAAAGAACTTTTTGAAGCACAAAAATCCGGTGCACATATTTTCAACATTAGTGTTGGAGCTGAGAAAAAAAATGTTGTTTTCAAATCAGTTCAATATCATCCAGTAACAGACGATATTCTTCATATTGATTTGTATGGTGTTAAGATGGATGAGAAAATTACCGTTAAGGTTTCTATTCATTTAACGGGTGATGCTATTGGGGTTAAAGAAGAAGGTGGTGTATTAAATTCTCCCACATCAGAAATTGAAATATCATGTTTTCCGATGGATATTATAGGTTCTATAGACGTTGATATTTCTGCGCTTTCAATTGGTGATAGTATGCAAGTGAGTCACATCAAATTAGATGATAAGCACGAGTTAATGAGTAGCCCTGACTCAGTAGTTGCATCGGTAACACATGCTATGCGTGAAGAAGAGCCTGTAGTTGAAGAAGAAGATAAAGACCTCTTCATGGATGAAGAAGGTGGTGAAGCACCTGCAGGTGGTGATGCTTCTGGTGATTCTGGGGAATCAACGGACAGCGAGTAATGACGCTTGTAGTTGGTCTTGGTAATCCTGGAACGGGATATGCTAAAACCAAACATAATTTTGGATTCTGGGTTGTTGACCAGTTAATCCAAAATAGATCTTTGAAATATAAATCAGGTAAAGGAGACTACCTTTACGCTAAAAGTGGAAACATAATTTTCGCAAAGCCCACCACCTATATGAACAATAGTGGTATAGCAGTGGGAGAAATTTGCAGATATTTTGATGTTTCAACTGAAGATGTGATTGTTGCATACGATGACATTGACCTCCCATTAGGAACTATTCGATTGAGACCTACTGGAGGTACTGGCGGACATAGAGGAGTTGAGTCTATTATTTATCATCTTAAATCTGAAAATTATAACAGATTGAGATTGGGTATCGCAACAGAAGAACATATGCGCCCCGCTGAAAAATATGTGCTTAAGCCTTTTCCTGAGAAGAATAATGATGAAGTTAAAATTGTAATTAACCACGCCTGTGATGCCCTAGAGTTTTTTCTAGAAAATGGTATTGTTGAGGCAATGAACAAATTCAATTAATAATAAGGAATAGAACTAAATGAATAATTTATATCTTGTAATCGGTGCGGGTCTTTTAGCCATGCTTTACGCATTATGGAAAACCAGTTGGATTACTGCACAAGATGAAGGCACTGCACGTATGAAACAAATTGGTGCCAGTATTGCTGATGGTGCAATGGCATTTTTAAAAGCCGAATATCGTGTATTGGCTATTTTTGTAATTGCAGTGGCTGTACTACTTAGTATTGCAAATTCAGGTAAGGCTGATTCAAGTCCATTGATTGCCTTATCATTTATTGTAGGTGCTTTTGCGTCTGCATTTGCTGGATTTTTGGGGATGAAAGTTGCAACAAAAGCTAACAATCGTACTACAAATGCTGCACGTACAAGCCTTGCTCAAGCATTGAATGTTGCATTCACTGGTGGTTCTGTAATGGGACTCAGTGTTGTAGGTTTAGGCGTACTTGGCTTGGGTGGTCTATTCATATTTTATTCATCTCACTTTGAAAGTATGGATGTTACATTAAATGTATTATCTGGATTTTCACTAGGTGCGTCATCAATTGCATTGTTTGCACGTGTGGGTGGCGGAATTTATACTAAAGCTGCAGATGTAGGCGCTGACCTTGTAGGAAAGGTTGAAGCAGGAATTCCTGAAGATCATCCATTAAACCCTGCAACCATTGCGGATAATGTGGGTGATAATGTAGGTGATGTTGCTGGTATGGGTGCTGACTTATTTGAATCTTTTGTGGGCTCTATTATTGGTTCAATGGTATTGGGTGCTGTGCTGGGTAATGAATTCGTTTTGCTTCCCCTTTATATTGCTGCATCAGGAATCATCGTTTCTATTATTGGAACATTCATGGTTTCAGTTAAAGAAGGTGGTGATCCACAAAAAGCATTAAATAGGGGTGAATTTGGTAGTGCCTTTATTATGATAGCCGCTATTTACTTTTTGATTCAAGAATTTTTACCCGCAGACTTTATTCAAGGCGGTGTTGCTTTCACCAGTATGGGTGTTTTCTACGCAACTGTAATTGGACTTGTTTCTGGTTTGGGTATCGGGATGATCACAGAACATTATACGGGTA